>Ga0315914_1001020_pt1 | contig 39948 bp, 22 predicted proteins | sample MpolenodulesMG_FD_203920 | JGI IMG/M metagenome (GOLD analysis project Ga0315914, IMG submission 203920) | Medicago polymorpha root nodule microbial communities from Los Angeles, California, United States - elongated nodules | ecosystem: Host-associated > Plants > Roots > Nodule | place: USA...
CCCAACAGTTTGGCTCTTGCGGAATGCTACAATGCATGTTGGTCATAGTAGGGAAAGTACTGGAGAGAAAGTAACATTGAAAGAGCTTCTTGGTAGAACAACAGTGATTCTTTTACTAATTACTAATTACTAATCAGATAGCCATTTATATTTATCGGATTGGAATGAAGGAAGGAATAAGTTGCTTTTCAAACTATCGTATGTGCTAAATGTGCAAATTTGAAAATGTGCGTTCAATATGTACATACCGGAGGTGTATAATGTGAAAAAGTAAAATGAACTACTAATGTTTACCTACTGGAGGCTCCGGTATTTAACTATCGGACATCTTATAAAGGTTATTTTCGTATTTTTAGGGGGCCTAAAGAGATATTGAGGGGGCCTAAAAAGCAATCCCCTTGAAAATTCACAAGATAAAAGCCCACATTCATGCAAGCCCACAAATAAAAAAATCAAAAGGCCCCAAAATTTCTATAAACATTTTAAAAAAATAATAATAACTTTTTTTTTACCGAAAAAAACTTTTTTTTAGTGGAAAAAAACTTTTTTTTTACTGAAAAAAACTTTTTTTTTACCGGAAAAACTTTTTTTTTAACCGGGAAAAAAACTTTTTATTTTTTATTTTTATAGTAGGGCTTTTTTAGGCCCACAAATAAATAGATTTTAGAGTGGGCTTGGCCCCAAATATTTTGTTCAATTAGGGGGCTTTAATTTAGTGGGCTTGGTGAGGGCTTTTTTAAGTGGGCTTTGAAATTTGGGGCTCTATTGACACCTCTATGTATACCCCTATGCCTCTGGGATTTTGAACAACAAATAATTCTTGGAAATGAAAAATGTATCAATCCACCGCCCAAATAAATAAACAAAGTCGTTAATGGATTATGCGAAAATTTGGTAAATCATGCACCTTTCTTGCACGACACTGTATAAAGCAATACCAAAAAAATCAACCTACTACCCAAAAAACAAGCAAAATGAAATGAAATCGAGAACTGACTCAATCCATATAGCTCATAGAGACCAACTAAGTAAACTAACCTCATCAAAGTGGGATGGAGACGTGCCATTGGGTATAAAACAGCACCAAACATTAATGGAAATGCTGCTCCAATGGGAGCCTCCGCCAATAGTTTTGAAAACAGATAGGGGCCCAAGGAATATGAGCCTTTGGAACGTTCTCTATCAACAATTGACCGTTCCTTCGGAAACACGCCTACAGTCTTTGTGAGAGCAGCCATAGCTGTGTTTATAGCAGCAACCTGTGAATGTCATCCATGTAATTCAGGAAGGCAAACTTAGCCAAGTGAAACTGTCATTTTAATAACATAATAACAAGATTTTTTAGATTTTTGAGTTTAAAGCACTTCAAAACGATTGTTGAGATAATTAAAATAAAAGATGGAACTCAAGTCTACTAGATTAGGAGAGCACTATCCCAGCACAATTAATTGATGATCCCCATAATATTTAATTATTTGCAGTTTTACCTTAGGGTAATAAGCAAAAATCCACTAATACTTTAAGAGCTTGAGTTTAATAAAATCATGTCTAAGGTACACACATTACAAATACATACTTGAAGAAGGTGTCTATACCAAAAAATCAAATGATTAATAGTCAAAAGCCACACAGCATGGCATCTAAAAATGACTTCTAGAACGTTACCTAGCAGAAGAACAATTTAATAAGCATTGATAAATTTCACTATTCTACAACAGCCAATGATATACGAATTTGCATATAGATAGACATTATTTTCTACTGCCGTAGTAGATTAAAAATTGAATATGCATTAAAACAGTTTAAAGTTGTTCCGCGATGCATGTTAGCAGCAGGCTGATAAGATATATGATACAGATAATTACTCCAATTCGAGAAGGAATAGGTCTCCATAGAAATGGGGGAAAGACTAGAATTTCATTATTAATTTCTTCATATTTTTCTTGCACATACAATACATATTTATATAGTAGAAGAGGTAGTTTATTAACCACCACTTCCTAACTCCATAAAACTACTAACTACCTATATATAATATATAATTAATAATAATACTAACTACTTATATACATAATAATATGTATGACAGGCCTATGAGAAATAATCTTGCAGGAATCACGAACATCACAAACCTGAAGCAACCCCATTCTGTCTTGTATTGAAGTCTGAGATTTTCCCATTCTCCAAAAAACTGACCCAAAGATAACTGCTGATGCAATTGACATCCTTGACCGAACTTTGTTGGTCGGTGCATCACGGGAAGCCTAGTCAGACAGAGAATCGTGAATCAAATAAACGAGAAATAAGTTTAATTCTCCATACACCGACTGCAAGATATAAAGTTCCAAAACTACAAGGCTGTCTAATATCTAGTGACCAGGGTCCGGAGGTAAAGAATCAGTGGCAGAGCCACATTGAGGTTAGAGGATTCACATGAACCCCCTCGAAATATGAAAATCCCACCTATCATATTATACTTTTGTGTTATTGAACCCTCTGAAAATTGAGTGTTGCACCCTCTGTTTGCTTTTGCGAAGTGAAGCCTGCTGCTGCTGAACTAATTGTACATGCTGACCAATAAAATCAAACTTGTGTACCAACTTTCTAAGTTTCTACGGGATTGGTTCAGAGCATACGAGAATTATAATATATAAAATCAAACTTTTGTGTTTTTTTTCTTGCTAAAAAAAACGTGATTTTAATTAATTATTTTTTACAAGATTTTGGTTATTTAAATTATGTATTACATTATAATCCATCATGTTTTTTTAAACCCACTTAAATTGATTTGGTAGTGTTGACGTTGAAGTGTGTTTCTCTTCAAGATTTCAGGTTCAATTCTCCTTGATGTCAATTTAAATCGACTAGTTTAACTTCTTAAAAAAAATAAAGGGCAACCCGGTGCACTAAAGCTCCCGCATACACATAATGTTTTAATGTAATAATATAATTATATTTTCAATAAACCATTTAAGCAATACTGTATATTACATTGAATTATCTTGTATTGTACAAACATGCATCTTTAAGAACTTCAAAATCGTTTTAACAATACAAATTGTTAGTTGTTCATTTGTATGGTTTGTTTTCAAACCAACTTGTTATTGCTTTTGACAAGGCATAGCTGATTGAATTTGCAATGTTTTACCCAACTTGGGACTTGCATCATTGATATGTGTACGTAGGAGTGTTGAATTTGCGTATTTGACAAGAATAAGTGATCTTTAAAAAGAATTTAGTTGAAACTTAAAGGCGTATTATTACAATTATTAATTAAGGATCAAAAGTTTGAACCCTCTGATCCAGGGTCCTGGCAACGCCACTGTAAAGAATATAAAGACAATAGGTGATATGGTTGAAGTTGATACACAGAAAATATTTCTTTACTTCACAAAATACAAGATATGAAAACAATACAGTATTACCACTTTTGTGATTATGTCTTGTAACATGACTTAATCAAGCCTCGTAAGTCTTCCTTTAACACTCACTTTAATACTCTTTTCTACACTCAGTCTTCTATTTGAAGAAATTCATGTGGGTCCCACAATTTTGGAAGGAGGTCCCACATAAATTGTGGGACCCACGAGGTTTTACCCAATAACAGAGCGCGAGTGTTAGGATAGTGTGTTCCTAGCACTACTCATCATGCAATATACCCAAGTTCAGCCATTTCAATAAGTAGAAAAACAATGAAATGAAAAAGAAACCTGCATCCATGCCCGTCTAAGAAGCAACCGAAATTGCTTCCACCAGCCCCCTCTCGTTTTTGCTACAGTCCTCTTGCTGATTCTCTTTCTACTTTCCGAGAGGTCATCTAGAGTAATTGGAGTAGCATATATTATTGTGGATTGTCTTAGTGAGAATGACTCAACAAGCCCATTGATCCTTTTTTGAGAGGAATAGACACTGTCAGAAGAACTGTAGTCTATGGATATAAGATCGGCCAAAAATTCTGCAGGATTAACATGATCTGGGCAGTGGTACCTGTTTCATAAAAAATTATCAACATACTGTTCAGAATAAACATTCAAGAATCCATGACAAATGTTAAATAAAATTTCCATTTCAATGTACTATCCATTACTTCTAGTAAGATATTAACAATAAACAGCATGGAGAAAGAGATCATGTGTTTGGGTTGACTGAACAAATGCAGAAGGATTTTCAACTTGAATTTATTAGATAATGAATAAAAGTTCATCAGATTAATGTAAAATATATTTTTCAAATACCCTCTCAAATAAAAGCTAAAACAGAATTACCTACTACACAAGATATAGGTATTAAGCAGAAATTAAATGCAGAACATGATGAAAGAATCTCTCCTCACAGAAAGTTAGAAATATATCTATTCCAATTTTGAGATTATGCTCTTCAGCCCTCGACCCTCGTACACCACATAAATTGTGGCTTGACTACAAAAAGTAAACCTTAGATATTGATAAAGAGACTCAAATAAGATAAGTAGAATAACTAAAGATGCACAATGTTACACCAAGAATATCGTTTACCATAATGGTATTATCAATATCAAGCCAAAACTTGATGGAATGATAAGTTGAATGTGAACATATTTGAAGTCCTGACAAGCTTCTATAATCTAGATTTCTTGGCTTTTCATGGAGTTTACTGTTTCATTAAAGATTCTCAAATAATAGACAGAAAAACTTGTGTAATCAAATTATAAAGAAATCGGTCACAACGAAATAGGTTATTTAATAGTATATGAAGTTAATTGGGCCATAATTTCTTAAGTACCCCAACACTTGAGAGGATTCCCAAATTAAGAATGTAAGACAGCAAAACGTAAATAAGGTTAAGACAACTACCCAAATTTTGAGAAGTACGTCAATGGTTCATCACCAGCAGGACCAGCATAAACAAGTGAACCATCAGTTAGCAAGACAATGTCGTCGAATTTGCTGTACACTGATCCTCTTGGCTGATGTATAGAGCATATTACAGTATGACCATCGAGTGCAAGTTGTCGGAGAGTTTCCATAACCTTCTCAGCCTGGAAGGCATCAAGTCCTGAAAGTAACTTCATGACAAAATTAATGGAGAGAGAAAGGTTATAATTCTCTGAAAATTGACCACACATCGCAGCAGTAAATGGCATGGAGAAGTCATTCATGCATTATCACTTAATAAAAGAAAACAAGAGTTTGGCAAAAAAAAAAATCATCAAAAGAAGAAAGGAAGTTCTATCTGTGCATATATTATTACACTATATAGGTTCATGCACAAGGAACCCTCCAGTATAGGTCAGTGTTAGAAAGACCCATTGCAATTCAACACAAATAATTGACTCCCTAAGCAAATCAAATGGTGCAATGTTAGTGTAAAATCAACCCCTTGGGTATGCAGGAAAACACCCTTTGTAAGGAATCAATATGAAGTGTCGCAAGTTGGAGGAGATGAGCTATTGAGTTTTAAATTGATAGGGAGTTTTTGAGAAGCAATCCAAAAATTAAGGGATCACGGAGGAGTTGGTTAATTTAGACAGTTGAAATAGTTAGTTACTCAGAAGGGGTTATTTAGATTAACAAATATGAAGAGACAAGAGTTTGATCATTTAAAGGACCAAGCAAGTGCTCAGTTGTGAAAAAAAGAACCATTGGAGATATATTTCCCTTCATTCTGTTCATTTTCAGTCAAGAAATGAAATCATTCTTTTCTTTACTCTATTAGCATGTGGGTTCCTAATGTGTACAAACAATCTAGCATATTCAAATTGAAATTCTTTTACCACAAGATGAATTTCTTATTGATTTCTTCTTTACTTTTGTGCCCTATATCATAATCAAGGTTTGAATCCAATGCAAAGCAATTCTGCATGTGCATGCTTACCTGTTGTGGGTTCATCAGCAAATATAACAGATGGGCTTGCAAGCAGTTCACATGCCAAGGATAAACGTTTCTTTTCTCCACCACTGATTCCACGAACTTTTGCATCACCAACATTAGTATCAGCACAGCTGACCTTAAGCACACAGATGCCAAAGGGAGTAAGATAAGTAACATAGAACTGTCCAATAAGACTAACATTTTCAATCATGAATCTGATATAGGAAAGGTAAAAATAATTACACGAGTAACTTCGATAGTAATTTTCTTTTTTGGAACTTGGGAGAATGGCGAGCAAGCATCCAAATATGGAAGGCATAAAATCATAATTGAAGGACCAAAATCCATCAATCTTCAAGGAAGATATAAAGGTTTGTTGAAAAAACCTACTAAAAAACCAGCAACTACTTTGCGACTGAAACAAATTATACGATATAGAAAAACTCACCAGGCCTGTTTTGAAAAGGAGATTGTTGACATATTCATCCCTCTCTTCGGAAGAAGATATGTTGTGAAGCTGTAATTCTATAGCAAGAGACAATGTTTCCCTCACAGTAAGCTGTGAGAAGAAGAGATCCTCCTGTCTCACATAAGCAAACCTACATCAAACCAGCATTTCAATCGATCTTCAAACAAAACTACAAAAATATATATCACGAAAATCACAACAAATTCGTATCAAACAACTAAACAAACACATACTTGTAAGTGTTTCTGGAACTCGACTTTCCATTGAACTCCAAAAGACCACTCAAATGAAGCCGAGGTGACGCTGATAGCTGACCAGCAAGAACATTGAGCAATGTTGTCTTCCCTGAACCTGAAGGTCCCATTATTGCTAATAATCTTCCCGGTTTTGCTTCTCCACTCAGATTTTTAAGCAAAAATCTCACCTATTCATTTCACAATTCACATAAAATCTCCATAAAAGCAGAAGAACTATGTGCATGCAAAGATAAAATAAACATCCAAAGTTAATAAAATGATTTTTCCTCACCCTACTAGATTCTGAGAATTTTTTTTCAGCAACTAATTAAGCATTTACAGAGAGAAGGAATAGAAACTCACGGACTTGGAGGATTTATCAGAAAGTGAACAATTAATATTGTTCCAGCGGATTGTAACCGGAGTAACTTTCCCGGCGGGTGGAGAAGTTTCACCGTCGTTGATTGGAACATCGTCTTCGTCATCGTCGTTTTCCGGCAAAAGAGCGGGACCAGGTGCAGAGAAAATACGAACAAGGAAAGAGACAGCGACGGCGACGGCGAGCTGGCCAAGGCCGCTTCCGCCGACGCCGGTGACGATTTGATGAACCTTTTTCCCGCCAAAAACCACCATTATCGTTTCCGTCTGAAGTTTCGGTAGTGACTAGTGAAGTGAAGTTTGAGCTTCAAACGGGAAATGAAAATGAGGAAAAACAAAAAACAGAGTAAAAACGACGGCGTTTTGTGAGTGAAGAGCATGGGTGACACGTGTAAACTTGTGTGTGTAGATAGATAAGACGAGTAGAAAAAACTAAAAACGGAACTGTAGAGTGGGGACTTTTTTGTTTTATCGTAATCTCAATTGGGTGGGTCTTTGCTTCAATACAATCCCATAATGAGATGAAAACAGAAAATAGACATGTCAGATTACGAGTACTCTTTCACATTGTTCTTAAATTACAACATTTTCTTCTTTGGGCATAAATTACTTTTATCTTTCGGCCATTGCCATTCTCATTTATACAATGGCTGTAAGCTTCTCATCAATTACTAATATATCAAGTCAAAGTCCATTACACCTAGTTTAAATTGAATCTATTCAGACAAATCAACATAATTCAACTCATTAAAATTAAACTTATTGTTTCTTTCCACGTCAACAATTGAAAACGTGTGTTTTACTAAAGCAAGAAAAAGTAGCTTCACAGTTGTTTCAGTTGCTTTCTGTTACAGTTAGTTTGTTATCTTTTGGTTACGTCATCATCACATTTTATGTTTGCATGACGGGTATATAGGCATAGCCCAAGTATAAATGTAACTCATCTACAATGATTAGAATCAGAGTTCACAATCTCATAATCTGATATCAGTAGGAAAAAAGAAAGATTCTCTCTTTTCTCACCTTGCTTCTTTCTTTTCTTTGTGATTAATCTTCTTCCTCCATGGAAACCGATTATGCAAACCCAAGAGCTGAATGGTCCTAACTATGCTACCTGGTCTGAAGTCCTGATCGATGTTTTGAAAAGTAAGAACAAGTTTGTATTTCTTGATGGCACAATCAAGAAACCAGATTCCACTGACCCACTTTTTCCTACTTGGAAGAGATGCAATGATTTTGTGTTAACTGGTGTACGTGCCACCATATCTTCACTGATTCAAGAAAGCATCGAAGATATCACTGATGCTTCAGTTCTTTGCCAAGAACTCAAAGATAGATACTCCCATGGTAAACTTGTCCGAATTTATCAACTTCATTCTAATCTTTTTTCATTCAAACAAGTTAACTCTTCAGTTAGTAGTTGCAAAACAAAACTCAACAAACTTCTTGACGACCTGGCTCTTTTTCAACCTATCTCTCGATGCCGTTCTACTAATTCTGACCTCTGCAATGCTTATGCTACTGCTATTGATCAGAGGACGGAAAATAATACTTTATACTTTCTTCAAGGGTTGAATGAAATTATGATGCTATTCGTTCCAAAATCCTTCGCATTGATCCCATTCCTGTCCTGGACGAGGCATTTTCAAAGATTGAAGATGAAGAAAGAAAACAACTCAGTATCAAGGTTCTTACAAATCCTAATGTCTTGTCACAACCACAATCCAATCCTGAAACCACCTCTCATACCTCAAACCTTGTTACTGCAGATAACATCATCACTTCCTCTTCAATTTCAGGTAAAATTCAACATCTTTTTAATCTTGGATTTGGGTGCCTGTGCCACAGATCACTTTGCATCCTCTGTATGCCGTTTTAGGCTAGGACACCCCTCATTACTATGTTGTTTGCATGTACAAAAAGCAAGTGAAATTTGTCATTTCTCTAAACAAAGAAGATTGTCATTTCATAATAGTACCATGATTTCTGATTCTATGTTTGATATGATAGATTATGATACCTGGTTTCCCTATTCTGCAATTCGATTCTATGTTCAATATTTGATACTTCAACAATTATTGATGATAAGTCTAGATTTACATGGATGAAACTTGTGCAATACAAACATGAAACTAGACAGCTTCATATAGGACTATTATGAAATCATTCTATCCATCATAATGGCCGAGAATTTCTTATGCCATCTTTTATCAATAATAAGGAATCATTCGTCATTTATCTTGTACGGAAACACCTTAACAAAGGGGTATGTTGAGAGGTAACACCAAAATAGGATAAATCAGTTAGTTAGAACTTTTCATTTGCTTTTGTTAATAGTAATGCTGATAATTTATTAGCTTTTGGGTTTCTAATCATCAGCTTTATGTTTACGCGATTATATCACAAGTATAAATGTAATTTATCTGCAATGAATAATACAATCTGATAATGTAGTCAATAAAATTGTTTTGGTGGTGCTGAAAGAGGTAAAAATAAAATAGTCAGAATGCATTTATCAGGTTCTATTATAATTATGTTGATTATGGACTCTTTTAGAGAGTTTAGAGTGTGATAGAAGGATAGATGAGGATACAATATGTACTTTGTTGATTTGGTTTATCTTTATCTGTTCATTTATTTTTGAATCTAATGAGTTTAATAAAAATTCATCCAAACATGCCGTGTCAAGTTCCTGGACTTCTCTTCCATAGTGACACACAAATCTAAAGAAGAACTCAAGGCGGATCCTGATTTTGATAAGTGTTACAATCTCACTCTAGGAGCTTCTTTCAAAGATGAATCCTATAACAAATACTGCACTCTACGGTGTAAGTTACAAAGCAAAATAATCCTTTTATAATGTTGTGTTTGGAATGTTTGCATTTGTTTCCTAATTGTTCCTATCAACATGAAAATTCATGCTTGATTTGAAATAAATATATTGTTATGATTTTTTAAGTTGGCTTTTATTCTTATTTTTTATGTCTATTTTGTGTTTTAATCTTAGCTTTGAAATTTTTATAGATGAATTTAAGCCTCAATCAGCTGACAGTGCTAAGCCAGGATTGCTGTGCAAGACCGAAGAGAAAAGCGTCTCTATGGAATCTCAGAACAAACAAATAGGAAAGTCCAAGGTGACATTTGAGGGAACTAGTGAGGAATACAAGGAAAGTGATGCTGTATTGTTCTTCAATGGCAAGATACTTCGATTGGAACTGCTTGATAGGGCAGTTGAGCAACTGCAGTATATTCAAAAGCCTGGCGAGTCTTCAACTGCTGCAGCTGCAGCTGCAACTGTTGATGATTCGTATCCCATTGCGAAGTCCAGAAAACTAGCACCTTTTAGCAGTGCAAGGAGCTCATTTGAGACTGCACCAGTGAGTACTTACCAACTATCTTTATCATAGTTTTTAGTAGTTCATTAAAAATGTTTGCCGTTGACAAATGGAGACTATCCTTTATTTATTGCACTTCTTATTATCTCTTTTCTTATCTAATTTCTTTCTATTTACGTTGATTCTGCAAGGTTAATGTGGAACGTATTGATAATGGTCAACTTGAGAATGCTGGTATGTATGATGTTTTTTATATTGGTTTTTGTAATACAATATCTGGACTTTGTGTTGATATTGGATGTGTGCTTCATTGTTTTTAGAAGTGATGCATTTACATTTGATTGACATTAATTTAATGTTGCATTTATATCATGTCACAGCCATCAAAGCTGATAGTTCATCTGAACCATTCACTGGTGCCTCACCAGCTGCCAAAAATGAAGATGAGGAACATCAAGATGATGAGATGGACAAAGGAACCAATGCTGGTGGAAGGGAGGGATAAACAGACATCTACTTTAACTAGCAATAGAAGTGACAATGGAAGCAGTATTAGCAGGAGTAGTAAAAATCAGTGATGAAGACCCGATTGTTTCAATATAGAATTGCACAACATTGAATTTTTTTCTTTCTTGTCCGTTTATCATAAGACTTGGTTAAAAGTGATATGATATACTTGATTGATGTTTTTAAATCGTCTTCAATTTTATGAGAGAAATGATTGATTGAAATGTGTGTGATTTTGGTCCTTGGAAAGAAGTAGCTCATATTTTAGTACATGATAGTATAAAATCAATCATATAGCAGTGAATATTTTGTGGATTGTTAGTAACAACTGAAATTACTACATTGTCTAATGCAACCACTTAGGAGAATAATGCCTTGTTCACTGAGACAAGTAGAGCCAGGTGAAGCAAGATGTCATGTGAATAATGATGATACGTGATCAAAACTAACACTACCTTTGGAAAATATATAAAATATATACCAAGTCTTATATTGATTCTTATACTTAGCCATATATTCAACGATAGGTTCTCATATTAATTTAAAACTTTTTTTTTTAATTTTATTCTATGAAGTTTCAACATACATAACTTGTCATATGGATTAAACGTAACGGCATACTGTATTATTTTTTTAGGGGACATATTGTGTTATTATTATTATTATTATTTTTATTATTTCAAATGATTTAGCTGTAAAAGTCACATACACACTATGTTAAAACGATGAGTAATGCATGTTCAAATTTGCACCAAAATATGTAAACATATATCCACGAACATTTCTATCATCTCAATTGTAATTACCGGACGAACAACATGTTGTTAAATTCACATGTAAAATGTTGTAAGAGTATATACTAATTAAATTCAATTGAAAATAGTAGCTATTAATATAAATGGAATTTAATCCATATTATCAGCAAAAATAATCAATCAACATACATTGATATCATAAAATGACGTAATAATAATGAGAAAAGATACAAACTTGAAATTAATATTTCCGTGTCTTGTTAACGAGTGCTCCAGAACACTCTTTAGACATTCCAAAAAAAGTAATTATTCAATAAAAAAGTCAAAAATTTCAATTTTCAATGCATTGATTACATTAATTTAAAAATAACTTTTTAAAGGTCTTAAAGAATGCTTTGGAGACACGCGTTAATATTTCTCATATTTTTTTAACCATTTGCTTATGAGAAAAAAGTGCGCTAATAATTCGAAGTTGAAAAAGATAAATAAAGTTTCACTAAAAACTATTTCACCCTGAAATTAAACTCTTGTTCTCTTAAAATTTTAATCATTTGACAAAGCTCATTAACACTTGAGTCCAATTACTTATCATATTAGTAATATTTTGTGTAAATACACGTCACAATATTATCATTATTATTTGAGTAAATTACACTCCCCTCCCCTAAAAAATGTTTGAATTACACTCCCCTCCCCTTTTATGTTAAAATATATACTCCCCTCCCTTGAAAAGTAAAATTTATACTCCCCTCCCTTATAAGATGCTTGAAATACAACTCCCTCCCTTGATAACTAAATATGCACTACACTTTAATCTATTTTAACATAAATAAATATTTTTATGATATATATTAATTTTGAACCACCATTTAAAAAAAATTAATTAATTTCTTTATAATTTAATTGTCAATGATAATTAAATTTAAAATATTTTTCTATTGATTTTATAATTTAGAGTATAAAATTAACTTTTAAATAACCATGTTTTATTGTCTTTAATAATTTTTCACATATTTTAATTTTATTTTGGGTTGTTTCGTATTTTATAATAAGGTTTAAAACTACATGTTAATGAAATTATGAATAAAAAATAGCGAAAAATATGTATTCAATTTTTTATTATATTAAAATAGACCCGTACTACTATTTTTTTTCCGAAGTGTGTTAGATTATTATTTTTTGGTAGATTATTAAAAATAAAATAAAAATATTGAGGGAGTAAAGTGTAGATTTTAACATAAGAGGGGAGGGGAATGTAATTCAAGCTTTTCTTAGGGGAGGGGAGTAAAAAGTTTTCTAATATGTTTTGAATAAGAGGAGAGGGAAGTGTATATTTTAACATAAGAGGGGAGGATAGTCTAATTCAAGCATCTTTGAGGGGAGGAGAGTGTAATTTACTCTTATTATTTTTGTACAACTCAAATTATAAACTAAATTATCTGTCAAAAGTTCTTGTAAACTCAGTTGGTATGAATAATACATAATATGTGCAAGGTTTAGGGTTCAAACCCCGACAAAAAAAAATTATAAACTAAATTAAAGATTTAAAGTATTGCACTAATGTAATAAAAATATATAATTTTACCACAAAATTAACTTTTGTAAGTGTGTTTTAAAACCGATAATATAACACCAACAAATATAGGTCTCTGATTAGAAAGAGAAAAAGAAAAAGAAAACCTCATTTCCTTTATTGTACATCAAACTCTTAATTATTTTTATTTATTTTCTTTAATATTTTATTAAATGTATCTATTTGAAGCATGAGAGATATTAAATGTGGATATCTTTTTGACTAAAATTATTTGTCAAATATAATCATTTCCATTATATCCAATCTTATTGGTTAAAGTCTTGAATTAATATCAGCGAAATAAGGGCCCCCAAATAAAATCTGCTTCATGTAATGCATGCATATTCTTCTCTAATTTTTTTTATTCTTTTTGCTAAAATAAAATGCATTCCTTCTAGGCTTTTTTATTCTTTTTATTTTCTTGGGTTGCTAAAAAATGAAATAAACCTGAAATTTGACTTGAAGGAATGACAATGAGAACATAAGAAGGAAAAATACAAATCCGTGATCTCCAATCTCCATCTTCTTCTGTAACTCCCCCAACAACCAATCTAACCAAAAAAACCCTAGCCCTCTTTAACAAGCCTCACGTTCCTAATTTACCTTTCCACAAAAAATTCTAACTTTCAATTACTAAGAATCAACAACAATTCTGGAGCAATATTTTGGAAATTTCTGATCTGGGTTTTCAATTTTATTTATTTATCTATTACTTCGATGTACATCATCAACATAGAGTTTCAAAAATCCAAGATCTTCAACGACCCATTAACGCAAATAGTTTCAAAATCCAAACTTTAACCAAACCCACTTCTCAAAATCTAAACTTTCATATGCCCACATAGTGAAATCAGTTATGGGAGCTGAAAAAAAATGGCTTTTCACGCTATTCAGTGCAGCAGTTTTATCTCTAATGCTTTTGTTAATGTCTTCTTTTTCAACTTTCAGTTCTCAAAAGCCTTTTCCTTCTCTTGTTCAACATGGTTCTCATTACCCTCCTGCTTTTGCATACTTTATCTCTGGTGGACATGGTGATAAAGACCGGATCTTTCGTTTGTTGTTGGCTGTTTATCATCCGAGGAACCGTTATTTGCTTCATCTTGGTATGGATGCTAGGAATGAAGAGAGACAGGGTTTGGCTGATGCTGTTAGTTCTGTTCCTGCGATTCGAGCTTTTGGGAATGTTGATGTGGTTGGGAAGGCTGATTGGATTACTTATTTGGGTTCTTCCAATGTTGCTATCACCCTACGTGCTGCTGCTATTATGCTTAAATTGGATAGTGGATGGAATTGGTTTATCACTTTAAGTGCTCGTGATTATCCTCTCATTACGCAGGATGGTATGCAAATTTTGGTCATTTCTGTTTGCTTTGTGAAATTTGTGCCTTTTATCTGATTGTGGATGTTTCTATATACATTAATGTGTGTGGTGTGAGTTGGAAATTTGAACAAGAAGTATGTTTTAAACTAACGAGATTGGCAATTCAATGTTGAGATTGTTCTGTGTGTGGTGGTTTGGTATTCATTGGAATGTTTCTGCCACCATTTAGGTGCTTTGTTTCTATTTCAGATTTTGATCCTTTTATTCACCATTTTCTTGATGAAGTTCGCTTGTTTTAGGAAATTTGAAATGTGGTATTAATTGGAAACACCATATCTTAGAATTAATGTTCAAGTCAATAAGCTTGCTCCGAAGTTGCATGTTCTGCGTTATAGGGAAATGATTTCTTATAATTGGTCAGCTTGAATTTGTGTATATCAGTAAAAGACTAAGTATTCATAGATGCCTTTCCTTTTTAGGTCCTTGAAATATTACTTTTTTTGTGATGAAAGGATGCTTTCTCAGCTTCTGTAAGTTTTCATCATTTTTCGATAGCCTTTTTTAATTTGAGATCCTGAAGTATAAGGTTTATACTTTTTGAATGATACCAAAATGTCTTCAGTTTATAACGTTGGATCGGTTGCAACGGTTTGATTAAAATGAGCCCTGTCCACATGGTACTTTGATTTTTTTTTCTAATTTGGTTTTTCAAATGAATTTTACAGTTTTCTGGATACTGTCCATGATTTAGACTATAATAGTATTGAGTTCGTATAGGACACTAAGGTGAAAAGACAAGTTATTCATGTAATTTGTTGTCCATACATAAGGAATGTTTGGTAATAGCCAGGAAGTAAAGTCAAGAAATTAGTTAAGAGGGGGCTATGAAAAGGGTGAAAAGGTGTACAGTTGAAACAGGGGTCACAAATAGGGGGAGAGGAGTAAGTAGATAGAGATAGTAGAAGAGTATTAAAGGGGGGTGGAGGGTTTCAGTTTCAGATAAGGCATTTATAGAAGGGTGCTTATAGGGGATGGGGCAGGGCTCAATTGCCTCCCCTGGATTCATTTGCCTGTTCCTCTTTGCTGGTTACAGCCATTGAAAGAATTTATTGTGAGTAAGAGGGGTCAGCGTCACGATTCAAGGGAAATGGAAGTTGAGTTCATTATCGTTGGGGTTAATTATTATCTATTATGTAGATCTTTGGAACCGCTCACCTCATGATAGCTACCAACTGGAGCTTTACATTGAACATGCTGACAGTGTATATACCTCTGTTGATTTTTTTTTCCTGCTCTCAACTCTTGTGATTAATTGGTTGTTATCTTCCCAACAAATAAACCACATCAATATCTGACATCCACTCACTCATTTCATAAAATAGTTCCAAACTAACTCCTTCTATCTTCTTTGGGTCCTTTGTTCCCTTCCCTTTATTCTCTTTTCTCCTCCATCACTTCCACACTCTCTCACTTCACCACTGCGCCACTCATTCATTCAGGTTATGTTTTCTTATGATATTTTTGCATCAGAACTGCGCAGCGGCGTTGTGGCTGGCTGACACAAACTTTTTGAGGTTGGCCACATATTTTCATCAGCCTAAAGATTGCAAACTGGAAACATATTTATCGGCATTGGTTCTTGGAGTTGTGGCATGCCTCATACTAAGCACAAAGCATTGGTATTTCTCAGATGACCGTAGAACTTGGTATCTATATTAGTTTTGTTCTATATTATTTTTGTTGCAGTACAAGAACAATTACACTCTTTGTTTATAATTTATGTGTGAGGAAGAGCTCATATTGTTCTGAAATTTATTCACTGAATTGTGCTTGTTGTAAGATCCTTATATATCTCATGTCTCTTCCATATTCACAAATCTCAATTTGATGTTTGTCTTCTTTCCTAAGACCTTTCTAATGATTGTGCTCATACTGTGCTTGTCTTATTTAACAGATCTATCCCATGTTTTCTCCTCTGTGAATAGAGACCTCAATTTCATTGATCACACTGGTGACCTTGGATGGAAAGAGTATGAAAACCACTGCTGAATCAAACCTCTACTTTGTGGCACTTAATCAGTTGGTCCTGGATTATTTATGTTTTTATTCAATTGCACATGCAGGAGTGACAGATTCAAGCCTATTGTAGTTGATCCAGGAACATATTTAGCAAGGAGAAGTCAAATTTTTCAAGCTACAGAGAAGAGAGCAACACCTGATGCATTCAAACTCTTCACTGGTAAATATATTCTCCGATGCGTGCAACACATCCCTGCCTATGATTTTTTCTATTTCTTTTTCATATTGAATGCTTTTCATGTTGCGCAGGTTCACCGTGGGTCACATTGAGCCGATCCTTTCTGGAGTTCTGCATTTTCGGTTGGGATAATTTACCACGAACGCTACTAATGTATTTTACAAATGTTAAGTTATCTCAAGAAGGCTACTTTCACTCAGTCATTTGCAATGCACCTGAATTTAAGAACACAACAGTGAATGGTGACTTACGATACATGATATGGGACAATCCTCCAAAGATGGAACCTCTCTTCCTTAATACATCTGTTTATGATATGATGGCAGAAAGTGGAGCAGCATTTGCAAGACAGTTCGAGGCTAATAACCCCGTGCTGGATATGATTGACAAAAAAATTCTCCAACGTGGTGGTCGCAACCGAGCTGCACCAGGGGCATGGTGCTCCGGTCGGAGGAGCTGGTGGGTGGATCCGTGCTCACAGTGGGGTGATGTCAATATTCTTAAGCCAGGTCCTCAGGCTAAGAAGCTTGAGGCATCTGTTTCTAGCCTTCTTGATGACTGGACCGCACAGACGAATCAGTGCCAGTGATCACATCATAGACACTAATAGAAACCATTGTAGGAAGCTGTGCAGTCTATCTATTGCACTGACCAGTAGAATTTGCCATTTATTTTGAAAGAAAAACACATTCTTTGGTCACCGAGGTGTAATATCAATCATGAAAGGAGGGGCTCTGTGCATAAGAAACAAGAGTTGAGAGTTGGAATGAGGAAGGGAAATGCATTTTGACGAGCCTTGGGGTGCTGTATTGTTTTGGAGGCTTGATATTTACGGTAGATCCTCCAATGATGCCTTTGAATCAAGTAGGAGGATATTCCTCTTGCTTTTCACTTTCATAAATGTTGTATGTTCTATATATGTCTCATCTGTACGATTCGAGCAGGATAGCTAGCTCATTCTTTTTGGATTATGAATATGATTGTCATTTTCCATTCTCCAATCAATCTTTTCCTTTTGGCATACTAATTGTATGATGGTCCTGCACATGCATGTGTTACTAACTTAATGACTTCGATATGGATGGATATTGGCAAGTGGAACACTGTCACTCTCATCACCTATTGTATTGCTTCTTTCATTGAAAAGGACAAACCTTTCTGATAATAAAAGTGGCATCACCGCATTCTGGAGGCTCGTGTGATGTTGACAAAATGTTATTAATAAGGGCCACTCAACACTCATAAAAAAAAAATAAAAAAAAATAGTGATATCTGAAAAATAAAAGTCAATAAGTATTACTCATTACTTTTTATATTTGTAGTTTTTTTAATGTAAGACTCTTGAAGCTTTTACATGCATTAAACGATATCTTTATAAAAATAATTTTGTCCACAAAAGAAACCAAATAATTTTGTTTGGAACGTTTGATATGATATATTATAAGGAGTACTTGCAACACTAATACCGCACATGACCTCCATCAAATTCCATGACCATGACCATGACACTCTCACGATCATTCAGAAGATTGCCCACTCTTCTTCAACTCTCTAAATCAACTTCACATTTTGAATCACCCACCGTTCAATTCCACATTTGCCCATTTCACACATCACTTCTTCATAAACCCAACAACCCTCATGCCGAAACTATCTGCAGAATCCTATCCACCGCACCTGATTCACCCGTCGACTTCTCTCTCCGCAACTTTCCGGTTGAAGTCTCACCGGATCTCGTCTTTGATGTCTTGAACAAGCTCAGCAATGCTGGCATTCTCGCTCTTTCGTTCTTCCGTTGGGCCGAGAAACAAATAGGATTCAAACACAACACAGATATTTTCCATGCTTTGATTGAAGCATTGGGAAAAATCAAACAGTTCAAGATGATCTGGAATTTGGTTGATGAAATGAAACAACGAAAGCTGTTGAATGCTGACACTTTTGCCCTCATTGCTCGTCGTTATGTAAGAGCCAAAGTTATCAAGGAAGCGTTGAAGACGTTTGAGAGGATGGAAAAATATGGATTGAAGCCTCAAATTTCGGATTTCAACAAGTTAATTGATGTTTTATGTAAGTCAAAGTTTCATGTTGAGAAAGCACAAGAACTGTTTGATAAAATGCGGCAATGGAATTTAGAGCCTAATCTTAAATCCTATACTATTTTAATAGAAGGTTGGAGTCAACAGCAAAATTTGTTGAAGGTTGATGAGGTTTGTAGGGAGATGAAGGATGATGGTTTTGAGCCTGATGTGGTTACATATGGTATAATCATCAATGCTTATTGTAAGGCTAAAAAATATGATGAGGCTATTGGTATTTATCATGAGATGCTATCAAAGAGTGTAAATCCTAGTCCTCATATATTTTGTACTTTGATTAGTGGTCTTGGTAATGGTGGTAGAATGAATGAAGCTCTGGAATTCTTTGAAAAATCTAAGGCTAGTGGGTTTCCGCCTGAAGCACCTACTTATAATGCTGTTGTAGGTGCTTACTGCTGGTCAATGTTGATCGATGATGCTTACAGGATTATCGGTGAGATGAAAGAACTTGGGATTGGTCCGAATTCTCGAACATATGATATAATACTTGTTCACTTGATAAAGGGTGGAAGAACCAAAGAAGCTTACTTGGTTTTCCAAAGAATGAGTAGTGAGACGGGGTGTGAGCCGAGTGTAAGCACATATGCGATCATGGTGAGGATGTTTTGTAATGAAAACCAATTGGATATGGCAATGGTAGTTTGGGATCAGATGAAAGACAAGGGAATCCTTCCAGGAATTCACATGTTCTCGACGTTGATAATTTCCTTGTGTCATGAAAATAAGTTGGATGATGCATGTAAATACTTTCAACAAATGTTGGACGTTGGCATTCGGCCTACTGCTAATATGTTCAGTGCCTTCAAGAGAGCTCTAATGGCTGCGGGAATGGAGAATACTGTGATACACTTTGCAAAGAAAGTTGATAAACTGAGGAATACTCCATTAATTGCTTGACTTACACAATGGCATTTCAGCATGTTAGGAGGTCAATAGAGCCATCTAAATCACACTAAGCTTTGTAAGTGATCCATTGACTTTGTTAGGAGGCATTGCTTCAAATTTCAGTAATTTGGGCGGTAGCCCTTGAAAATGTTCTGTGGATACTTATCTACATAAATCTGTGTAAGCGTTGTTGGATCCTTTTGGAACAACCATTGAAAAGGTGCTTTATTTTCAAGATGGATACTCCTTTTCTGAATTGTTGTTTTTAACCGATGTTGCTCATAGGAAAAGTGGACTTTTTGTGTTTGTTTTTTATTGTATAACTCCACGTGTTATTTTTGTCGTTGGAATTAGAATAAATTAATTTATGATTCTTTGTTCTCGTATGAAGCATTTTGATTCATTGTGATAAATTGGGTGTGTTCATTCACTCTACTATAGTTGTTAATTTGTTGTATAAATCCCTTGACATAAATAGCTAATTTCTCGATTTTTAAATTCATCTATTTCCTATATATTTGCATCTTTGACTGAATTTATGCGTATTGTTGCTTCCATGATTTGTAAATTTTGTGCTGTTATGAAGTATTGACTCGTGCGATTTTTGTTTAAGAACAAACTTGAACTGAATATCTTTATAATAATCCAGCATGTTCTTTTTTTTTTGTTGCTGCATTTGCTTGTATTTGGGATGCATGGGTTAGGATTAAAGGCATGATTTTGGTGTTTCATTTAATCTTTATAATCTGTGTGGCAAGAGATGGCCATAATTTCTTATACTAAGTCAATTAATCTCTTTTCTTGAAAAAGAGAGAGGAATACTTTTAATTAACCTATGTGAAGTGTGATGTATCGTTGCATCCTTTTCTGAATTATATGTTAGGTGTTTGATAAAATGTCTAATTTCTAACCTCTGGGATTGTCTTCAAAACATAAATGAATGATATTATTATTATTATTATTATTATGATCGATGGTAATTCACTCCCAATGGACATCTGTTTTCCATATATTCACACATTTAGCTTCTAACACTGTTGGGACATTGCAAAGGGATGCTCCTCTCCTAATCAGCTCTCGCCAAATTACCCTGAGCAAGAATGGTGACACTTTTTCCCTCATTTCTCGGCGATATGTGAGAGATAAGATTATCAAGGAACCATTGAAGAGGTTTGAGAGGATGGAAAAATATGGATTGAAGCCTCAAATTTTACCAAGGTAATCAATGTTTTGTGTAATTCAAAGTTTCATGTTGAGAAAGCACAAAAACTGTTTGATAAAATGCGCAATGGAATTTAGAGCCTAATCTTAGGTCCTATATTCTATTTTGATTTTTGAGTATTTTGTTAGAATGTTGGAGTCAACAACAAATTTTGTCGAAGGCTAATGAAGTTTGTAGGGAGATGAAGGATGATGGTTGAGCCTGATGTGGTTACTATAGTGTAAATCATCAACGCATATTGTAAGGCTAAAAAATATGATGAGGTTATTGATTTTTTATCATGAGATACAATCAAGGAATATAAATCCTAGTCTTCATGATGTGCCTACTTTGATTACTGGTCTTGGTAATGGTAGTTGAATGGACCAAGCTATGCAAAATGAAGAAGAAGGGGCAAAGGAAAGTCCAGTTTTCTCTTACATTTTTTAGTTATTTTTTATATTTTAAGTTTATGGATCATGTTAAATTGTGTTCTTGTAACAAATTTAAAAAATACATAATTTTTAAAAATATATTTCTATATTTAATTTCTTAACATGTGTGTCACAAATTATTGAATAATGCTAGATCCAACGAAAGCGGTTTTTCACGAAAACATCATTATCAGTTGTTTTTTTTTAACATAACATAAAAGTTATGCACATACTTTAGCGGTTTTTCCCAATGTGGCATATATTAGTGGCAAAAAAAATACTCAACAAGCGACTTGGAATCAATTGTTTTATAGCTGATTATTCAAGTTATGCACATACTTTAGGTACTAAAAGTAACGGTCAGTTATCTTCGAGCACCAAAACCATTTTTATTGATCAAACTGATACAGAAAAGTTGAAGTTAGAAATATAACATAATATTACCAATTTTATACTTCTATTTATCTGTTACTCTTTATGCACCATATACAAAGAATAAAAAGTTGCAGATTAACTGCAGCACATGTTGTTAACTCATTTTAGTTTAGCACTTGAACATGTATATATTTGTTCACCAATAATCTAATCATTGTCAATGTAAACTTCGTTAATTAGTGTCCATTATATATGAAATGCTTATCTCGAAATCCCTTTTGCATTTACTATCTCTTTCCTTCTACAACTCTGATAAACTTGTAGGATTCTATCTCAAGATTTTTGTTACATGAAACAAAGCTCCTGTGTTGCAGTTTGTATGACGCTTCATGAAAGGATCTAATTCACCTCGCTGCTTCTTCAGGATGACTTGCTCCTAACTATATGTAGGATTCTATCTCAAGATTTTTGTTACATGAAACAAAGCTTCTGCTTTGTAGTTTGTATGACGCTTCGTGAAAGGGTCGAATTCACCTTGCTGCTTCTTCAGGACGACTTGCTCCTAACTACAGGCAATTTCAAATTTGGATATAATTTCGAACTGGCATAAACTTATATATTTAACCTAATAATGACCTCACCCTTAATTGATCATTGTGATTCGAACTTCGAAGTGTTTATATAGTGTGAATATCAAAACATTTTTTTCTTTATGCCTCATCTACATATAAAATTTATTGGACCGGCCTCCAACTTGTTTAGAATGATGTTAAACAATTGATGTATAGTCTTCACACTACTACCTTTTATTTTCATAGCTTTTATGATTCTGAACAAAATTTTGACTTTAAGTAGAAAGCTTGACATTAACATGAACTAAGTCTGTTCTGTCAGCAACCTTTTTCCTGTATTAAAATGCCATTTGTTATTAAACATTGCCTAATGGTTGTGGAATGCAATTGAAAAGAACAAAGGCCTTGATACCCCAATCTAAAGAATATTAAACTAAGGCACTTGGAGATGCAGTAATGTACACAATTATACTAGCCTATGTTAATTCCAGTGCAGATGCTTCGGCAAATATATATTGTGTTGTTTTGGAGGTATGACTTGTGATGGAGGTTTTCTTTTGATTCTATATGAGTAATATCTCATTCAGATTAGTTCTTTTTATTTAACTAATTGTATTGGTATTTCAACTCCACGCCGTAGTTTGTCTTTCTTTCTTGGTTTTGGCCCTCATGTTTAGATGTGTCAAATGGGCTGGTCCGGCCCAAGAGGCCCGATTATAGAAATGGGCCTGCTCGGGCCAGCCCATTTATAATTGGGCCGCAAATTCTAGAGTCTGGGCCGGCCCAGATGGGCCATGGGCCAGCCTGGCCCAACCCGTTTATGTTTTATTTTTTAAATTTATTTACTCTTTTTTATGTATTAGGTATTCACCATTTTTTTTTGCTAAAATATGATTGGATAGACATAATAAAAATGTAAATTAAGTAATAATTAAACTCTAGATTATTCCTTCAATTAAATCAAATTAATAATTTATAAACTTTAAGCTAAATTCATTCATATTTATTAAGTTTATTTATTTAAATATTTTATTATTAATAAATTTTAAATTAGTTGATAATTTTTTTTAAATATATATTGTTTTTTAATATAAAAAATCAAATAAAATATGGGCTAATGGGTCGGCCCAAAGTCCGATGGGTCAGCCCAGCCCTACTTTTGTATGGGCCAAATGGGTTTGGGCCAAAAAGCCCGAGCGCAATTTTAGGACGATTTCTGCTCTCCCCCTTGCACTTTTCGCTCGCACCTAGCTAAAAATACTATAATACCCTTGCGCAAGTTAACTAGCGCAAGTGTAAAATAATGCGCAAGTTAAGTTAAGTGGCGTGAGTTAAGTGGGGCATTGTTGCTACTTTTTTTTTAATTTATTTACTATATTCAATATTTATTTACTTTATTCTAAATTATTTTATTTACTTTATTCTAAATTATTCGTTCACTTTATTCTAAATTATTTATTTGCTATATTCTAATTTATTTATGCACTTGAAATAAATTCGAAATTAGAAAATAAATTCGATTTTATTCTAATTTAATATTTATTCTAATTTTTTTATTCATTAAATACAAAATTAGAAAATAAATTCGATTTTATTTATTCAATACATAATCATAAACATAAAATAAATGCAAATATAAATACAAATGAAAAAAAAAATTAATAAATATAACTCTCATTTTATTAATATCATTCAAACATTACAATAATTAATACATATATTTTATTTGAATTCACTAATCTACTTATTATCTTTTTACCCTCTTGGGGTACTTATTATCTTTTTACCCTCTTTGGTATATAGCAATAGCTCTTGGGGAAAATAGTGATTAGTCCTGTTGGGGAAAAGGACATCAAGATCCCTTGAGGTAAATTTAAATTTGGTTCCTTTTATACCCCCATGATGATTCTTTTTACCCACGGTAAAAAGATTTTGGGAGTAAAAGGAAGCAAACCTAATTTTACCTCAAGGGATGATGTCTTTTTCCCCAACCCGACGGACCACTACTTCCCTCAAAAGCTACTACTATTTACCTAAAGGGGTATAAAGAGCCTAGAGACTATAGAAGTAAAAAAGAAGAAGAGAAAGAGGGGGAGAGAGTGGGAGGAGATAATGTGAGGAAAAGAGGATGTTTGTGAGAGTATTTATAGGTGGTTTAAGGTAGCATACACTTAATGACGTCAAAAAACGTGAAAAACTTTAAAAAAACGTGTAAAAACCATTAAAATGCATTGACCACCGTCCAAAAAACATGTGTTCTTGAGCTGTAACCACCAGCCAACTAGCGCGAGTTAACTCCCGCAGGGGCTCAGTGGTGCGTGACTTAAGTCACGCTGAGCTATAAGGTGCGTGAGTTAAGTCACGTTGCGTGACTTAACTCACGTAAATTATACACAAGCGTGACTTAAGTCACGTAAGGGCACTTTAGACATTTACTTTGGGAATGAGCAAAACAGTTTGGGTAAAGAGCAGAATTCTAAAATTGGATCTAGAAATCCACTTTGGTCTATCTTAGAGTTTTGAATTGGAAATTTGCTGTTGACACATGTGTTAATGCTGAAAAACACCACAAAAAGACCGAAATGCCCCAACGGCAGTTAAATGCCGATGTGCAAAGAACCGGAGGTAGTTAACTGTCGTGGGATCCATCAGCTGTTACTGATACAAATTCAGGCAGAAGCTCTCTCATGCATTATTACTCAAAATCCCAACTAAATTTATTCAACAAAATCAAGAGTAAGTAATCATACTGCTATCAATATACATTTTAGTTGTTATAAATGTTTTTTTTATTTTTATAATTTTAGTTTTAGGTTGATGTAAATTTTGTCGGTTTTTTTTTTAATTTTAGTTTTTGATAGATTTACATATTATGATTCATTTTTAGAGTAGATATAAGTTGATTAATTTTGTTAAAATGTTTGCTTGATGTTTATGTTATGGTTATGATTTTTAGGAACACTAAATTTGTAACTTTATTTAAGGAATGTCGGACACTAAAAATGGGCATCGTTCTCAATCAGTAATCAAATATTTATTATTCATCATCATTGAAAAAATATTGATTCAACAGTTTGTGAGAGTCTATCTCTCCATTTAACTACTAATCGAGTTCGACAAAAAAATGTTTAAAGAATTCGACTTATGAAAAAATATTTAAAACAAAAAAGATTCAGAGGCCTAATATGAGACCTACAAATTTTGGGGGCCAAAAACCCCTTACTTTAGTGAAAATTGTTGTTCACACATTTGATAGGGCTAAAAAACACAAGTAAATTACTCAAATGTCCCTCGGCAGTTAACTACCAAATTTTATTGAAACCGGCTGCAGTTAACTACCGAGGAAAACCTCGGCAGTTAACTGCTGCAGGTTTCCTTTTTCCTCGGCACTTAACTGTCGATGATTCCTGAAGCCATAAAATGGTAGAACCAGTTTAGGCAGAACCTGTCACATGTGTTTTTACACATTGTAAACACGTTGTTTCAATGCCAAATCATGAAGTTAATAAGCAAAAATTACCAACATAATTGAAATTGAAAATCACCCCAATCGGGCTCCTTAAGCATGTGAGTGCAGAAGTCAACGAATGCCTGCACAATCTGAGGCGGTGGTAGCTCTACAACATCCGTCGGATGTCTAGGGACCCTCTGGACGTATCCGTACTGCCGCAAAACCCTCTCGGGCAAGTAACGGTACACCCTACGAACACTGCACATAATCCAACCTGAATAGCAGAAAACCTCCTCGAAACCCTGCATCTCCCTGTGCTCTTTGTACGGCCTCCAGCATACGTCATCAAACTGAATACGATCAAGCAATGAGCGATACGTCACCCCCTCTCCATGACCCTTCTATAACTTCCACCTCGCCGCAACCGGATAGTTTTCAATATAGTTAATGTTTGGATCAACACGGTAAAACTTAGGAAAATGCGCCAAAAACCATGTCTGCACAAACCAAACAAATCACATTTATAAATTATTACGCACGAAAAATATAACAAAAAATAAAAGTTAAGATTAACATTTATAAGTTTCTTACAGTGAGCAGTGTCACGCTTCCCCCAAGAGCTCTGTCTTCAGGAAAACAGGCCTCAGCTAACTCGCCGTATAGGTATGGCAGTGTCATCCCTCCCCATGAATAATTACGCATCCCCGCATAGCCGTCCTCCATGGTCGTCAGATAGACCAACTCGATGTGTTTGTTGCTTCTATCACCAAACAACAAGCATCCTACAAGATATAGAAGATAACACCTCACACAAAATTTCCTAACCCTCTCCAGCTCCTCCATCTCCTCTGGATCCTCTGCATCCGCCAATTTGTTAGCCCTATCAAGGTACCTCGTATATAACTCCCTCAGCTTCAGATAACTAATGTACCCGCCCTACTCTGTACCGCAAATTTTCTCTGCCTCCGTCCACGACACAGCTAAGTGCCTCAGCAGTAGTGCCGCTGCCTCATGTCTTAACATCTTCTTCCTATGGCTCAACATCCGCCCTTCAATCTGAAGATGCTAAGACATGCGAGATCATCCAAAGTCACAGTCATCTCCCCCAAGGGCATGTGAAAAGTGCTGGTCTTGAGATGCCACCTCTCGCATAATGTCATCAGCAAAGCATGAGGCACAGTGGCGTAGCCCAGATAAACCAAATCATGTAACCCGCTCTCCCTAAACAGACCCCAAAACCAATTTTGATTCTCGTTTGGACGTCCGAGACCTAATCTTATTCCCATAATTAATCCCTTTTACAACACGCACCTTACAAACCTGAAATAATAGAAAAATAAACATAGTTTAAACAGTATAAACATCTAACTAAACAAAATAAAACTTAACACATGCAAAAATAAAAATCACAAATTTAAATTGTCGCACGTATATTTAACCTAAGACATAACACATGTAAAACTTAAGAAAACACATAACAAAAACAATTTAAAAATAATTAAACATAAAGAAAATAATAAAAGTTGAAATAAAAAAATATAAAGAAAATAATTAAACATAAATAAAAATAAAATAACACTTACGTTATCTGAATTGTACTAAAGCGGCAATGCCACATGTTTGGCATAAGAGTGCAGCAGAGATATATTTTCCGATCCACCAGGAAAGGGAGGCTCCAAAGGTAATACCGTTGGGGCAGCCGCTGCTGTAATATCATCCTGGTCTGGTATATGTTGCTGCTCTGGTATATGATCTTGGTCCTACCCACCATCAGTCACATAGTGGTGTACCTGATCCTGATAATTCAGGTACTCCACCTCCTGGGTCGGGTCAACCACTTGTGACTGTTCAGGCTGTGTAGCCTGAGAAGTCCCTGAACCATCTGACCTCCCTTTACCTCTTCCCCTCTTTGGGATGTGCCCGCTTTGCCTCTCCTTCCGGTGGCTTTGTGTCATAGCACGCCTGCCACAAATCAACTTAGATGGATCAATAGGCTGCCCCTGATCAGACATGTCTACAAAAAAAATTAACATCATTTTCATAACCTAATCAAATACATTAAACCAAAACTAAACATAAACCTTCACATTTCAATATAATCATTCACATTTCAATATAGCCTTCACATTATAACCTTCACATTTCAATATAAACATAAATATTCAATATAATCATTATAATCATCATTTCAACATAAACATAAACATTCACATTTCGATAAACATAAACATAACTAAACCTAAAACCATTCAATATAATCATAATTTCAATATAATTTGTGTGCATCATTTCCATCATAACCTAAACATCATTCAATATAATTCTCATGACCTAAACTAACTAAATAATCAATAAAATTGTCATTGAGACATTTTATCAAATACTTTTTGTGCAAAGTATCAAACATACTCAAAATGTGTTCTTTTGCCACCATTCAAAACCACATTATACTCTAACAACATACAAACATCAATTACAACAACTACATTTATCTATAACATCTTAACAACACATGCAATCATCAAATTGTCAATTTCAAAATCAACCCTAACCACATGAAACTACTCTAATTTTTTTAAAACTATGATTAAAAATGAGTCAAGGTACTGAATTGTGATTAAATGGAGATGATTCACTTGATTTTGCTCAAAAAACGAATTGAATGAATTGATGGAATTGGAAAAGTTTTGGTGTTTGAAACTAAAATGAAAACTGGGTTTTTGTTTCTATTTATGTTCAGCACGCCTCGGCAGCTAACTGCCGATGGGCATTTGAGTAATTTACTTGTGTTTTTCAGCCCTATCAAATGTGTGAACAACAATTTTTTACTTTAGTGGTAGCCTCCTTGGACCGGATTTAAACCCATATTTTGTTTTCTTTCATGATGCATGAATTCGAGATCTTGATTAAAGGAATTGAATCTAGTTCCATTCAAACTAATCTAAAGTTGGTGGATATTGCACCTTTAAAATGTATATCTATGAGTCTTATTTAATGAAAAATTATTTTTTTTTAGAGAAAAATTATATTCGTACGGTCGTTTTGTTACAATTTTTGTGATAACTTTTTTTCTTCATACTCATATTATGTTTTTATTTTTTCTTTCTATTGCTTTGATTTTCATACTAATACCTATTTTTTTCGGTAAAATTATGGTTATCTCAGAAGTTGTCATCCAAATAGTTGTTTAAATAACACGCCTCATATTTAATAGCGTGGGATGTTGTTTATTGGATTGAAGCATCTTGAACCAGAGACCACATTTATCACTTCACTCCAGATATCTTCTACTCTAACCACCAAATCAACCTTATAACTCCCACCTCTTATACTCTTCAATTTATGAAATTCATTTTATTGTTTTGTTTTTGAAGTAATGAAATTCATTTTATTGTTAAAAATAATAGTCAATCACTTTACTCATTTTCATTAACTTTTTCTACCCGGTTTATAAATTAATCGTACGTAAAAAGGGTACGTTTATTTACTCAATAAGTTAACGAATGTGCTCGTAGGTTGTAAAACCTAAAGTACAAATCCGTATGTATAAGCGATTTGAGATTAAAGCACTTTTTAAGTCAACAAGTCTTCAAATGCCTTAGACAAACGCAACAAATCAAAACAAAAATCCGTGACAGAGAAATGAACGAAATTGTGATTAGTCATGTTTAAGAAAGGAGAATTTTTTATATAAAATATAATAAATGAGACGATTAATACGATAAAGTTAGAAAATCAAGTTTCAATACAATTCAGATTTGAATTCAATTGTTAAATAATTTTCTATGCAATTTGAATTAATTAATAGTTAACTAATTTTAAGGTCATGTTAACTTGTGTCATAAGATATATGTTAAGGAACTCAAACATTGTAATTTAACCATGAAAACAATAATATTAATCTTTTTAATAAATTGAATGCAAAATTTTCACCCATTAAAAATTTCTAAGAACACTCATTTCCTTTGTTTTAAATACAAATATCATTTTTTTTAAGAAATCAACATGAAATATATTAACTCAGCTGACTATTCCCCCAACACAAAGTGTGTCAAAGGAGATAGCAAATATTTACAACAGAAGTTCAATTGAAAAAATATTGATTAGCCTATACCCACACTTAAGAATGGGTTCTGACACCAATCATGAAACTTATAATGAAACAATACAAATTTTGCTTTATACCACGAAAAAGAAAGTAGCCTGATATACTCCACAAATTGCGAAGGTGAGTTTTCTTTCTTTCGGAAAAGTCTATCATTCATTTCCTTCCAAATAACCCATGAAGTAGCAAACCAAATTAAATACATAAAAGCACATTGTGCCTTTGCAAAACCTGTTGATGTACCAAACTGATGAAGTGATCCATCAATGATGAGGGATCCGCAGAGTAGACACCCAGCCATTGACGAACCAAGTACCAAACATTACCGAACTAATTACACAATAGAAAAATATTAACTCAAGATTCAATAGATCCACACCCATTGACACAAAGTTGTGCTTCATCAAGAATAACTCCTCGTCGGAATAAATTCGCCTTTGTAGGTAATCTGTTCCGGAAGAGCCGCCAAGCAAAAACTGAGACCTTAAGAGGTATGTCTTTCGTCCAGATAAGATCTGCAGAGACCAAAGTGGCAATATTGATGAGGGGCGTTCCACTTGTGAGGATGCGGTAAGCCCTTGTAACCGTGTACCCCACTCCTGGGTCAGGTAACCACGTCCATGAGTCGTTGACAGTAACCTGCAACACCACAGTCAGTAATAACAACTTACACTCCACTAACAACTCCTCCTCCCACGCCCTTAAGCCCCTTCTCCACTTCCAAGCCTCCCCTCCCTCACCCCACCCCAAACTCAAACATTTGCGCCACAATTAACAATTTGTTTTTTGATAAATTAAACAAACGGCAAAACCGGACCTGTAAAGGAACCTCATCTACCCACCTATCAACCCAAAATAATAATTGTGACCCGTTACCTAATTTTTACCGCAAATTATCAGAGAACCAAGCACCTCCCACACAACCAACACCATCGCAGATACTAAACTATCTTGCGGATACAAATATCGTTAAAAGTATTGGGAAGTAAACAAAAATGGTAAATTTTGCATAAAAATTTGTGCATTTATTACTTTTACACATATTTTACTTGTATTTTTAAGATAAGATTTTTTTTTATGTATTCACTAAACAATGTCATTAGGGCACTTGTTAACATGACATTTGTTTATAAACTACATAAGTAATATAGGACCTTTTGGTGTATCTAAAAAAGAGCCCCCATCGAGGCTAAGAAGTTAAAGAGTTTTCCAACCCTTGAGCGTGGCATAAGTTTGACCCCTTTCTTTATGCGCCAATTTTTTTTAAGGGAAAAAAATTGTGTATTCATTACTTTTACTTGTATTTTTAAGATAAGATTTCTTTTATTATGGATTCATTAAACAAGAGTCTTAAAGCACTTGTTGCTATGACCTTTCTTTATAAACTATACTTTTTCTATTGGTTATCAAATAATGTAGGACTTTTTGGTGTATCTAAAAAATAGCCTCTCATTGAGGTTAAGAAGTTACAGTTTATTAGTCCTTGAGTGTGGCATAGGTTCGACCTCTGCTTAATGTGCCAATTTTTGGATGCCAAATCCATGTCACCACATTTCCAAGGTAGTTTTTGTTTTAGATCTTATATAAGCACTCATGATTTTGTCTTTTGTTAAGGTGTCTTGGTGGATGGAAGAGTGTGATTGTCATTTACAAACTAATATGAGAAATTATGGTTTACTACCAAACAATAAGAGGATCATTTCACACTTGAATTCAACATCTTCATGAGCGTATAAGACTTTTTATCACATTTTTCTTTTAGGGACTCATTATCACATATTATTGATTTTTTTAAGCAAACATATTACTACTTATTTGTTCAATTACTTATATAACTTTCAATCTCTATACAATAGTGCTCTTATTTTTATTTTACTATCCTATGTTTCATGTAAAATTCTCTTCAGTGTCGCTTGTTGGCTTTCTTGTGTATATTGTTCTATCTTTTGTTTTTATCTATATATTTATTTTGTCATTAAAAAAAAATGTAAAATTCTCTTCTCTAAATTAAGGATTGCTCTTTTTCTTGCCTCACAGTTTAGACCCAAAGCCTTGCTAAAATATGCAACAATTTCAGATCTCCAAAAAATTTCTACTCAGTTTAAAGGATCAAATATTTTCAACAAAAAAAAAAAGGTGTCACATACATTTCAAAATATTCAACCTACATGATACAACTCTCCTAGTTAAATCAAAAAGGTCATTTTCAAAATTTGTTTTACTTCTCATCAGTTATCAATCACTCATAAACTGACCATTTTTTCTTCATCCTCATCCCAAAAAGTAATATATTTGAGTAAATAAATAAATGAAACAACCAAAAAGAGAGGAACACATGCTGCTACCGTAACCTAGTAGTGTTGTAAATGTGATATACATGAATGTTTAATAAGGAGCACCCTTTTTCTTTTTTTAAAAAAGGGACCCTCCTCATTCTCTAAGCAATCAGTGTTTCACTGTCCACGTTTAGAACATTATTGTCATCATCTGTTCGAATGATTTCTTAAGGCGGATGAAATGAAACCATGAAAACCAATAAATGTTTCTCTCTCTAATTTTATTTGTAAATTATTATTGTAACATGTAGGGCAGTAAGAATTTGCATTCTTTCAATTGTGAAAAAACTTGAGATATGAATAAGATATAAAAGATAGAAAAATGTTAAATAAATTTTTAAGACAAAATTTTATTAAGAGATTCATTAATCAATGTTTGTAGGACATTTGTTAGCAAAACTCAAAATGATACTATCATTAAAAATCATAAAGTGGAGTTCAATTCATTTCAAGGTGATATTATCCACTTAACTCTTTCAACAAAAATATAATCGAAAAGGTCCAATTCTGGTAGAACCAATTTCTCCATGATGTCATGTATGACGTATTGATGACATCAAAATAAACCAATTTTTATAAATTATTATAAAACAAATAAAACATGCAAAATTAGAGGGAGGGCCCCTTGCTGAATTTAGGGTGAGAGAGGGGAGGTCGGTGACCCTTTTGCTTTATAGCAATAGAGACAAAAGTGGGCCAACAAAAAGGACCCATCAACCCTAGTACGCACCCCTTTATTTTATTTTTTAGTATAGACAAAAAAAATCAGTTAGTGTTTTGATATGAATATTGAAAAAAAAATTAAAGGTTTACACGTACCTAACCTAGCTATAATACCAAATTTGATGTGTTTTTTTCTTCTTTGTTGTATTAATCTACAAAGTTTTTTAGAGTGAAGATCCATTTTAGTTGTATGGTGACAAAGGGTAGCCCTTAATAAGACCCTTTGTCAAAGTGATGAGTCCAATACCGTCTTTATTAAACAGAGCATGGTACTCAACCGAAGTAAAACACATCATCATTGATGATATCCATTGATCACAAAAAAAATTCATATTTTTCATTAGCTTCTAAGTAACTCCAATTTAAACTATCACAAATCATGGTTTACCCTTCCTTTTATATTTATAAATTTTCTTTTATTTATATTTATGTGAAATAATTAAATGTGACACTTATAATGAAATAGAGATCATGCAGTCGACTAGTAAGAAAATACGTGCAATTAGAGAATTAATAGACAAGCAAAAAAGTCGAATCCAAAGTAAAGAAAAGTTTAACTTTTGAAACTTGTCAACCTTTTAATCATCATTGCAAATGACACACAAACTTTGTAAGGAAATAAACAGAAACAAGCATGCTTACGCATACCAACATGAATCAATCAATAAAAACATATTATATATAACAGTCAATTTACATATAAATCAGATAATGACTCCTAAACTAATTCATACTTCTTGTATATTTTAATGATACATGTCACTTGAAAGCAATAATTCAATCTAGTAATATTAGTAACACACACATATATACATATATATGAAGAAATAAAACAAAGCTATAAAGAAGAGTTTGTGAGTGTAAAATTCATTATTCACCAATCTAGTTTTACTAGTGAGATATGATACATATATATAAATTCTATGATCCTATACATGAGTAATTAGCGCAAACTATTCATCTACAAGCCTAACTAACTAACTGCATAACCAACTAACTGTTAAGTGGTTAATTAGTTACACATATGCACCGTAACTTGTAAATTGTAATACAAGTAACTGTCTAAAGCTCGCTTATTTGTACAATTAACAATGTTAGTCCTTCCATCTCATAATAATCGACATATTTGATATTAATATTATTTTCCATGTGTGTGATAATAATAATAATAATAATATTAATAAAAGAGAGATTAACACTTACTAAATTGTGTAAATCAAATTAATAAAATACAATTAAAATTATAATTAGTATTATTAAGTTTTGGGTTTTTATATTAGGATGTTCTCAAAAAAAAAAGTTTTTATATTAGGTCTAAGTCATCTTTTATAAATTTGGCTTGTAAGGTAAGAAGTGTCACTATTTATAAATCATTCGAGACTTTATCTTTATTATAAGCGAGACTTGGATTTTCTCAATACACCTTTCGAGTTCAACTCTATTAAGCTTAGCGTGTGAATATAAATGATGGTTGTCTTGAGAGATTGACGCTGATACCATATTAAGTTTTATATCTGGTCTAATTCTTTCTTACAAAATCAATTCGTAACTTCGTAAGGTAAAAAATGTCCCTCTTTATAAACTTTGTTTTTGTTCTATCTTTATTTCTGCAAATAGACATCATCAAAATTAAAATGGGAATTTTGTTGGACAATTATTTTTCTTTGTGCAAATATATAGATCAATAATTGTTGCACGAAGAAAGTAATATAAATAAAAATTCCATAGAAAGACATGCTCATCTAATGCTTTATGTCGTGCCTAGTTAACCTTGGCTAGAGCATCATCACTACCATAACTTTAGCAGGAGCAAAATTTGAGCCATACAAAACTAGGCCATTCGAGACTATTTATAACTATTTATAACTCATTCGAGACTTTATCTTCATTATAAGCGAGACTTGGATTTTTCACAATACACCATTCGATTTCAATACCATTTTTTTAAGAAGCTAAACTAGGTCACCCAAATTGACGGGGGAGAATCGAACATGATACCATAAGGAGGAGCATACTCCAAAAACCCGATACCATTCGAGTTCAACACTATATTGAGCTTAGTGTGAATATAAATGGTGATTGTCCCGATCGATTGATTCTGATACCATGTTAATTAGTTTTATATTTGGTCTAATTATTTAATACAAAATCAATTTATAAACTTCGTAAGGTGAGATATGTGCTTGTTCTATCTTAATTTTTGTCAATAGATATCATCAAATTAAATTAAAATGGGAATTTTGTTGGACAAATTTTTTTCTTTGTGCAAATATATCAATTATTGTTGCACGAAGAAAGTAATGTAAATGAAAATTTCATAAAAGGACATGCTCATCTAATGCTTTATGTTGCGCCTAGTTAACCTTGGCAAGAGCATCATCACCACCACAACTCTAGCAGGAGCAAAATTTGAGCCATACAAATTTAAAGGAGGTAGGGGTAGTGGAACTCATTTAGGATATCACAATTTTAATTGAAGAAAAAGTAGGCACGTAAGTATCTGTCTTTTGTTTCTAATTACTTAAGAAACTAACCAACTCTATACATCAATTTCTCTTATAGCTTTTCTTTTTTGTGTCCCATTGAGAAAGGGGAGGGATGAGTCTAGGGCTATCTTTTAAATCAAGAAAGGAAAGGAGGAAGAGGGCTACATCTAACTTTTGATGATATAATCATAGAAATGTTATCTTTTATTTAGTCGTTTCACCGTCTTGGGATCATCAAGCTCAATAATATTAAATAATATTTGAATGAATTCTAATCCATGCAACGAGAGGAGTTCAATGAATTCAGTTTTTTATGATGATTTTGAAAGAAAAAAAATGCTTATTAGGATCGGCCAAGGCCTAATCCTTTAGACCCGAGTCCCATATTGAAATAAAGGCTCAATAAAGCATCCAACGCGGGTTATGTTTCCGTTGGTATAGAGTTATGTCGAAACATGTGTTTATTGGCACGAGTTTCATTGGTATAAGATTTATTGGTATCCTTTTTTAAACATTATCATCTCAACGCGGGTTATTTTTCCTCCTTTTTTTTAAAATAAAAATAAAAATTACATCTCAATGCTAGTTATTTTCACTCTTTCCTCCTTTATTTTGTTCCTCTTCTCTCTAGGCAAAACAACCCTAAAATTTTGCCATGATCTAAACGAATTAACTTTCTAAGGAGCACTCATAGAGCAATTCATTCAAGAAAGAGAAAAGAGGTGTGTTAGCCGAGGGAGATGTTCACATGTTACTAATCTGATCAATTGACGAGTGATGCATATCTTGCAAGTCGGTTTTTCTTGGTTTTTCCAAAGATTCTTTTTATTGGAGGTAATACAAGACAATGCCAAATGTTAAATGTAGATATATCGATTAACCCTAATTTGAACATTAATTTGCCACATCATGGAGTCTAACTCATTATGTTAGACCAATTTGTTGGTTGACGGTCAAAATTTTAAGTGGTAATAGTTATTTTGGTCCTTGAATATGTACGATCGATTAGTCATAATAGTCCATGAATATATCGAAATTTCAAAATCGTTTCTGATTATGTATTTCGTTAATCAAAATATTCTCACACATTAAAATAATTTGTTAATACTGTCATATCAATCCGTATAAGTACTTAATTATTGGTATATCAATCTTTATAAGAAAAAAGTTATTATCAACATTGAAGAACTGTTTTGACGTCAATGATTCTTTTGACTAACGGAGTGCACAGTCAGAGAATTTTTAAAATTTCAATACATTCATAGATTTTTGTGACTATTCGTTACACATTCAGGGATCAAAACGACTATCATCCAAAATTTTAAATGGTAATAATCAAGAAGAAAGGTAGTTTAGGAGGAATATACGAGAAGGAAGATGAGGACAAGAAGGAAGTGTTGTTCAATGTTGTTTGTTTGTGGGGAAGACATGGAAGAAAACAATTAAAACTAAAATAAAATAAGAAAAATGATGGCAGAGAAAGTATTGCGGGTTCGTGTACTAGAAAAATACATAGAGCACCCGACAAAGATATGGTATTAGGGCCAAAATAAAGCCATTCTTTTCTTTTTGTAGCTTCTAGCTACCTTCCTTGATAATTGATATATGAATGGAGAAAACTATATTCTATAAATTGTTCCCATGGTCTCTGGTCAGAACGGTCTAAATCTCGAGATTTAAGGGCTCGTTTGTTTGTTAGCAACATCAAAATGCGGTTTAAGGGAATGTTTGCTTGTGCAATTGAAATCGATAAATAATGCTTATTAATTTAATTGATTCATTTGTGATGGCTATATCTAGCCAAAAGGAATAATTCCAACATTGGTTTAAATATTTTTATGAAGAATGTTCATTGATATAAGTAGTAGCACGCATGTGCTTATGTGATTATATATGGATTAATCAATTTTATCAATTAAATAACCAGTTCCATTGGAAGGATAATTAATTATACTATAATACTATATATTAACAAACTTGTTGAAAATAAAGTTCTATATGTTCACGACATGTTTATAGTTTTTTATTTCACTTTTTAACATACAAGTAAAAATAATAAAATTATGTTAACTAGTGCTCCCGGGCACTCGTTAAGGAAATTAAACAAAGGATGTTTTAAATGAAAGTAACATTTTTTATGCTTTTGAAGAGTTGACGGCACAAGTTTCAATGTAATACTTACTACATTTGACTCATTAATCATATTGCTCTAGGAGCACTGATTAACATTACCCAATTTTAATTTATATTCACGACATTGATATTTTATGATAAAAAACAATATAAAGATGACATCAATTATAGTTAGCTAATTGCAGCAGTCACACGCGTCTTGGGCGAATTCAATTAAGATCCAACGATTCATATTTGAAGTATGATATAAAGAAATGGTAACGATTGTTTTAAGAGTTCACTTTAAGGGTCTAAAATAGTAAGTTAATTATCTTGAAACTTTGAAACTTCCATATACAATGCATTGCAAATTGAAGTGTTTAACATTTTTAGTGAATAATTTCTTAATTGAGAATTCTTAAAGAGTGCGCTAAAGGCGCTCATTAGCAAAACCCTAAAATGTATAATCTACTTTAAAATTTAGATTGTTTGATCTTAATTGAAGAACTCAGATCCATGTGACAGTTTACGATGACACTATACCTAATCCAAGTCCAACTTATTATGTGAATATGCAAGCAAACTCATAATACTCAAGTTAATAGCATATAATGATTAAATGTCTGCAAATTACACATTTGGTCACTATTATAAGCAAAAATCAATATTTTAGATTCATTCACTAAATGATGTATGTGGTCTATAATAAAGACGATATACATTATTATTTGAATGGATTTAAAATATAAATTTTTATTTATAATTGTGACGGGAGAGTGTATATAACAAATTCAAAGTCACTTGTTAAGAAAATCAAAAGTAATAATTTTATATTAAAAACTACTCCATCCGATCCTATATATAAGAAACAATTGACTTTTTAGATTCATTGAATAATTGATGTATCCGGTCTATATTCTAATTCAGATACATCAATTATTCAATAAATCTAAAAAGTCGATTATTTTTTATATACAGAACGGAAGGGAGTATTATTTTTATACTTTTAAAAAGTTGAATTAACAATATTTCACATTTCTCCAACAAACTATTTCTATTTTTATTGCATTAACCAATGCTTTAAGGCATTGTGCAGTATTTTCCCAAAGTATATTGATTGATGGATATAAGAAACGGCCATTTAAGTTATTTCCCAAAGTACAGTATATTTATATTGAATAGATTTTTAATTGAACCTGTAATCCCCCCGCTAACTTACAAACATAATTAATTAACAACGGAAATTGACAATTTATTCACACAAACGGCCATTTAAGTTACTCCAAGTCATAGGTCAATGATATAATCGTTACCAAGTATTAATTTCATTGACTTTGACAAAAAGTAATTTCATTGACTTATGTATTACTTTTCCTATGTGGAAAAATAAAGGGAAAGATTTTTGATAGCTTCATGTAAACGTAATACCACTTCAAAATTCACATTAACAACTTTCTCTTGCGTCTAAAATTCTCCGAATTTATTGTGATCTCTTATCCACTTATAAAAAAATTTCTCTTTTATACTGTTTTAAGATAGTTTAGAGTGGAAAAGTATATCATCTAGTCTATGAATCATCAATATTGCTCTCTGTAAATAGAAACATGATTATCTTTATGATTTTTGTAACGACAAATGTTAATATTAGTTAATTTATGTTAGAAGTTAAATCAAAAGGATGATCTTTAAATCAAAACATGATTACTCTAATACTTGTAGTGTTTCAATTATGAATATTGTAATTTTTTTTTGACGATATTTATTATGAATATTGTAATATAATATTTTAATTATGAATATTTTAATATCTTTTTCTATGATCTTTTTTAAATTATGAGTTTGTGCGATTGTGATAGTAGAAAGATTGTGTCCGCTCCTTTTTTTGGGACCGAGAGAAAAAGATGGATGGTTTGAAGAGTGTGAGGCTTACCTTTGAGTTCAATTTCAATTCAAACATGGCCTAATTTAAAGCATTGAATTTTTTTTCGATTTAAATGTACTTTTGTTCTTAATTTAAAAAATAATAATTTGGTCCCTATTTTAAAAATTATTTATATGGTCCTTCAATTTAACTTTTTTTTAAAATTATGATCTCATCTCATTCTTTTTAGTAAATTTTTATGATGTGACATATTCATTTATGAGGTGGCAATATTTATTAAAAATATTTTTACATATATAAATATTCAATGTGACCTAATCAACGTTGACGCATCAAAATGAAACATGCTACACTAAAAAAATGACACAAAAGTGATATAAGAGATCAAAATTCAGAAAATACATTTAAGAGTAAATTACAGTCCCCTCCCCTCAAAGATACTTAAATTACACTCCCCTCCCCTCTTATGTTAAAATATACACTCCCCTCCCTTCAAAAATAAAATTTATACTCTCCTCCCTTATAAGATGCTTGAATTACAACCCCCTCCCTTAATAATTAAATATGCACTACACTTTAATCTATTTTAACATAAATAATTTTTTA
>Ga0315914_1001021_pt1 | contig 39944 bp, 20 predicted proteins | sample MpolenodulesMG_FD_203920 | JGI IMG/M metagenome (GOLD analysis project Ga0315914, IMG submission 203920) | Medicago polymorpha root nodule microbial communities from Los Angeles, California, United States - elongated nodules | ecosystem: Host-associated > Plants > Roots > Nodule | place: USA...
TGATTGAGATTTGAAATGATATGGACACATACTTTTGAATCTAGAAATAGAATAGCAATCTATCTTAAGTTATCACTCTAGACATGGATGGTAATATTTGATAATCACTTTTAATCTAGAACTTAAGGCTTTTGGGTAATTTAATCGGTTGGGAAATCGTCTATTAAGGCTTTTGAAGTACCTGGAAGTTGAAGTTTGTTGTTGAAGAAAAGCCAATAATCCGAAATGCGTAAAATCACAATTGGAACTGCACTTAAGTGCAGAAAAGCCAGAGGCAGTTAACTGCCTCTGAAGCCAACGACAATTAACTGTTGTCGGATATGCCAGAGACAGTTAACTATCGCTGGGGGTGATTTGGTCATTTCCATGTGTCAATATGAACTTTTTGATGTCAGAAAATCAATTTTCTTTTTCAAATTGTTCTTTTCGTCAATTGCCGTTGACCCACTGTTTGGATCAGCTTATTTTAGAGCTTATGCAAATAAATATGTCTTTATGTATTATTTATAATCTTGTTAATGTAGTTTATGAAAAAACTGTTTATGAAGGTAAACTTTTTATTAGTGAGAACTTATAAATTAAGATAAAAACTTATTTATTTATATAAGCTCTTTTTCATAAGCTCAATCCAAACGGAAATTAGTAACAATTAAATACCGTTCGGCTTTTCAACGTCAATTAACTATTGTTGGACACTTTTAAAACCGGTTAAACCGACTTAGAAAGTGATTAACCCGATCTAAAGAGTGTCAAACGGCAGTTAGCTGTTGCTTGAAAGACGAACGACAGTTAACCGCCGTTGGGGTGTTTTTGAGCAATATTAGAAGTGAGATGAACAATTTCCCTTGATAAACGTCATATATGGGCCACGCACTTTTGCCAGATCAAGCCCATGGTCACAGCAATAAATACGTTCATTTCATTTTTATTTTCTTGATCTTGAACATTTTTCATACAAGTTCTTGATCTTTAACTTAGAGAGGGCATTAATCGTTACGCTATTTGATTATTGATGACGTGGAAGACATAATATTTGCCGAATGCTTGATAACTTGTGATCTAGTCATACAGGGTCTAACAATTGATTCTTGCATCTCCAATGTATCTGGGGCTTTGTTCAAGTGGTTCTCTGCCTATCACTGCGTGAAAAGCTGGTTTCTTTCGAACAAAAAAAAAAGAAGAAGCTGGTTTCAACTAATTAAAAAATTAAAAGACAAAAAGAAAGAAAAAAAAATACATGTATGCACGAATTAAATCCTAAGGGTTACCTTTACTCCTATTTGTAATCACGAAGTGTCTTTTCACTTTAACGAACAATATGCACTTGATTTCCCACACACCTTATTCGGATTCTAAAATCCAAATTATTGCGACGTGTTGTTTTAGAGATGTTTATGCCATTCAGATTCTATAGTATGAACTTTATTTGACACGCGAGAAATCAATAGAGTGAGAAAAGAAAGCATAAGATATAATTGCAATGTCAACTTCAGTATGGATCCCTTAATTAGCAGTAAAGGTGCAACATGATATGGACATGAGTATCCCAAAATGCTTCCTCTAGGGCTTTTCTTTTTCTAGCCTTACGCACGTAGTTTGGAATTTTGTTTAGGTTCAAAGCAACAATTATCATCAGCATAATTGTGATGATAAGCTAAGTAACTAAGGACGAAGGGAGTATAATTTTACTTGCACTATAATGGATGGATTGAAGCTATTAATTACTTCATTTACAACCGTTTAAAAAATTATTTAGAACAGTCTGAGCTTCCTTCAATAAAAGAGGGTAGAACAATTCGATATTCCATTAATCATGACAATTGATGTACCTATTCAAAAGTCAAAACCGAAATATGATAACCATGCTCATTTCATTCAAATTAATTATATAGATAGATAGAAAGAAAGTGTCTAGTTATTCATTGAAAAATATGATTTCTACTATTTATGTTATGGGTCATGCTAACTGGTGTCCCCGGGCACTGGTTAAGCATACCAAAAAAAGAATTTATTATCATAAAATGAAACTTTGTTGACTTATTTATGGATTAATTACACAGTTTTCAATGCAATAATTACTATATAATTTCCCTTTTTAGTATCCTTAACCAGTGCCCCGGGGGCACCGGTTAGCATTTCTCTTATGTTATTTAATTTCAACTTAATCATTTAAGCCTAATATTACATTTTTTTAATTAATAAAAAATATTATCAATTTTATATTTTGTTAAAAATTAATATAACAATAATATCTATAATAAAATTGTGCGATAATATGTGTATTTACCTAGTATATATAACTGAATCCTTTTATTGATTTTACCGTGTAGTCGATTGTAGATCATTAGATTAAAGAGAAAATACAATTTCTCTTTTAGTCTAACAACCTCGAGCCAGTTGCACCACAAAACCAACAAAGGATCAAAGTCCCCTAACACACCAATAGCCTGTTTGGATTTGCGTTTGATACATATTTCTCGCGTTTTAAGGAGCTCTGACCTTGGTTTTATGAAGCTATACTTTGTAGCTTCTATACAGTCATGTATTTTCTTGCCAATTGGACGTGGTTCTATAGATATTTAAAATCAATAGTGTTCATGTATAGCTATTGATTTTTGTTTTTTAGAATTATACACGTATATCTATCTCGTTGGGATTGCAATTGGTATGGGTTGTTTCTATAAATTCAACGACATCTCAATAAACTTTCTGAAACATCCTTGTCAATGTCAATGTCAAAATGAAAGAAAAGGAGAGAACGTGTTTGTTTGTCTTGATTAATGTTGTTCCATATCTGTAGTCTAAACTGCTTTCCACATGCACAAAGTAGTTTTTGTTCTTCCTTTCTTTCTTGGCAGCCCATTGTTTTGATGGTTGTTCCTCTGCAGTGCCCTTGCTTATCAGTTGATAAGAGAATCGTATCGTAATTTAGTAGGGTAGTGCAGCTGCATTATAAAGAGGGAATTGTAAGGTCTAGATGGATGCATAGATCCAGAATCCATCATGATCGATACTATTCAATATCCAATCATCCATGATGCCAAATTAGTTCTAGCTATCTTTATGTCCAATCCAACACAAGGTAAATAGCTAGTAAATCAGATTAAGTCAGGATACATATATGTCCTAAAAATTCAATAATGTGTGAAGCTGTCACACTTATATTGGCTTGGGGTATATAATTATATGAATTATGTACTAATATCCATGTACTAATATCCTCAAAATAAAGCTAAGAGAACTATACATTTTTCTTAGTTGGAGGGTAATTTCATTAATAATCTCATAATTAATTTGTTCCCTTCATGTAGTTTTGTTCTCTTCCCACTAAATTTTGATAGTAACACAAATATAGCTAGCTAGTTCCCTAGTTATAGAACACAATTTATAAGTAATGTTTGTTGTTGTGTACAAGAATGAGTTATATGTCTCACATCGGATAAAAGAATAAAGGTTGAACACCTTATAAGTAAGAGGACCCATAAATCCATGACCTTAAGGTTTTGGGTAAGAGTGTGGTTCTCTCTTGCTTGTGTGGCTGTTCTAGCCTCGATGTGGACGGTCCCCCCAAATCTCCCCTCAATGACTCAACGGTGGTATCAGAGCCCCGTTCGACGAAGGGTACGACCGAGGCAGCCGGTTCGTTTGCGCAGAAAGCAGCAACGGCGGTACAAGTAGTATCAGTCCGTTTGAAGGGGGAGCATGCTGAATAGATGGACTCACACTTGAAGGGGAGTGTTTGTGTACAAGTGTGAGTTATATGTCCCACATCGGATAAAAGAGTAAAGATTGAATACCTTATAAGTAAGAGGACCCATAAACCTATTGCCTTAAGGTTTTGGGTAAGAGTGTGACGTCTCTCTTGCTTGTGCGGTTGTTCTAGCCTCGATGTGGACGGTCCTCCAAAGCTCTCCCAGTGACCCAATTTAGTTTTGTGCCAAATGTGCTAATAGTAATGTGAGTGATATGTGCATATAATTTATTAAGAACCTTATTATACTATGTAATCATCAATCATGCATGTCTTAGAAACTTGGAAGGGTAAGCTTCCTATTACCTGGAGACATGCACCAAAAGCCTTGAGAAGAATTTGATTGGATGCAAATGAATTTTTGACTATAAGAATCATGATAATTATTTAAAGGTATTTTGGATGGAGACGTAAAGAAGGTAGGTAAGCATTGTGGGCGGTCCAAAGAATTTGAGTAAAGTTCTTTTTGACGAAAATGATCGAAGTGGATTTTGCCTATACTTACTTAACAGTAATAGATTTAGACGAGAGCCAGAATTTGCTAGAATTAAGCCTCGTCTCGTAGAGAAAATCAAGGTGTTTCGTCAAAAGATTCATGATATAACAAGATTAAATTTTATTTTGATATATTTAACAATCACATTTTAGTGAATCTAAATTTATATGATATATATTTTAATTTTAGTTTATAAGAATACATATAAATATGCGCAAAATTAGATTAATAAACTTGAATTTTTGAAAAATCTTAACAAATTTATAATTTAATCTGAAAAAGTCTAGGTTTTGTCGACTTGTCAATTCTGCTGAAAGGAAAGATGACTAGATCTTCCAAAGGTCTAGGTTGAGGTGGCTCAAGTAAGGGACGCTAACATAGTTATATTTTCATTCTTGCATGAAGATGGAGGGAGGAGAAATTCCCTTTTGGCGCTTCGAGTCAGGGACTTGTGGGTCGAAGATGTTGCAAAAGTTTGCCAGGAGATTGTTAGCTTCTTTTTACATCACTTACCTAATACTACTGAGGACCGATCAATGTTGAACAATATCAATCTTAGTGACATTTCACTAGATGATGATATTGCATTGTCAACTACTTTCTTGTTAGAAGTTGATGCGGTGGTAGCCGACAACAAAGGAATAAGAGCCAAGACCAGCATGGCTTCAATCTTTCTTTCCTTAAAAAGTTTTGGAATTTTCTTAGGAGGGAAATATGGGTTCTTTCAGATCAATTATTTTCCTACATCAACTTGTCATAGAGTTTCTCGTCATATTTTGTTACCCTTGCAAGGGTAGACTCCTCACTCCATCTTGGGGGACTTTATGCCTATTTCACTCATGAGATCCTTTTATAAGATGGTTAAGGTTATTGTAGGTAGGTTGATAACTTTCATGTATATGATCATCTCAACTAAGCAACCGATTTTTATCAAGGGTAGGAACTTGGTGGATGAGGGAATGGTGGTGAATGAGATTATTGACTTTGACAAGAAATCTAAGAAGTCATCTTCAAAGTGGATTTTGAGAAATCTTATGACCAAATTATTTGAATTTTTTTATATATGTAATGAGGATACTTGGGTTAGAGGTTAGGTAGTAGTTTTGGATTCAGGTGTGTGTCTTTTTTTTTTTGGTAGTCTATTTGTTTTGGTTAATGAGTGTCAAACTCAAGAAATTAATATTAAAATATCTTAAATAAGAGGACCCATTATCCCCGTTTCTTTTTCTTCTAGTTGTTGAGGGTTTGAGTGCTTCGATCAAGAGTGTAGAGGTGCACAACTTCTATTCTGATTTTAAGGTTGTCCCATGGGATTAATGTTGGTAGTCAGTTTATGAGGTTAGGAGAGAGCTTCATGAACTATTGAGTGGGGATTTTCCCTTTCAATTAGATTGTTCTGTGAGTGGAGGATGATCCTCATAGGGAGTCAACCTGAGAACCCCTCATTGATCTTATTTCCAAAAGGCTTAGGTCGTGAAGTGATAGGTTTGTTAGCCTCAGTGGGAGGGCAGTCCTTGTCAATTTGGTCATTAACTCTATACATATCTTCTATCTCTCTTATATTATGATGTCTGTTAAAGTGTGGAAGTGATTTTTTTTGCTGTTGAGGTGCTTCCTCTAAGGTGGTTCCAAGGCAGCCAACAAAATTGTGTGTGTTTGTGTGTGTGTCTCTTGGTTGAGCACCATTAATTGAAGGATTATCTCGGGTGTTGAAACCTGTTATGATCAATAATGGTTTGTGTAGGATGCTGGGCAACTCTGATTGTGGGTTGGATGAGTTACTTTTTGGGTTTCCCTCTCTTGGGAGTTTGTTCCAAGTGCTTTGGCTGATTTTAGGGATTTTGTCCGGTCTTCAAATGGCCTCTAGGAGGCTTGAATTTTTGTTTTCTTTTCTCTTTTGTTTATTCTTTGCCTACTCGCCCTTTTCCAATTTTTATGTATTATCGCTTTCTAATTATTCCCGAGTACTTTTTGCACTCTTCGTTCTTTTTTCTTATATATTATATAGAACAATATTTGGTGGACACCTATTATATTGATTGTATACACCTTGAGGGAGAAAGAATTAAGAAAGAATGATGTGATAAGTTGATGATGTGATCAAAATAGAGATAGGAAAAATATGAGATGTTAAATGGGTGTAGACAAATACATGGTGTGCACATATCATTGTTTAGACAACATTTAGCTAACATTTTCACTTCCAATATATTTGATTTCAGGCGCTGAAATTATCAAGAATGATTTTTGAACATCCCTAATTTTTCAACACATATTCAACATATCTCATTTTCTTCTTTCTTATCACATCACTAACATATCACATTTATAATATTTTCACTTTCATTATTTTTTGTATGACTGTTCTCTAAACTTTATCTTTTAAAATTATATTTACTAGAAATTTAGAATAATGATATTTGGACACCCAGATTCTCTAACACTTATTCTACACCTCATTTTTCTCTAACATTCTCATCTCATCACATCATTGATTTATCACCTCTTTCTTCTCTCTTTTTCTCTCAAGGTGTATACATCTATTGAGATGGCTACCAAACATTGTTCAGAAATTTAAGGCAACTGAAATGTAAAAATTGAAAATTCAGTGTTGTAGCCTTGTAGGATATATACTTTAGTAATGTACAATGTAAACCATAAATTATTAACGTATTTGGCGCGAGGGAAGCATAAGTGCAGATTAACTTGTGATTATAGTTTTTCTTCGAGTTCCTTGACTTGTTCTATTATGGAGTCTCCGACTAGGGAGCTTCAATGCTTGTCGTTTGATGATGTTTTTGAGGACTTGTATACCTAAGAGTATCCGTTTAGTTTTACAATTCCTTTTCTCTTTGTTTAGACTTATGCCCTCTTTTGCGGGAAAAATAAAATGTACTCGTATACTGAGTCATAATTTTTTGAAAAATGTTAGGGCACTAGTTATAGAAACACATATAATAAAGATTTTTTAGAAGTTGTGTAATCAAATATTTAAAAGTGTATAAAATATGTTTTTAAGACAAAACTTATCCTTTTTGTTTTTCTAATTGGTGTCTCGGGAACACTAGTTAACACCTTAATTTTTGTTCTTAACTTTTTCACTCTTCACTATTTTTTTCCCCTTTGTTCACAAACAAATGTACTATCGTGTCAAATATTTACATATATCCCTCTTGGATCTCTCTCTTTCAATGGTGCATAAGAACTGCTGCAGATCTCCAGATATAGGACCCACAAAGGTGTGATATAACATGACGAAAGAGATAATAAGTTATTGTCCTGTATAATCATCTCTATCAAATTTTAGCTTTTCTGCTTCCACACCTCACAGTACTGGTTCACACTTCACACCGACACAGTAGCTAGTTAGTAAATTTAGAATAAAGCCCTAAAGACTTTCAATAATAAGTTGTTATTTTGGAGGCACTCTTCTATGCAATAATATTGACAGCTAGCTATTGGACAAATTAAGAGGGAATTCACATCAATATCGGATGAGAAAAGCATGGTACAATCCCAGAAGAGAAAATAAAACGAGAGAAATATTTTGATTTCAGAATTGATAGATAGAAATTGATAAGCCATTACAATATGTATGGTACACTTTATATAGTGATGATGATTCTAAAGTAATTAATACTCCGTTTATTTTTCTTTTTCTTGATGGAACTAATGCTCCAATTATAAACTAAATTTTCTTGTCAATTGTAATATTTATTAGACCCAACATTATAACATGTCATTGAAATAGGAAATTGGTCTCTAATAGACAGATTAGACAATTTGTGTTTAAATTTCTAAATTATGATTTACAATACATTTAAAATCATACTCATTCAATCTTCAACGTACGATATCCCAGATTACAACTCTAGGAAATTAAATATTGAGTGCATTAAAATTGGAATTCATTTCGTAAATAAACGTTATCTGCATCGGTCATACTTTTAAGAAAAATTAGTACTCCCTCTCATAGAGGTCTCTAGCTAGCTGGGTACATCTTGTGCTTTTTAATTAATGTTGTAATATATACGTGGAGTTATATATCCCCAAATGTAGTGTTAGAGGCAGAGTAATTGTCACACTAATTATTCAAAGAGAAGATTGTACCGACTAGATCCCAAAATCCTGGAAAACAATTCAATCATAAGCTTGATTTTCTTTCAAAACAATCATAAGATTGATTTAAATACTAATTAATAAAAAAATCTTAGATCAATGTAACTCGAAGCTCAAATATAATTAATACAACTTGTGTTTTGGTTTAATCTATTGAAATTTGGGGTCTAACTCATTATTACAAAACCGGCTTCAAGTTGAATATCGAGACCTAACTCATCCTTACAAAACCGATTTGTAAGGTGATCTGATACCATGTTGAATATTGAGACATAACTCATCCTTACAAAACCAGCTTGTAAGGTGAGGATTGCCTCCTCTATATAAACTTTTATCAAAAGTTTTATCTATCCGATGTGGGACTTGAGTTTTTCCCAATACACCCCCCTCAAGCCCAACACTCTTTGAGCTTGGTGCGTGAATTGGTAGGTGGCCCTTGAATTCGACAAGCTCTGATATCATGTTAAAATTTAGGGTCTAACCCATCCTTACAAAACCGACTTCCAATATAATCTACATATTTTTTTCTGGCAATGTTCAATTTTTTTTTATACATATATGCGGCATTGATGAAAACCTTCATAAGTAATAGTATTAATTATATCATAGCAAAATATTCAGTGTACACCACATGCGAGTTTATATATAGACCTTGTTTTTGCTTTCTTAAAAAAAAAATATAGACCTTGTTTAGTGTACACCACATGCGAGTTTGTAGACCTTGAAATGAAGAGAGAAAAAAAGATTGATATGATAAATTGATGATGAGATATGAAGAGATATGTAGAGATAAAATGAAGTGTTGAATGAATATATAAAAAAAATCAGTGTTCAAATATCATGGTCATACTCCTAAGCCATGACATAAGGATGATGAGATATTCTTCTATGATCATAAACATAAATAGATTATGCATATATAATTAATACTGTAGAGGAAACAACAAAATCTTAAATCCTTGAAATTAAACCTTAAACCTTTGTTTGTTTCCGTTCAATATATAACCTGATACAGACAAATTTTCCGGTAAGTTTAGCTAGATACAACTAATATTGAGTTGATTCTTCACTCTATATATCTAGGTGATTGTGAGCCCAATTAGGGCAATCAAGACTGAGATTTAATTTGAATTAACCGAGCCGAAATTTGATATATCTTACCCACTCCATCCTATGCATGCATTTGCTCAAAATTAATGTTGTAGTACATCATATCATATCGTATATATATTATATTATATAAATAATATCCCAACAGAACCCTAGCTAGTGTACCAAACCAAGACTTCAGCATCTCTGCGAGGTAACCGCCCAACATATACGTACGCATGACAGCCTAATTAATTGCTGTCTTGCTTGAGAATGCAATTTTTTCTCTAATGATATAAAGATTAAATTAAACAAAATAATACACGTGTCAATTAATGTTTATGAGTGTGTTTGGAGAAAAATGAGAGACTGACCAACACAACTTTAGTACAAGGTTTTTTTTTTTTTTGAAAGATTAATACAAGTTGTATTTGGTTTGATTTAGCAATGATATGTGACAAAACGGAGAGCTGAACAAAATTACGTATCATTCTATTTTAGGTTAAAGTAAATGGTTATCCCAAATATAAATTTTAGTTCTCTAAAAATATTTCTTAAGTTTTTTGTCCTCGAAAGTTTTTCTTCTATGAAATTAGTCAATAATTTTTAGTCAACTCATGTCTCATCATCATATATTTGTTAATACTAAAATTAAAATATTTCGACATGCTGCAAAGTGCAAAGGAATTTCGACCAAGAGCATACATACTTCGACGTACATCATTTTCGACCAAGTGTTTTAATGTGTTGAATGCAAATGTTTTTCGACCAGAGACAAAATAATCTGAAGTTACAATTGGAGTGCATGAAAGTTATTTTGTAGTGTCTTGTAATTATACCAAGTGTAGGGCTCTAAGTATAGAAAGTTATTGCTACTTTTAATTTAGACCGTAGGATTTAGTGGTGTGTGTGTGTATATATATATCAGTTTGTAATAAGAACAAGAGACGGATTCTTAATTTCTAAAAACTCTATAACACCCACACCATGGGAGCAAACGGGTTCAAGAGTGGACAAGTAGACGAATTTCCAGCCACCATTATATTCCGTGCAATTTAATTGCTTTATTAATGCTTTATTTTCCCTTTTCTTTACTCCATTCTACACTTTTCCTTTCATTTTCTTTCTTCTTCTTTTGAATGCTCATTTGAGTGTTATTTCTTTTAAGTTGTCATTTGATAACTTGTTTTATTAAAGTTGTTGGAAACAATTCTAACACTAATACGAACAATTTGATTTGTTCTCAACAAACACATAAGGAAAGATACCATAAATGCTAAACCAAAGAACCCAAAAAAGACTTTAATTCAGTCCTTAACTGTTTTGGATAATATTGTTTGTATTACCAAAAATCAGTGTAAACAATATTTTAATAATTTTTTAAAAAAATGGGTAAAATATCATGACAATCTCTAAAAAAAAGATTTTTTTAACAAAACATAAATTAAATATGAATTTTTATGTTTTTGGTGCTAAAAAATTCATATTAAATTTATGTTTTTTTAAAAAAATTCATATTAAGCTAGCATTGCTATTCCTATCACTCTTTTAAATTAATTAACCACACATGATTATGAGGTCAATCCCTTACATTTACATAGATATTAGTTACTTTGAAAAGATTAATCTTTATAATTGAACACAGAAGATGCCTATCGAAATCAATTAACCACACGACCACACCACCCTTTGCTTCCATATGGTAGTTGCTAATCATAACTACTTGCAATTGGCTTCTGTAAACCAAGTCTCCGACTCTAAAATCAACCGGCCTATTAATACACAACCAATCTTTAATAGCCCTTACCACATCCACTTTTAATTAATAATGATTGTAATCTAGTGTGGATTTTACCTAATCAATATCATTTCTGCGATCATTGGGTTGAATTTCTATTAGACGGCTCTTGCATGTAGGGACGTACGTAAAAAGTATATAACCCATATTTCCTCCCAACAAGGCTACAACAATACAATTCCCCTAAAAATTAAAAAAGGCTAGAATACAATTGCTACGTACCAAACTATTCTCTAGAGTCTAGTCTAGACTATATATGTGCCTTAAGTGTGTGGGTTGCCATTGATCACACATAGTCAATAGTGTTCCATCTATTGATATTTCAGATTTGTGCCTTGCAATAACATCAGTACTCTTCATACATATATAATACACAAAATCAATCAATACTACCTATATCCAAATTTAGATCTATTTTCTTGTTGGGTAGTCTTTTAAATTATTGGCATAGGATTTGGCGAAGAGGTTAATTATGTACAACTATGGATTCCATTATCCCAAAAAATATTGCCACTTCTTTTCATTTTAAAACATGAATGAATTGTCCTCGTGAACTTAGCTTAGTTGATAAGGACAATGCATAAAATATGCAAGGTCCGGAGTTCGAACCCCGGCCACCAAAAAAAAAAAAAACAAATGACTTTAATCCTTAGCACCTTTCTACAAGACAAGTATGATTACTAGCTAGACTGACCCACTAATTATTTGTATGTTTACTTGATCAAAATGACTACTATTATGTGATCAATGATATATGAATTTAATTTGTTGGAGATTTTGTACGGTTGTGAGAAGGATGGAAATGCAGTATGTAGGGTTATATGTCTTTAATTTGTTGACATTGTGTAATCCGTTTTCGCGGTACCACAATTTGTACTTTTTATTGTTGTTGAAGGAAACAATGTCAATTGTACGTTTGAAAGGTGTTAGATAAGAAAAAAACTTGTACGTTTGAAAGGGTTAATTATACTATAGACCCAAAAAAAAAATCTAAAGGTAAACTCTTGTCATTTTTAATAAAATAGTGAATATTATTTTAAAAAATGGAAAGATGTGTAATATTTAAGTAAAAAGTATTAATAAATTTAATACTATAATAAATTTATTAATTCTCTGATTTTTCTAGTTTATATATTTAGAAATAAATGTAGTTTTAAAGTATAACTTAATTAAATACTTGTCCTATTCATAATTGATTTAAAGAATGATAAGATTTAAGGGAGAAATTAACTTAGGAGTTTGAAACATGAACACTTCTAAGGTGCAACCCCATTAATTATGAGTAGTTTAGGTGGACTTTACAATGTCATTATTTTAAAGAAACTTATTCTTGTTTTACTGAAAAGGTGTAACTTTTAAAACCTAATGATGTTTCCACCATTAATTTACTCAAGATATTGCAATTTAAACGAGTTGATTCATTAAGCAATTGCATTGAAAATTTTCTGCCACGACAATCTCTTCCAATAATGGTGAAACTTGTTAACGACACATTTTTTGAACATAAGAACTATCTAAGAAATGTTGTCGGAGATCCTAAGGTGATGTCAATTCAAATGTGATGTGAGACAAACACTGTTAACATAATATTTAATCTTTACCGTCAAAAATAACATTTGGTTTATTCATTATGATTTCACATTAATAAAATTAAGTAGTTCTTTGTATCTAGTCACTGGCCTCTAAAGTAGATTTCGATCGACATCGCAGCTTTATTTATTTATTTACATTTTCTAATATCATGAAGATATATATAATACATGTTCACATACACATGCAGAAGAAGACACACTACTTGTTGTGTATATAAACATATATATGCTTTAATTGTATTATTTACGCATAAAAACAACCACAACAAGCCACAAACGTACTGTACTGCATGTCTACTAATAGTTACTATGAATTATTTTTCAATAACAATTAATAAATCCACACTGAATTAACACGGGTCCCACTAATATGACAAAAATATTGTCTAATTTCTTGTCTGCTACAGTCTACAGTACCGTTTGTTAGGCATAGGAGCATCTTAATTAGTCTAATAACCACATGATATTAATCTATTTGTGATCTATAACAACTGACAAGATGCTTATGTATAATATAAACTAATTAATATAACATCGAGGATAAATATACATCTTTTATTTTGCTACATACACACGTTCAACGCCTTATTTTCTCTTTATCTCTATCATCTTTTTACATCATCAAATTATCACATCTATTACATCACTTTCTTCTTTTTTCTTTTCTCTCTTTGTTTGAAGGTGTATACACCTTGTACACAAAATATTTTTCATAATGAATGCATATGATAATAGTACAAATTAACAAATTAAGAAGAATTAATCCCAATGCATGGAATGGAATTGATTGTTAAGTAGCACTCTTCATTTTCAACGTATCTATCTATCTATTACTTAATTTGAAGAATTCTAGCGAGTGCCAGTTGTGTATAACGTCCCTTAATAGATAATAATAATTTTTTTGATTGGAAGTTTCTTTTAAATTAATGTTTCTATTGATAATAACAGTGCTAATCAATTATTAATCAACTTGGTGGGGAGGTGTTAACGTTTTTCCATCTTCGAAATATACTTCTAGGCATGTTTGGGGGTCAACATGTGTGTATCTTATAATTTCATCTACGTGTGTGTTATGCCTATAAAGAATAGTTTATGTTGAAATAAAAATATTGCGTTTATTTTAACTTTATATCACTTATGTAATAAATTTATTTAACAACAATAAATTATTATTTTTCCCTTTTGGTGTTTAGCACGAGACATATACAACACTTGAGCCTGGCATGCATGCACTTTGAGTTTGTGTATTAGTTCCAACTTTGAACTGAAAGATAACAAATAAAAATTAGAAAACACAAACGAAATTTAATTACTTGTAGCCTATAGTAGGCTAATCAAATTAAGCTATAGTATTTAATATCAAAAATAAAAATATAAAAGGAAATAAATAGCCTGACGATATAATATAGGGTTGCCTTCCCTATTTTGGAATATTTGGTTGTTTCTGTTTGTTTTGAAGCAAATGTTTTTTTCTACGAATTTCTGACAGTATTGGAAGCATGCTGCTCCCTCTCTTGGAACAAAATTCTTACTCCAATCTTTTATGTTACTAGCTTTGAAAAAATGCATGAGTGTATATGTAGTGTTAATCAATAGAGCAAAAGTTACTATATAAAATATTGAGGTTATAATGACTTTATTACTTTAAAGATTTCTATAACTTTATCAAGCTTAAAAGCTTTGCACCCATTACAAGCTTAAAAGGCTTCGCTTGTTTCAGCCTCCAGAACCGCAACTTTTGGAGAAAGAAAAAGGGATTTTAATTTATAAGGCAACAAGGAAACATTATCAAGAAGTACAAAAGGTAAAAAACAAAGTATAAGAGTCTACTTCATTTTCTTTTTAAAGGCTAAATAGATTTATATAAATAACAAATGGAGTATAATGGAGATTAAGAAAGGAAAAAAAAAACAAAAAGCAAGTGATTAAAAGCTGGAAACAATCCAGTAATAAGACATCAAAACTAAGGTGAGAGAGACGACTCAACAAAAGAAACTTTATAAGAGATGTGATCGTACCAGATCAAATAGACTCGTTAAAAGGTCAAAACTGAATTTCATACAAATCACTGTACATGATGCATTAATCAATTTCTTTGTCAAAAAAATAAAATAAAATCAATACTCTTTCCTTTCTATGCTAAGAAACAAATTAACCACGTACATTTAACTATATAAAATACTCATGTAATCTCATATATTATGTTTCACATTATTTGAAATTTTTAGTTATCTAATTATATCTTATTTTAAATATCAATGAAGCATTACATTTTTCCACTATTACCCTTTTTTTATCGCAGTTTACCTCACTAATTCACATATCATTTTACAATAAAACATTATATATATTTGTTTGATTATGATCTCAGTCCATATATTTATAATGCCAAGTATGTCAATTTTAACTAGTTGTGCAATATATGAGTTCCGACGTGAAAGAAATTTTAGGATGAGACAATTAGGATAAATATATTTATAAAAATAACAAATTGAACTAACGACAAAACTTAGATGGAAAATATAGAATCAATCTCAACACGTCTATAGGTGACAAGAGAACAAAATACTTTTATTTCTTTTTTGAAAAAAAAAAATTGTAAACTTTTTTTATTACCAATTTCTATGTTTTTTTAGGTTTATAAAACAGTAAATATATTCTTTTTTAGTAAAATGTATGTATCGTATCATCAAATTGTAAAAAAATAGTTTTTCTTTTTGACAACATATAGCATCAATTAAAAGGCACTACAAAAAAAAAACTTTTCTGAGACAGAAGTGCCCGAACCAAGGTTGGAAGGACTCTCGCTCTAACAATTGTTCACGACAGATTCCGAGGTTTTGATTGTATCATTTGATGAAGAGAAAGTCAAGGAAGCAATTTGATGTTGTGATGGAGATAAGAGACCCGGCCCTTATGGATTTATAATATGAATTTTGTTAAATATTGTTGTAATATTATGAAGGAAGATGTCATTGGTTTCATGAAAGAATATAATTTGGGGGTTGCAATTCAAGCCACCATGAAAAATTTGCAATGTTAGAATGGAGGCTAACAGATGCAAGTTTAGGCTATTCAACATGATAGAGGTGTAGACGATAATTTTTACTAGGGATTAGACGACCATTAAATACCATTGTATTAAGAAAGGACAAAACTTAGGTACAATACCCTAAGTCCTGTTTGTACTATTCCCAATTAAAAACTTACATGTGTACTCTATTATCAGTTTACATCTCGTTTTTACGCTAAAATTATCAAAGGCAAAAGCTTTTTTTCTTCCAAAGTTCGACGAGTGTTTGTTAACATGGGGTGTTCTTTCCCATCTTAAATTATGCCAGACTCTCATCATGACACAAACCGACAAAGCCGCATCATAAAAAAATGTTCATCGCACCGGTGTACAATTTTTTTTTCTGGCAAATCTATGGTTGCTAATTTATGGATGGTTCCAAACATGACAAAGATATGATAAGGTTGTCTTTGTGAATTGAACTTCATTTGTTCATAGATTTTGTTGTGGAATGAATAGAGATATCCGAAGGGTATGGGGTGTTCATGATGGTGGGTTTCCATCTCATGGGTGAAACTTAAAAGTATTGTTGTAGTTAATTAAGAACCTAGGTGTAGGTGGACGGTGGTGGTTTTGATTTTAGATAGGTAGATGGTGGAAAAAAAAACTCCATTCGTAGGGAGGAACACACGAACACTGTGTAGGTGGTTGTTTGGTTTGAAGATAAACCGTGTAATTTTTTAGGGGGAAAAGAGATGAGTACACGTGTAAGTTTTTAATTGGGAACAGTAAGAACAGAACTTATGGTACTATACCTAAGTTCTGTCCACCAAGAAATATAGGAGGGTACTATTTTGGAGAACTTCAAGCCTCCTCACATGGAAACTTCAAAGCAATCAACATGTAGATGACTATCATCAGAGCGAGAAAACCGTTAAAGTGAAAACTTTTATAATGTACTCTAAAGGATGTTGTAGTCCAGTGGTACATTAATTTACACAGGCAATCCATCACATGATACACAATTTTCACGAAAGTTGATTCACAAATTTTTGGGGAGTAAGCACTAGAAGGTAACTGCAACAAGTCTTTTCAATGTTTGTCAAGGTCATTCTAAGTCTTTGAAGGAATATTCCCTCATTTCAATAAAGCCACCATACATGCTGTCAACCCAGACCAGGAGATGTTCATGGAAGTGTTTTAACATGGCTTGAAAGTAGGACATTTCAACAAATCATTGGCATAAAAACTACCACCAAGAAGAATGTAGTCACTACAACTTCCCAGACATCATGTAGTGAGATCATGAATTGTGTAGAATGCTACAAAAATGGGGAAGAAAGCAATGTTGAAAGAGGATACGAGATGCCAAAAAGTGATATCCAGAGCAAGGGATTATTATTCACCAAAAAGATTAGAAGGAAACCAGTGCAATAACCAAAACTACCGCCAAGAAGATTGTAGACATTGCAACTTCCCAAACACCAACGTGAATGGCAGGAGAAGTCATATTTTAAAGGAAGTCATGCATACAATATTGGTTAAATTTCCATAGAAGGAAAGAACTTAAGTCGACTCATATTCAAACCAGTGGTACATCTACCACATAGTAAAGGGGCATGACAAAGAACGAGTATCTCACCATCATGACTTAGAAGAAATTATAAGCTTGGTTAGAGAGTATAACATGTGTTTTAACCTAGTGAAGTGTTTATTCAAAGTCAAAGCAGGGAAGTTACTAGGTTTCATGTTGACCAATAGAGTTAAATAAGTTAACCCATACAAATGTCAATACATTATCGACATGAGGAGCCCATTGAGCATTAAAGAAGTTCAAGATTTGGCAGGGAGAATGTTTGCACTATCCAAATTCATGTCTTGCGCATGGGATAAAGCTTTCCACTTTTTCACAACTCTAAGAAAAAGAGAAAGATTTATGTGGACTCATGAATGTGAAAAGGCTTTCCAAAATCAAAGACGCTCTTATCATCTCTAATTCTAACTTGGACGAAGGAAGGGATTATTGTCTATTTGTACTTACCGGTCACTAAGCATGCTCTTAGTCCCATTTTAGTACAAGAAGTCGAAGGCAAGGAGAAACCAATATAATTTGTTATTATTTAAAGGTGAAGAAATAAGGTAAAACAAAATAAAAAATGCTAGTGGTGTAGTTGTCGTCATAACCACAACAAAGTGCTTAAGCCCTTACTTTCAAAGTAACATGATAATGGTGAAGACAGATTATCCCATCAAATATGTTCTTAAAAAACAGGTTTAGGAAGGAGGATGTTGTGTGGTTAGGTAGGATAATTTGAATAAGATACAATCTTCCTTCCAATGGGAAGTATCAAAACTCAAGCATTGGATGACATAGTTGTGTAGTTGTCATCCCTAGCCAAAGTTAAATATTCCAAATATGGATTTTATCAGTCGATGGAATCTCAAAGGAAGCGGTGTTGGAGTAGTACTTAAAGGACCGTAGATAGTATTGATTAAACAATCTCTCCATTTTGAATTCAAGGCACACAATACCGTAGGCGAATATGAAGCTCTCATTGTAGGGATAAAGCTTGCAATAGATATAGAAGTCAAGAAATTAAGGGCCAAAAGTGACTCCCAACTAGTCACAAGTTAAGTAACTGGAGAATACCAAACTAAAGACCTATAGTTGGTGACATATCTTTAAAAGGTCTAGTTCCCAGGAGGTAATTTTTGTTTGTTTGAACTAACTTACACTCCTAGAGAGCAAAAGAGAAGAACACGCCTCATAACTAAGCTAGCCAACACCAATAAGCCTGAGAACAACATGGCAGTGAGGAAACCATCTCAACTCCCAACAAGGAAGCTATAATCATCATCCCTGTCAAACAGAGAACTAGTTGGAAAACAACCATCCACTAATACAAAAAATACTTTTTAGATTCGTGCTTAAGTCGGTTCGCTCTACCACCCGTCTTAAGAAGTGACGCGGTGGCAGTTTCGCAATTCTTTTAAACTTCCTTAAGTCGGTTATAAGGGTACCCGACTTAGGGTTGATAGAATAATGAAAATAATTTTTTTTTAATAAATTCCTTAAGTCATAGGTTGACCAACTAACTTAAGAAGTCTTTTTCTGAAGTCGGTCTGTTGACCACCCAACCTAAGGATTTTCCACTCTTTTTTTTTTTTTATCAAAATAAAAACTTTCCCTCATTTATTTATTAATTTAATTAATTTTATTAAGTTAAATTAAATTAAATTTAGCCTTAAATTTATTATTTAAATTAATAGTTACATAAAAAGTATTTCTCACTTTCTCTCTCTGTGAACCTCAATCGATCTTCCTCTCTATGTGAACCTTTCGTTCTCAATCGAACCGCTATCGATCGCTCTCACCACCATCATTCTCTCCAGAACCTCCGCCACTCGCTGCTGTCATCGAACCTCCGTCACTCACTCCCTCTGTCTATCACTCGCTGTTGTCATCAAACCCTCTGTCACTCCTGTTGTTCTCAAACAAAGGTATTTTTATTCTTTTTAATCTTTTAGATTTTGTTCTATTATTTGGGTATTAGGATTTACTGAAACTGTCATGTCATTGAATTGATTTGATGAAATTGATAATTCTAGGGTTTGATCGTTTTGATTTCTATTAAGTTTGGGATTAAGAATAGTGAAAACAATTTTTTGGATAATAACCATGAATGTATGTGTTTGATTTGAACAAGGAAAAGTGTAAAGTTTACTACTTTTTCTGGCAATTGTCTTCTTTTAGTAGCCTTTGAGATTCTACCATCCTTTCTTCCTTTTGGTACTTCCCAAGTTGGCCCTCCAGACTAATGCCAATCACACCCCAAATCAAAATTTGTTAGTGCGATTCATTTGAATTTTAAGTAATAGAAGAGGATTTGTTAAAAAGTGTATTCTTAGAATTCATATAGTAAAAAAACAGAAATGTTACTTAAATATAATTTTTGACAAATATATGAGACACCATATATTAGTGTTCACGCATGAAACAAATGGTTGACAAAACTTAAACATGTGATTAATTTCATTTAGCAGGTGGTTGAAAATATCTTGTTTTTTGTTAAAACTAGTTTTTTTTGATGCACTTACCTACTAAACATAATTAATCACATATTTGAATTGTGTTATATGAGCAATAATAAAATATGGTGTTGCCTGTTTGTGTCTCAATTGATAACTTCATAAATAAATAAAATTAGGAGCACTATAATGATATTAGTATTTTTGATAGTGACTAACCAAAGTGACAACATCCCTAGCAGCAAGAGCCAAAATATCAGCACAAGATACGACCCCTGGACAAATTGCTTCCAATGCTTTCTTAGCGTTCTCAATTACATAAAATGCATCCAATGATATGTTTGGAGGCTGATCCTTTTCTGCTTTATTTTTCCCCTTTGAGTTCAACAGAATAGATCCATCACACCCCTTCATAAATTAACAAACCATATAATATATAACATGTTACTAATTAATAACAGTATCAATCTACTTTTGACTATATAGTAGTACTACATACTAATTATGTGATTCATAGCATACCCTTATGAAGCAATCAGGAAAATGCATGTGAAGCATAATAGATGGAATTGTTTTTTCATTTATGGTTGCTTTGTGTACTTCCCCAGCAACGATGGAGTCTACCTGAGGGCATGTATGCTCATAGTAATTCACACTTAGTGCACTTGCTAGAGAAGTTAAGGACACCATCATCATTGGAACTACACCTGCTCTACTAGTGAGCCCAACCGTTGGTTTGATGCCTACTACTAAGTGACACAACCACCAAATAGAGGGCATAAAATGGAGCCATCAGTTTCAGTACCAAGTGACCTAGCCACCAAATTTTCTTGCTGGTCCACTACTCGATCCACAAGGTTCACCCAATGTGTATGGATTCTACACAAAACAATGCACAAGTGCGAACTCATTCTCTAGAATCATTCATAATTAAGTTCCTATGAGAAAGCATATGCTGAAGTTATTACTTTAGGCCTCCAAAAATATTCACTCACTTTTTTTGGTTGGAAGGCACGTAATTAGGACCTTTTGCACCCCATTGGCTACAGATAGTATTTCCACTAACTAGACTAATCTCTGCTTAGGTGTTTTAGGTCTTAGCTTAAAACTCGTCACCATGAATGTGTTGAGTGGAGATCCAACTGTGAAGTTCCCCAACAAGCTCAGTGATGGCTAACAAGAAACATGTTTTTTCATAGGATAAATCAAGATGCTATATGATAAAACCACATAAGACGAGGAGAGCGATATTGTAATGCTACGGCCAAAACATAGCTTCTGTTTTATTTGCATTTTATTTTAAGACAAAAATCATAGTTCATTTAATTCATTGCTTTTTTCCTAAGGGGTAGCTAAGGTCAAAGGGTAGCTTCTTCCTTAATTTATTGCTTTTTTCCTTCAATGAGTAAGTGTTGGGGGTAGTTCATTTAGGTTTCTGCTTTTAGAAACTCATTTTGACTTTGAGATAAGCATAGATATTGTCATATTGTGATACAACTGGTCCTTCTCATAGAGTTGTATTATAATTAAATATATATCATTTATTTGATTATCCATTTTGAAATTGTTGGTTGTTGCTTGATTAATTTAGGGTAGATTGCTGCTAAAGTGTTTGTTCTCTTTCACATTCATATTTATAAGATAATAAAGGTAAGGACTAAGGATAATTTGTCTACGCTCCAATAGTTCAATTCTTTTTAGTATTACTATTAGAGTGTTCACATCATTTATTTATGCTTAGTTACTGAACATTGAGATCGTGGGTGACATTGTTTACCAGTTCACCTTTCCTATGTATGGAAAAAAAAAGTGAGTTCTTATTGTTAGAGCATTGGGTCATTTTTTTATTAAGGCCTCATAAGTCATCAAAAAGTCCAGACTATAACTCTATCGCTTAAGATGAAAAGCTTTATTTCAAATTCGATTTATCCCTCACTCAATTTTAGCTATATGACTTCATAAGTATATCAGACTCTGAACAGCTAGACAAATACATGATAAACAATGCTATAAAACAAAATTAAAAGAGGGATATACTTGAATTGAAAAGCCAGATCATGGTCAAATTAAGTAAGAAAAAGTAGTAAATTTTATACCATTCCTTGTCCACTCTGGCACTCCAACCACCTGGAGCTGCATTAGACCTGTAAAGTTGGAATTGATTTCTATTTAGTGTTAGCTCATGGAATTGATTTTTTTTTGTTGGATAAAGTAGTTTGGTTTTCTTAGATTAAAGTTGGATTTAAATCAACTAAAATTGTTTACTAACTTTAGTTCATTTCCAATATTACTATAATATAATGGTGACGGTTGATGTCATTGTAGTGTAGTGCAGACAAGTGTTTACCTTTGATTAATCATGTTAGAATGAAACATCGTATGACATGTAAATATAGAAAGTCACATGCTAAGTATTCTTTTAAGTGATGTTCATATACACTCACAATAAAAATGGGGGAAATTAGGCATAACAACCTCTATACAAATAACACCATCGCTCTTATACATATATAGGCTTAATATCCAATCTTCCTCCACCATATTCATTGTCATATCTTAGGACCCTTATCTCTAGGTCTGCAATCTTCTTTTTCTATTTTCTTCATGATATGTTCTTGTATTCTCTTTAATTTTCTTCCATTTTATGCCGGTATAGCTTTGAAAATATCGTTGAAACTATTCTGATCAGCAAAAATATAGGGGAACATGTGGATTTATATTTGACCCTGAAACATGTGAGCTACAATTTTCTTGTTCTGTATTGGTTATTATAGATATATACGAAATTGTATTATGTCATTGTCATTCTTATGCATAGTTTCATTTCAGTCTTTTGTGTATTAAAAAGGTTCACTAATCCATATAGCTTTAAATTGAATTTTCTGATTGAGAAAACATCGAATAATAGAATGCCTTCTGATTGAGAAAACATCAAATAATAGAATGCCAAATTGTGTTTGCATGGTATGGGTCACATTGCCTTGAGAAAAATTGACTGAACATAGGTTGCAGGACAGTTATGCATATTAAATTTGATGATAAATTTGATGTTGTAGGATTCTCCAGTGTCGATGGATTTGTGCAAAATGGATGTGAGGACATCTTGGTGAAAGCCCTTGGGCAACATGAACACTCTGGTCGTGTTTGTGTTGTTGGTCGAGGTGTGGGAATTCGAGAATACTTTGGATCAAAATCTCATTCCACCCCATCTATTATCAATGATTCCCAACTATCAACCTTGACTAAGAAGTTTACACAGGACGTGCTTCAGTCTCTTAACTCTCAACAAAATCAAAATTTCCCAATTTATTTTCCTAATACCACTCAACATGTTAGCACAAAGGGTAGTTGCTCTATTGTTCCACAGACGCCAAATGATGAAGAGGATATCCCAGAAGAGTGTGAATTTTATATTGATTGAAGCAGTAATGTGGTGGCACATGCTAATGTGTACAACCTAGGGCTCACTATACACAATCCGGTGCTAACTAATGATATCGTTAGAGTGATTGTTACCAAGGTGATAGATGCAAAGGTTCAAGTACCTATACCTACTGATGAGGTGTCAACAATTGTTGAGGCCGTCAACACTTTCATCAAATGGCCGAAAAGACTTTTGCGAGTTATTGCGAATAAGGTATTTATTTTATTTATGTCTATCACTATTTACACTTGATACTGTTTAGACTTGTGTAGTGTTTTATCATAATGGTTTAGGATGTTGATATACCTATGAAAGTTGATGTTCCACCAAAAAAGTCGGAACCTATTTGTCAAAAATTGATAGTGAATGCAATGTATATGGAACAAGTTTTGAAGTTTAAGGCTGAACATAGAGGGATTGTTGAGCTACCGAGGGACGATATCATGGACTTGTGTTTATGTAAAAAGAATTACACTTGACTATTTTGCAACTGTGGCTGATGTAAGTATATTTTGTTTGTAAATTTAACGGTCATTCAATTACTTAATTTTATTTCTAATGTAATTTTGTTTCACTATCAAGGTATCTACACTGTCGTTGTGTTGAATTGGGCAAAAGTGGCATGTACGGATTTCTTGACCCATATTACACTCTTAGTCAAAATGACCATATTAGTGTTCAAACCTACATTCAAAACACATGGACCATAATAAAAAGGATTTGTACCTAGCTCCTTACTTTAACAAGTAATTTTTTTCTCTCTTTATATTCAATCACTTGTAATATAGAGATTTGAATTTTACAAATAATTTAATTGTTTATTGCCCTTGTAGTCATCACTGGCAGTTGCTCATACTTAATCCCAAGAAGCGCGAGGTAACCTTTCTATGTTCATTAGGAAAGAAGCCGACAAATAAAAAAATATCAACCATTGTTGATTTGTAAGTATTCAATTTATTTATTGTACAATAAAGTAATATGGTTTTACCCCACTATAAGTTGTTTACACATGCTACTGCTTCATCTATCATCTTTGTGGTGTTTCTGTATTAAATATCTTCTATTTTGAATAGTATTTACCGACTAAATGGTCACATTTGATTATATTCAATTTCAGAGTTAAAGGCAATCAGTTTGTTACGAGAGCGGATATTTATCATGCTACATATGTTGAACATTATATCCGGTGGTGTTGTGGGTTCGTGGATGCAAGTACGTATAAGATTTTTTTAACAACTATTATAAATTAATTAATTAATTTTATTTTTACATGTTTATTTGATAAACTAAAATTATGTCATCATTAATTTATTCAGATATTTGCGGATTCAACTCCCTTTCAAAAGGATGAAGTTGAAAATGTTCAAGAACGTTGTGCAAATTTGATTATGGAACTTATTGAAGCAAATGCGAAGTTTAGTGCGAGACATGTTTTTTTTAGCAGTTGGGGTTTTAGCATAGTGTTAGCCTTGTTTTGAGTTTTTTGTACTATTTTCATTTTGGTCCTAACATAATCTTTACTCTGCCACTGCAGTGACTATTTACTTTCGTATGACACTATAGTTCCATGGTTTTATTTAATTAGTACATGTGGATTTTGGTTATGATTTACTCTTCAATACTATTACTACAAGGTAGTGACATCAGATATTCTGAATGTATTCTGTCAATAAAAAAAAAAGATATTCTGCATGTATGCAGTGGAAAAAAATGGTTGCATTAAAAAAAAATGGTGCATGTATGTTAAATTTTTTTTTTTAAAACTAAACTTTTTAAGTCGGTTAAAATTGGGCGACTTAAGAAGTTAATTTGATACCTTAAGACGTTTGTTCGATCTGACTTAAAAATCAAATACTTCTTATGACGGGAGCTATTAGGTCGCATATGTGCCCGATTTAAAAAGTCCTTTTTAACCGACTTACAAAATCATGCCTTAAGACGGTTGTTAAATCTGACTTAAAAAGCAAATACTTCTTATGACGGGAGCTATTAGGTCGGACGCGCGCCCGACTTAAAAAGCCTTTTTAATCGACTTAATGAGGGTTTTTTGTACTAGTGATCATAAGATATCTACAAGACGCGAAACTTTTCGAGTCCCCCAAGGAAGCAATAAAATTAAGGGTAAATGAAGCAAAATAATCTCTTTTCAATGAAACATTGTACAAGATGAGAGTAAATGTGCCAATAATCTTATGTTTTAACGAAGATGAAGCTTGTATAATAATGGATGAAGTTCATTGAGGTATTTCTAGAAGTCATATAGGATGCAGAGAATAGATAAGGTAGATCATCAAGGCATGCTTTCATCATCCAACTTTGACTATCGACAAATCAAACTTTGTTAAAAGGTGCAATAAGTGCCAAAGTTTTGTAAGCCTTCATCATTTCCCAATAGATATCCTACAATCAGTATTCTCTCCTTGGCCTTTCTACACGTGGGGAATATACATTCTTGGTTTATTCCCTTCAACACGAGGGCATTTGAAGTTCTTGATCGTATGAGTAGATTACTTCACAAAATGGGTTGAGGTCAAACCAGTGGCTACAATCACTACATAAGGAGTTTGTAAGTTTTAATGGAAGAAAATTATTTTCAAGATCGGACTCCCTAAGTACATTGTATAAGATAAAGACATGTAGTTCACCAACTTAGTCGTAATAGAATTCTGCGAAAACCTAGGCATTTAGAACAAGTCCACATCGGTGGAACATCCCAACCCAATTGGAAAGTATGATATGTAAGAAGGTGATCCTATCTGACTTGAAGAAGAAGCTCGATGAAGTGAAAAGATGGTGGGCAGAGGAGTTATACTAGGTATTATGGTTTTATCATACAATCTCTCATTCTTCTACTTGTGAAACTCCCTACAAGCTGGTGCATGTCGCAAATGTTATCATGCCTATAGAAATTGACATCACGAGCTGGCGCTGAGAACACACTAACGAGGAAGAAAACGATGATAATCAGAAAAATAGTCTAGACATGTTGGATGAAGTGATAGGTCCCTATTTACAAGGCCAATTTTTTTATCGAGTCCCCCATCATTTACCGTGAATATGTTTCCTTTTTGTTCTTTGATTTCTATTTTCATAAAAATACAAGGAAACCACATTTTGTTGATGCAAAGGTCGTGCGGCCCTTCTTCAAGAGGGTGGTAGCCAAGTTTACCTCCCCTATATGGAGGCAACCAAAGATGACGAAAGCTTGTCCAAAAGCATTGTCTCATTTCAACAATCTCAAACTCCCTGTTGCACAAAAAACATTGGACCTTTATGTTTTTTTTTCCTTTGAATTAGTCCTTTAAATTTTTCCTTCAAATTGACCCTTTATGCTATATTAAGTTTAAACCATTTGCCTTTAGTTTATATTAAATTACGCATGCTTGTTCTTTAGTTTGAGCTTTTTCTCGAATTATTGTCATAAAATATTAAAATCTAATCCAAACTAGGAAGTTAAAAGACATTGATTGTGCAGATAGACTTTTATCACCAAGTTTTTAGAGGCTATACATGTGCCAAAATGATTGTAGAAGAAAAAAAAATTCAGGGAATTTAGTTGTTTATGGTTGTTTTTTGAAGAATTAGTATGAGGGACATATTGTTGCAACATTTAGTAGAGTTTCGAATGATCAAATGCTTTTAATTGCAATAGTCGTTGTTGAAAGTGAGACAAATGACTTACAATGCAAACATAATGTAATTTAAAGGTCTATATCGAGGTAAAAAAAACTTAAAAGACCAACCGAAGAAATGAATCAAACTTAAAAGAACCGCATAAGCTAAAATAAAATATTAGAGTGTCTATGTACATTTTCCAATAAAATATTAGAGTGATACCGACTAAAATTGGTTTGATTTTATCTAACAACCATCATTCAATTAATCTTGGCAAACTATATCTTTAATATTATTATTTAACCGTGTAAAGTTAATGATCTATATACATTTAATGGAATTTCACGTGCAAAAATCACTGTCCATTGTTGTATCCTTGAACAAGGCCTTTATAAAGCCCCAAAAAAACTTAACATTTTATTCATCATCATCTTCCACTTTCTCTTGAAGGATACAAATAAAATTGATTGATTGTTATGTGTTTACCTGAAGAGGAAAGAGATAGAGTGAAAGACATGGCACTAGAAGCAGTGGTTTATCCACAAACACAAGATCCTTTTAGTTATGGAATCAAAGATTTTTACAACTTCAACTTCAACACTCTTGTTGCAAAAGAACAAGAACAAGAACAAAGATCTTTCAGTTTTGTAGAAAACCAAACAGAGAATAATTGTCCTTATGTAGATTGGAATAACAATAGTTCCACTTTTTCACCACCCCATTTGAATGAAGTTCAAGAAACCACTACTGATCCAAGTAGTAATACTAATAACACTCAAAACTTTCATGCTTCACCTTCTGTGAACACAGTTATTCGTCCGAAAAGGCGCAGAGCTAGAAGCAGAAAAAACAAAGAAGAAATTGAGAATCAGAGAATGACTCACATTGCTGTTGAGCGTAATAGAAGAAAGCAGATGAATGAGTATCTTTCTATTCTTCGCTCTCTAATGCCATATTCTTACATCCAAAGGGTACTTACTACTTACATAACATCACTTAGAATATATGTTTAGATTAGCGGTGAGTTTAGTATAATCACGGTGTATCACTTTGATTTTAACATAAACTTTCACTTTGGAGTTTGAAAAAAATCACTGTGATTTCGTCAAACTCATCGTGATTATAACATGCAGTTACATATCATTAGACATAAGTTAGTTATCTCGGCCAAACTTTAGATTACCAGAGCTCCGTTCTTCTAGAAACTCTAGAGGGCTAAGACAAAAACAAAAAACTGAGTGTGTTTGTTTTTTTGTTGTTGGTGAATGCAGGGTGACCAAGCTTCTATAATTGGAGGTGCTATTAACTTTGTGAAAGAGCTTGAGCACAAGTTTCATTTTCTTGGTGCTAAGAAAGAAAGAGAGGTGAAATCTGATGATGCTGGTGGATCAAACAACATGCCATTTTCTGAGTTCTTTTCATTTCCACAGTATTCAACAAGTGGTAGTGTGTGTGATAATTCTAATTCTGCAGCTACTGTTGGTGAAAAAGTTGGTGAGATTCAATCTTGCATTGCTGACATAGAAGTGACAATGGTGGAAAACCATGCAAATCTTAAAATAAGATCAAGAAAGAGGCCAAAGCAGCTCTTGAAAATGGTATCTGGTTTGCAAAACATGCACCTCACAATCTTGCATTTAAATGTTACTACTACTGATGAAATTGTTCTTTACTCTCTCAGTGTTAAGGTTTGTGTTTGTTATTTCTTTTGATTTTTTCTTGTTGCTTTAGATTTCTTTGAACAATTTTGGAAGTACTTTATTAAAGTGAAAATGCTTTGAAATTTTTTTATTTAGGTTGAAGATGATTGCAAGTTGGGATCAGTGGATGATATAGCTTCAGCTGTATACCAGATGGTCACTAGGATTCAACAAGAGGCAATGTTGAATTAAGATCCATTTAGTTTTTTAACCTTATTTATCTTTTATTACTCTATAAATTATGGGCTCCTTGAAGGAATTTTTTGGTTTATTCCTTCTTATGTTATTTATGTTCTTATAACTAGATTCTCTTGATCTCTATCTCTCTTTTGTTTGGAGTTGATGTGGAGAAAGTTATGCTATATTGTGCAGCTTGAGACAAACCTAATAGTTCTTGGTCAATTCTACCTACCTTGGTTGGAAATTGGTAGGACTTTGTCTTCTTCACAACCATAAGCCAAATTGTCATAATAAAAATTGACAATTTCTCAAAAGAACATTGAATGAAAATGAAAGCTGAAGATTTTAGGCTGTTGTTTTGTTGCATAGATATAATAATAGTCCTTTTTGTTTTCTTTTATTTGGCTGTCATGGTTTAATGAAATTATGCTAAAAAAATAAAACTAAAAATTCTCACTTAGATTGGTCTTGACTCTTGATACATATGTCTTGGTAACATCTGAAATACAAGCGGTTAGTTTGGTAGAGTTACCGTTTGCCGTCAAAATTTTGGTAAAATCTACGCCTAAAATTTCAACAAAATCATGATATCAACGTAATTTTGGCGTAATCATCATCTTTACAAGCATGCATTAAAATGTGTAACATTTGATTAAAAGAAAATATAACAAAAAAAGTCTTGTGTTATATTATTATGTTGTGGACTTGCAGAAGAATGGTTTAACTGTCAAAAGAGACACACCTAGTCTGTAGTTTGTACTAAGTAGTAAGATTGAATTGCAGGGGAAAGCTGCGGAGCACAGTTTCAAAAGAAATAAAGCTTTCTCTTTGAATTGTTTTTTCCACACTGAAAAAAAAGAGAGTGCACTCTTATTATCATTATCAAATTTACTAAGTTGAATCTAGGAATCTTTTGATGCATGTGTTTGAGTGTACATGTATTTTGTATTCATATAGAAGGAATTGTCACTTTTTTGTGTGTCAAGAATTACTTTATAACTATTTAAAATGGGTTTGTCTAACATGCAACATTACATACGTTAAAGTTACTAAAAATAGTAAATTTTTATTAAAAATAAATAATTATTTATTAAAAAGTTATGTATTTAATACAAAATATACAAGTTCCAATGCAAAGTTACTATTTAAAACTTCTTAACATATGCAAATTTGCACATGATAGAAAAAGCAATTTAAAATATGCAAAACATTAGCACATTGGAAATTATGGACTCATAAAGTACTACTCTATAGTAAGCTCGGATCCCTATGTAAAAAAAGGAAACTTGGATAATGGTGGTGGGGTTATTGAGTATCTCCAAGATCAGAATGAAAAGCATAAAGTTATATATGCAAACTATTACTAAATTTTGTATTAAACTTATAAAATGAAGAAGTATAAATTGAGTGATTTGAGCTAGCAATTAGAGTACCTACTTGTATTAAACTTAATCTAGATTGTTTTGTACCCTAACTTTTGGTATCCATTATATTGATTTAAGTTTTTTTTTTTGAAAGAATAGATTTAAGTTAGTATGAGAATAAATGATTGTTTGAGTACCCAAGTTGGCTCTTAGTGTGTGTTTGATTAAATTAATTTTGTAAAATGATTTATATTTAAATACGTTTACATGAAAGTTAGTTTGAAAAATTAAATTAAGTGTAAAAATCATATTTAAAGGCCAAAATTACAAATCTTTATTTTGAGTTTTTTTTACTCCATTCTATCTCAATTATAAGTAACTTTTATGATATATTCGGTCGAACTATATACGATTTTAAAAGTGGTTATCATAAAAGTCAAACTATTTTTATAATTTGGCAATTATTATTGATTAATGTTTTTATCATAATCACAGTGAATTATCATAATTTTACAAAAGTTACAAAGTGTAGCTTCAAGAAATTAAGGTGACTTAAAATAATTGGGACAAACACAATGCAATACCAAACATGCATTTGGCCTTTAGTTTTTTCACCATCTCATTTCCCTATTATAAATGTCAGATTTCACATGAATCGGTCTACACAACCCTACAAGGGTCATAGCGTCCTCTTATACAGCTTAGCAAAATATGATATGATATAATATAAATAGTAGAGATTCATCGATTGTTGAAGAAGCTCCTGAATTGTAGTTCAGAAGATTCCAACTCTCAATACACCTGTTTTGTTTTCACCTTCTTGTTCTCTTGCGCGGGACTTGTCGTTCCTATAGATTCCAACCCCTTCTCTCTCTCTCTTGCATTATTTCAAAGTTTGCTTCATAGTCCATTTAATCTTAATTAAAAGAAAAACTTAAAAATACCGAAAATTAATGAGTGTTATGAAACTCAAAATAATTAACAAGAGTAGAGAAGTAAAGAAAAAGAATCCTGCCAAGGCCGGTCCCAAGCCCAGGTAAAAGGAAAGGGTTGTGTTAGGCCTCGAATCTCTATGACAGCCAACGTAAAATTTTGTTGAATCTCTATGACATGGACCAAATACGAATTGGTTGTTGTAGAGAAGTAAAGAAAAAGAGAGAAGAGAGATGATTCTATAATTTTCTTGTAATGTACATGTGAGCTATATTTACAAAGAAATACAATGACTTGGAAAACAAGCATCCATGATTTGAGAAACAAGCACAATTGTATGTATGAACTAATAATAATACGACCCAATATCTCAACTACTAAATAAATATCCACTTATAATATTTATAACAATGAGAATTATTTAGGCTATAATGGAAGCACCCAAAAATTTATAATCCGGTGATTATGGCACAAAATAAAATATAAAAAAAGGTTTTTGACCTTTTTTTCCTTCAATTACAAAAGTGAAGTCTCCCTTAATTTTACTCGTCAATGCTTATGTGAACATGTTTTTTTTTAGTATTATGATATGTTAGCTATAATTATTTTAATCCATTTGGATTTAAAACATTTAACATTATTAACCCTCAGGGTGGATTTGGTGGTGAAAAAGTAAGACTTACGAGTGTGCTCCTGTTTAAGTGTTATGTTCGAATCTCCACTGTTCCAACAATAATATGTTTGGCTACTCCATGCAGAGTTTTGATCTGTCTTGTCAATGAAAGTTGACTCAGTTGATAAAGAGTTGACTCAGCCGTAATGTCGTAGGTTCAACTCCTACTGTCGATGTGACAACGTATTTGATGAGTGAATTGTATGTTCCTCTCTAAGCGCTCTTAGAGCCTTGAGGCCTGCTCTAACCTTCGTGAGCCCCTAGAATCCAACTCGCCTAAACTTTTGTTTTCCAAAAAAAGAAAGAAATTTGATCTGCCTTCAATCAGACCATTCATTAATGGACGATGGGATTGGTCCAAAGATTAATCGGTCCTTGAGTCGTATATCAAATTTCTAAAATAAAATATAATAATTAACATTATTTGAGAATTACAAAACAAATAATCATATCGCATCTGATACTTGAAAATTGAGGATAGAGTTAAGGGCTCAAAGTACTACTTTTAAATTTGGGTTCCCAGAATTGACAAATTGTGAAATTTGAGGCAAAACTGCATTTTTAGCAAATTATTTATTGTTCTCATTTTTTAATCTTTTTCAACTATACCCTCTCATGAATTGGAGAATAAGAAATGATAGATATTAAATATACTCACTAATATAAAAAGAAAAAACTGACTTGATCTAATGGTAAAAAGTCATGCATTGAATTTGAGAGTTTTTGGAAGGATGTAAACACAAATATTTTCGTAGGTGTTCTTTGAATCCATAAGGTTTCTCTACTTGACAAAACATCATCCATTCTCTACTCGTAGGTGTTCTTTGACATCAGCCCACGGTGGAAGAAGGCAAGGAAGGGGAGGGATTAAGTGCAATGTTGATGCTGGTTTCTTTGAAGTTGAAGGAGCAACAAGCAAGTATTTGTTTTCGAAATCATAATGGGCAATTTATTTTGGCATGGACGGCTTGGAAATTTGTTAAACTGTCTACCATTGAAGGCGAAGCAGCTGTTTTATTTGAGGCATGGGGATGGCATCAAGCAAAGGCTTTGATCGAGTTATTTTTTGAAGTGAAACCAGTGCCCAGGACACTAGTTAAGGAAGTCAAAAGAGAAAATTTTAGGGAAAAAAAAAAAAACATTTTAAGCTTTTAATGCATTGATTAGACAACTTTTAATACAAAATATTAATATATTTAACTCCTGATTAGCATTTCCCTTATTTGAATCATCAAGCCTCATATGAGTTTAATGTTTCTCTAGTATTGTTTTTTGTATGTCGTTACATTTAAACTGAATACATATGTTTATATCTTTGCGAGGACGGCCATTTCTCGAGTTAATCATCATAATTTTGAGTTATTTTCTCCTTGTACTGAGTACATTTGGTTAATGGAATGAGTTAAGTTTCTTTTGATAAAAAAAACAAGTTTCCTTTCCATCGAAAAAAATAAAAAAGGTAAGTAGTCATTTAAGCAATAGATAGATATATCTTACAATTGAATTTTTACTCAGTAATCCTTCAACTATACAAATGACTTGAATTTGTAATCTGTGAGACCGCCTAAAGTCCACATGAGTCTTCAAGACAACAAAATGATTCATCATTGAATAGAATTAAAGATTCTAATTCTTTCATCCTCCTTGACTAATGGACTATGTGTGAAAAAAAATTGTTCGACTGTTAGAATTACTATGAATTTGGTTTGTTATGCTCCATTGTATTTTGATCTCTTTATGTGTATTGTTGTTGTGTACTTGACTTGCATGCATAACTCATAACGTTAATGGAGAATGTCCTAACTCATACTCAGTTCGAGTGTACTTTCTTTGTTCTAGCAATTTAATGAAGTCTCTTTTACCATTTAAAAAATATTAGGCTTAGATTGCAGCACTACGAGATGAATAAAACATGAAATACAAAAAGAACTGTTCTCAATAACAGCATGTAATATACAGTCCAAGGCAAAATAATAGTATGAGAGACTACATACGTGACTAGTTATAGTAATAAATAGTGTGCATCGATGCTGAAGAATAATAAAAGAGCAAGAGAGGCTAATAATTGATGAAGGGGAACCAAATTGATAGTGAATATATACTCAAACTGTGCTGATTAATGGAATATTAAATTGTCATAAGATTGATTGATATCACCATACACTTGTTCTCAAGATAAAGAAATGAGAGGACCCTTAGTTATATGTGCCAATTAATATTACAGAATAGTAAAGTAGAGGAAGACGACAGTGATTGAGTCAAAGAATGTTTTATTGCTTTCTTGAATTATGAGGAACACAGACAGTACCAAATGTAGTTCTCATGTATGTACTTGGGACCTGAAGGTGAAGCTGACCCAAAATATTCTTTTCCACACTGCAATAATATGGACTTGAGAAAACATTTTTTAGCATGTAAACATTTATACAAATATTTTTAAAAGGAACTATTAAACTTAAAATCAATTGAAATATTGTTGCTATGTTACAGTTTTTCGTTTGGATCAAAATTGCTTTTGCCATTATAATGATCTAAATGGGTTTAAATATGTCTATTTAAATTAGAGGTAGCAAAGCGGATGGATAAAAAAAAATTGGTCCATTACAATTCACTATATTTTTTTGTTGAAAAAAAAAATCATCAAATCCATCCATTAAATATAATTTAAAAAATTTCTTTCACAAAAAAGTCTTTATTTTTTTTAGCAAATAAATCCCTCTCTCTCAAGAGATGTGCCTAGCCATTGCAATGTTTATTCATCTTTTATTATTCTATAAATTATGGGCTCCTTGAAGGAATTTTTTGGTTTATTCCTTCTTATGTTATTTATGTTCTTATAACTAAATTCCTTTTTATCTCTATCTCTCTTTTGCTTGGGGTTGATGTGGAGAAAGCTATGCTATATTGTGCTTGAGACAAATATAATAGTTCTTGGTCAGTTCTACCTACCTTGGTTGGAGATTTGCCTTCTTCACAACCATAAGCCAAATGGTCATAATAGAAATTGACAATTTCTCAAAAGAACATTGAATGAAAATGAGAGCTCTGAAGATTTTTGGCCGTTGTTGTATAGATATAATAACAGTCCTTGTTGTTTTCTTTTATTTGGCTGTCATGGTTTAATGAATGTGTATATTTATGCTAACAGACCCTAAAACAATTTATTTTCCCCTTAGATTGCTCTTGACCCTTGATTCAATGTTTTGGAAAGATTTGAAACACAAGCGGTTAGTTTTGGTAGAATTACAGTGTGTCGTCAAAATTTTGGTAAAAACTACACTTTTAAATTTTCAACAAAATCAAGATGTCAACACACATTTTAACATACAGTTTTCAACACACTTTCTTTGATTGGTTGGTTAATATTCACATGGATTCCACCAAATTTATATAGGCTCCACATGATTTGGTGAAACTCATGTGAACTTTTAAATTTTCAACAAAGCCACAGTGTCAAAATAATTTTGCCGTGCTGGTCATCTTTACAAGAGAAATGGTAACAACACACATTTTTCAACACACTCTCTTTGATTGGTTGGTTAATAATCACATGGATTCCACCAAATTTATATGGGCTCCACATTATTTGGTAGAATTCATGTGAACTTTAACCAATAAAAAAGAGTGTGTTAAAAAATGAGTATCGTTAACATTCCTCTTTTTACAAACATGCATTAAAATGGATGTTATGCCACCGTCTCTCTCCAACTCATCAAATTGCCACCCTAATTAAAACCAAATAGCATAAAATAATTAGCTAATAGCAAAAGCATAAAAAACCAATTACTCTACCCCTACATAGAAAATAGTGGGAATCAATTGTAGTTAATCGTAGTAGCTTCAAATAGTTGTATCAAGTTAAATTGCTCTTGAGGCTTGAAATGATTTGTCTCAATTGAAACCAAACATAATGCTTTTGTTTCGGAGTTTGGGGGTTTAAGGATTTATATAAAAAATTTAAATTCAATCTATGTTGTTATAATATTTTTAAAATTAAAAATATATTAATCAAGCATTAGTTTATCATTTTCCATAAAATTGTTCTTTCAAAAAATGTGAATTTTTTTTTCATTTCTCTATATTTTCCACCCCCAAAGCTCTCCCTTCCAAACCAAACCTAAAGGTAAACCACGTTTCACTACTGTATATGTGCGTTTGTTGAGCACCAACGTGTATCCAGACAACTTCTATATCTTGCTTTCATATGTTCTAAATCACCTTATCCACTTAATTAATCAATAGATATGGAACAGCTTGAATCAGACCCTATTAAAGGTTCATTGCTGCGTTTGCAATTACATCACAACCACTACACAGTTTGATAGAAAGGATTGAATGTATCTTTGAACAAGTCATCGATAAGTTAACAATATTAAACAACAGACAATAACTAAGCCTTTTCACGTTAATACTTGTTGAAATTTAAACTTCTGCTCTATGAACATTTGTTAGCATAACCCTTTTCTTAATTAGTTTACACGATATTTACAAACAAGGGAAACATCGTGGCCCTTGGACACTCACAATTTCATTATTTACAGTGACATCTTTCCACCAATTGAAGGCGGCAATGTTGTAGGGTGCAGGTTACCACATGATGTGTGGGACGGGACGCTCATGGTTGCGCTTCAGGAAGCATAGAGGTGAAATCTAGTTGGTGTTATCAGAGTTAAAAATATTTGTGTAGGAAATATTGAAAACAAAAGAAGGTTGTAACTTTGACTCCTCGACCTACTATTTTTATTACTCATTGCGACTTTTTGTTGTTTGGTTTGTGGTTGTACAATGCTCAAAGGATAATGAAAATCAAATACTATATACATTTTTTACATGTATATCTACAGGAGGAAAAAACACAAACAGATAAAGATACCATATCTAGGTAGCTTTCTGTATTAGACCGCGAGAACAAAAACTCAACAACGAAAGTTGTGTTTCAAATTGCTTATATAAACTAATCGGGAACTAATAATTCTATTTGGGACCGAAAGTTTGAGTAAATGAAGTAGTACATTTTTATTCTTGATTGAAAAATCGATGAGCTAGGCTAAGATTGGTGGCAGTGGCAGACCAGCCATTTCCACTTATTTACAAGTCCCAACTGCACAGTTGAAGAATTTTATTTAAAAACAATTTACATTAGGATTATGGAAATTAAGTCCAAATATTCGGTATTGGAAAGTATAAAAAACACAAATATTGCATACCTTTCAAGTTTTGAGGTAGTTCTGAATTGGTACGCCCGACTCTTCAGTCAACTTTTTATAAATAGCCTGCAACTTTCTAGTTATTGGCCCTACTTTTCCATCACCAATTGTGCGCCCATCAACCTTCACTACCTGGAGGTGGTAAACAAAAGTATTGCACATCATATCAGAAAATAAACATCTACTAAATGGTTGCAAAAAGCTAGCCAAGTTTATTGAACATCAGATTTATGTGGGTATTATTATGATAACAACAAGTGTAAGAACTCGTAAGGTATAAGGCACTTACTGGGCTTAGTTCTCCCATTGTTCCTGTCGTCCATACCTGCAAGGCAGTCTTCTAGTTATTACTTCGACATAAATTTGAATATTCAAACCAATAGAGAGGGAGAATTGGAAGTATGGAACATATAGAAAATAATGCTATTCAGTACAAGTAGCAGAATTCGCAGATTATTAATACTATATCCATAATATGATCATTTAATGGAAGTAAAACTACTTAATCCCATATTGGAGTAAAATTAAATTTTGCTACAATTCCTAGATACAGCATAAAAATCAGAAAGCAGTTAATTACGTCTATATGATAGGAGTAATATATCTACACATTGTTTTTTTTTAATGAACTAACTTCAATTCCACAATTAATGCAATCTTGTGTCGTGAACCGTGATCTCAGTGTGGTTCAAAAAACTCTAGAAATCTAGGAGTAACATTTGGCTACATATTCCTCATTTCCATAAGTCAGCAACAAATATGTAGTCAACTGAAAGAAGAAACAGTTTTCTAAAATTAACAGATTTCTGGAAAAGAATATATTATTGCTGAACCTCATCTGCGGTATGCACTTCTGACAGGCTGATTCTCCGCTCTTCTAAAATAAAATGCTCCTTCACCACAAGATCCATGACCTTAAATTGTGAGACACCTTAGTTCCGTAAGTACCAAAATATAATAACTTCCAGATGATAAAATGTACTAATAAACAAATTTCCACATAATAAAATGCATTAACAAACAAATCTCATTGAGAGAAAAGGAATTTCGCACTTACAGTTGCTCGAGTAATGCCAGGAAGACAGTAATCAGCATGTGGCGTCAAAACACGGCCTTTCTTAACTATGAACTACACAAAGTAAAGCAATATGTCAGTCGAAATGTACATGCAGTCTACCATTGTCAGTTGCAAGCGAAACTGTGCAAAAAGAAACACAAAAGGAAAATCTCTTAATTCATCACAATTCTCAAATAACAAGATTTAACGAGATTTTATTACCATTTCAGTAGCAAGCTTAGAGGGAAAAGTATCTTTTGCAAGAATATGAGTTAGCATAAGCTATGCATTAAATTGACAGAGTATGTAATCAATATAAATTATCAATACTGTGTAAATCAATAGTCTAGGAGTTGAACTCCAAGAATCAACTCCTTGCTATCTGGCAACCCTAGTATATAATTATCAAAACAGAGAACAGAGACATTTAAAACAGTTGAGTCAAAGTTCAAGACATACGATGTTAGTTGCATTGGTTTCTGATACAAAACCATCCTTGTCAAGCATTATTGCATCGTCTGCTTTTGCATTATTGCCTTCAACCTGCACCCAGACCAAATAACGACATTTGTGTGAAACATCATACTAACATAAAAAATATGTTAAACTACGGTTTTTCCATAGTTGCACATGTTAAATCACATATTTTCATATTAATTATTCCCCACAATATATATGGATATTGATCTAAGGATTAACCTATTGAAATTCATGATTAGCTTAAAACAAACTCCCTTGTTCTTATGAATAAAATCTATCAGCATTAGTACTACTCATAACTTATTCCATTTTTGCATTAATATATGTAAAAAATCACAAGGTGAATAACAAATTACCTTGGCAAGTATGTTATTGAGAAGATTATTATGATGTATCTTTGAGTCCAAACTCTGGTAAATCAAGCAAATAAAAAGGAGAACAAACAATCAACTAGACAGACCAAAAAAGAGTATGTTACTAAAACTAGGATGTTGTTGGTTTTGAATTAATCTCACTGATTAAAAGCTACTCCCACCGGTCTCATATATAAGTAAAAATAACTACTTTCACATCCATTAAAAAAAGTAGTTATTCTCATTTAATGTGCTAAGAGTAATAAAAAAAGTAATTATATTTTCCAAATTACCCCTGGTGAGAACTTGTTCCACTAAAATGAAAGGGTTAAATCTAAATTCATTGAAGGGTAATTTGGGAATAATAGCATTAAAGATGACAGAAGCAGCTAAATTTTTCTTATATTTAAGACAACCAAACATAAAAAAAATTTCCTTATGTTATAGACCGGAGGGAGTATATCCCAAGCAATCCCATGCAAATTTCAATTATCATTATGAACAAAATCAGAGAGTTGAGTTCCATACGTGAAAGAATGAAAATCATGACAAATCTTCCAGCATAGATTATTAAAATAAAACCCTTCAAATTAACAATTATTCAAACAAGAAACTTACGTTTGGTGAGTTCCTGCGCGTGGTGGCAGTTACAAGAACTATACCACGCTCATTATCATAAACAGGGGGCTTCCATTCGGCAAGCACTGCATAATTCATTAAGGACCAATTTCAGTATAACACATCCCACCCATTAGAAAAGCAAGTTGTTGACAAATGAAATAATTAAGGTTTTAAACTTAACAGCTTAACTTGTTGCTCTTAATAGCAGCCAAGTTCATTAAATGACTCTATTAACCATCATAAAAAATTACGTAAATCCCTAAAAGAACACGATGGAGCTTTTTTTTTGTTGACAAAAAGATGGAGCTTAGATTGCCTTGCAAAAGAGTTAAATTAGACCGTCCATCATGTCAAATCACATAAGACAGTTGTTTTGCAACCAAAACATAAGTAATTTCAAAGTTTCCCAATATTGAAGCTCATCTCGAGGATATTTCTTCCTATGATCTT
>Ga0315914_1001022_pt1 | contig 39922 bp, 17 predicted proteins | sample MpolenodulesMG_FD_203920 | JGI IMG/M metagenome (GOLD analysis project Ga0315914, IMG submission 203920) | Medicago polymorpha root nodule microbial communities from Los Angeles, California, United States - elongated nodules | ecosystem: Host-associated > Plants > Roots > Nodule | place: USA...
ACCAACCCCCCCCCCCCCTCATTGTTTGATTCATTCATTCATGGACTACTGCTGTTTTTGGATGGAGCTTGCTGTTGTTACTCCAAATGTCAAATATGTTTTCCTTTTAAATACATGTCCCATGGATTGGTTGCTATTTTCAGACAATTTCATTGCTTTTCCATTACGATATATATAATTACTCATTGGAAATAGTGTTTGTTTCTTTTCAGTTATAATCTTAATAGTTGGGGCCGGTAGAGTCAGTGTTTCCAGAGATATTAGAAGCCCCAAATTGGAGCTTTACTATTACCGTGCGCAATCGGATTTTCCCAAACACACCCTATACCAGCAGAGTTAGTTCCAGGTAGTTAGAGTGAGGGCATAATTAACTGTTGGGAGGATATTGTTTCCTCAAACAACCAGAGCTGCTGTCTCTTTCATTCATTTCATTCTTGGGTAGGTAGGGGCGGCCGGGTGGGTATAAGCCATGGTACATGTTCGATAGCCTAGCCTATGTCAGTCACCAGATTGTTTTTTAAAAATAGAGAAGGCTTAGAATTTTTGGTATTTAGCTAACAAAGTCAGGCTACATGCCATAAACGAAGCCTTTCAGGCCAAGCTACTTAAGTATGGATAACTTTTTATACTACTATTTTTTTTGGTACAATTTTTATTACTATTATTATTAAATTAGATTTTGTACTTTGGATAGATTACAAATTTGCTAACCTTTTTAGTAATTTAAACTTATTACTCTACATTAATTGTTTGCATATTTAAATGTATTATGATAAACTAGAAATGAAATGTGCCTTCATATAAAGTCAGATTTTCTAAAATGTCATGTTTAATACATCAAAATGAAGTTTAACTTAATTGATCATTTGATTCGTTAGTCTGTTTAACATGTGTTTGATTACTTATTTAAAAATGTTCATAGGAAATTGGCCTTTAAGTTAACTAACATGCCATACCAATGTTTCAAAATGACCAGATTGCTTATTTGTGTAGTACAAATAACTGGCTACAAAATTGACTGTTATTGCTGAGGCAAATTGACTGTTATTTCTGAGGCAAATTGACTGTTATGTCTGAAGCACATTGTATAGCGTTTCTTTTAACCTTATTAAAGCAAATTCTAAACTTCTCTTCTCAAGCTGTCACACCTCAGTCTAAGAAGATATTCTTGAGTTCAAAAACCATAGGTGGTGTAGCGTTAGACCAAGGGATGGTAATGCAAAGTGATTGCATGGACATCCATGTTATGTGTGTGTGCTCGCTTGTAGTTTTTTAGGTTGCAGTATTTTTCTATAAACTATCAGTTATGTACAATACAAATTGTTACTCGAAAGAAAAGGGACTTCTTCATTCATGCATAGAGGAACCATAAAACACATCTATGTCTTCCTTGACTCATCCATATGCTCTGGAGATAATGCATGAACATCAATTTCTATAGGAGAAGCTGTGACTCTTTGTTTGACAAATGGTTTGTCTTGGAAATAGCCATATGGGACTTGTTTATCATATTTCTTCTGCACAAATTGTCTACGTTAAATTGTTCTCAACTTTTTTGTTTTGTTATTTATACCTAGCTAATATCTTACTTTTTGGGACAGCTGGAGATGGTTTAACAAGGTATAGATTCTAGATTTTGTGAATATAATTTGGGAAATTCTAACATGGATTTGCCCAATGGCGATAAACAATTGGTTGTTTTGAAGAAGACATCATTGAAAGATCTGCAGAATGATAACAAAAACATGGTGCCAACCTCTGTTGGAAACTCTTCATTCTTAAAGGATAAGGATCCTGGTACTGATTCTAACAGAGCTACTGGCACCAAGAGACCCTCGTCTGACTACCCAGTGGTCCACCATCTCCAACAATCTCCAGGCAATAATGCTGCAAATGGACATCTTGTGTATGTCCGTAGAAAATCAGAAGGAGAAATGAGCAAAAGTACTGCTTTTGAAAATACTAGTATTAATGGTTGTTGTCCTCATTCAAGGCAACTTTATTGTGAAGAGGAGACTGCTCAACCAAAACCTCAGATAAAGGAGCCAAAGGTTTCTTGTTTGCCAGCATTTGCACCTTTTCCTATGGCATCTTCAATAAGCACATCTGGAAAGCCTTCGATTCCTATTTCGCTTGGGAGGTCTGGCATGATGTTGACACCAGCTGAGTCCAATTATGTGGCAGCTTCTTCTGGACTTACCATTGGAAATCCTAAGGTATTTAAAAATGTGCACTGGGAGGAGCAATATCAACAATTGCAGATGCTTTTAAGGAAATTGGACCAATCAGACCAAGCAGAATACATCCAAAGTATGTCTAGGAACCACACAATAATTCTCAAATGCTTTCTTACAAAGTTCTTGTTATTTTATTTGGTTAATTTCATCCTTTGGCAGTGCTTCAATCTTTGTCTTCAGTTGAACTTAGCAGACATGCTGTTGAGTTAGAGAAGAGATCAATTCAGCTTTCACTTGAGGAAGGTAATGGAATTGTTGTTTCACTTGTTTCCTTTGCAATCACTGACTTAGAGATGACGCTTACTCATTAGGATGGAGAGTGCAGAGTTAGGCATTAACTCAAATCTTATGATTATGCACTATCAATCATGCTTGTGGTAGTTCAGTTAATGTGAGCAAGTCTTTGAAATACTCTTTTATGCCTGACAGCCCATCTGCCTTTGTTATATTCTGTTACATGTGTATGTTTTTCATTTTGTTATGTATCTGTTTACTGAAACTGGTTGCTTTATAGTTTATTCCACCTCCTTGTTTTGCTTCCACCTATTTTTTATGCTTTAGACTTATGGGAGAGAACTCTCAGAACTCTGAGATGTTTCAACTTTGTACAGATTCAACTTTTTGTTGTTGTCTATTAGTAGCATTTTTTGCTATGTCTAGAAGATGGCCTGTTGGTGTAATGATATATGTCAGCATCCCCGACATCACTTTATATATCCATAAAAATACTTTCTTTAGCGACTGATTGTGTTTTAGTTTTAGCAAATGGCATATATTTTGAGACAACTGGAAGCTGATGATTTTTTTTTCCTCACTTATTAACTCATCAATGACAGCAAAAGAATTACAACGTGTTGCTGTTTTAAATGTATTGGGAAAATCAGCAAAGAACTTCAAAGCACCAGCGGATCATGGCGAGTATTCAGACAAGTTAAAGACATCGTCATGAACTTTCACCCATGCTGCTGCAGTAAATTTCGTCAGGTGATGGAAAGTATCAGATTGTTTACTGTGTGTAGTCATAGTGTAGCTGGTTGTTTTTAAGCTCATGGTTATCCTGTTGACTAAGAAAGTATCTTGCATCTCTTTGTTATTGTCATGAGAGTATAAAAACGGGGATTGTTTGTACAATTTGTTGCCCATGTTTCCAAGTCATCAGATTTTACATTCTATGTCAGTTTACACGGAGGTTTTGTGAGCCTCTACCGCCGTGGCCTGCATGATTCGGATATCCGTCTTAATTGAACACATGTTCAACAATCAATCGACGACTACTGAAAATGAAATGCGGTGTCTATCTTTGAGTTTGACACTTCTTTTCTATTACTCCTTTAATTTCCCGAGTTAGGATTCTCTCCATTTTTTAAAGTTACAGTAATTAATAATTGTATTGATTTTAATGGTTTTTTTTTTTGTTTTAAAGAAATTTCCTCCATTGTTATATGTTATCTATGGCTAACAATGAACCGAGCCAACTTAATTAAAGTTCGAGATTCGACTCGACAATTGACAAGTTGAATTTAGTTCATGAACTAAACAAGTTGAATTAAGTTAAAACTTAAGTTCGTTAACTAAATGAACCGAACTTGAGTTGTTAAAATTCTAACACAAGGCTACTTGATAAAAAAAATATATGATAAATTCAGCGCGTGTTTATAGGGATGCAAACATTCCACGTTTTTCTATGTAGACGAAAAAACAAAATTTGATAATTTTTTAGGGACAAAAATCTTATTTAACCCTTTATAAACAAACAGAATTTGGGAGGCGTGTGGTGGAGAGGTGGGGCTGCCCTGTCTTTTTCTCAAACCCAAATTGTGTCCGACCCTACCCGTATACAGAGGTATTTTTTCATGGACACAAGACCAAATCAATAATATTTGGATACAGACAAAAAGGTTATCCTCAAAATATTCAATCATCTTTGTTATCAATTTTCTCCTTATTATTAAAAAAATATTTCTTTATGTGTGTGACCAAACACTTTTTCTTTGATTCTGTGACCATATTAGAATCTCCCAGTATACAAGCCTATGTAAGTCTCTTGTCCACTTGGCTGCTATGATGTTGACTTGTGCATACAAATATTTAGGTGGCACATTTTTTTTAAATGAGGTTACAAAACTATATCAACCAATTATATTTTTTAAATCATTTTTATTTTATTGAAAAATATTTAGGTAATTTTTAGTAAATGTAAATTAAATATATGAGTCTTTTGTACGGATTAAAAAAAAATTTTGAATTAAATAATTTGAAGATTATTTAAGAGTACTCAAGGATATCGGTCTCACTTTTTTTAGTGTAATTACTGTTAGCTATTTTTTTTTCCATTAATTCTTGTAATTTTATGCTCTTTCTATCACATTATTTGTTTTACCAAATTTAAAAAATAAGAAGTTGAATTTTAATAAGGTACTCAGAAAGGGTAATGTGAAATTTGGTGGTTACAAAAAAAAAAAAAAGAAAAAAAAAAAAGAAAGAGGGCGTTGTTAATTAAAGAGTAGAGAGACGACTGAGCGAGTTTTTGGGAAATGGCGAAATTTTGGTGTGATTTTCGGTTTCTTCTCTTTGTTGCAGCCTTGGTGTTCATCTACATCCAGGTGCCTCTATCTTTTCGGTTTCGTATAACCCTAATTCATTCGTTTCGTTTCTCGTAACATAACATATCTCCTTCGTTTCATTTCGTTTCCTTCAGATGAGACTTTTCGCAACACAATCACAATATGCTGATCGCCTCGCTGTTGCTGTCTGTAATTCAACTCTCCATTTTTTCATTCCATATTTGCTTTGCTTTGCATAATCAATCATCAAAACCTCTTGTTTCACAGATTGAAGCTGAAAATCACTGTACAACTCAAATCCGATCACTCATTGATCAGATTAGCTTGCAACAAGGACGCATTCTCGACTTACAACAAGAAAGGAACCGTCTAGAGCAAGAATGTAGCCAAATCAAGTCTCTTGTTCAAGATCTTGAAAGTATGTTATCATCTCTGCACTGTGTATAGTATATTCTTAGTGTGCAGCAGCAGGTTGAGCTGATTCATAAATAAATAAACAAACATTTCAGGAAAAGATGTACGAAGGCTGATTGATAAAGTTCAGGTTGAGCTCAGAGTTGCCTGCTTGCTTGCTGAATCTTCTATTCTAGACTTTTATTGTGTGATTTGATTCTCCATCTTCAACTTTTTAGGTTCCTGTGGCAGCTGTTGTCATCATGGCATGTAATCGTGCTGATTACCTGGAGAGGACTATCAAGTCTGTACTGAAGTATGTTTCATTACAACCTATTTTCTTTACTCCTATTTTATACATTATTATTATGCAACAATTTATTTGTATTTTTCAGATATCAAAGGCCCATTTCTTCAAGATTTCCTTTATTTGTATCGCAGGTATTTTTTATGTATACACTTCTAGGAGTGCAGTTCTTAGGAATTTATGGTCTCTCATTCAAATGATTTACATATTGCAAATGCAAATACAACACACACAGCTGATTGTAATCTCTTTTATTATACAGGATGGATCAAATTCAGACGTCAAAAGAAAGGCTTTGAGCTACGATGAACTATCTCATATGCAGGTATATACATTCACATGAATGTACTGTACTTAGATTATTTGTGAAAAGGCTATTACTTGTCTTCTTATGGTGCTTACTTTTGATGTCATCCTTACCTCACAGGCCTTGGCCACCTCTACCAGCACAAATTTTTTGTTGAAAGTTTGATAATTAAACAGTAGAGTAGTGCAGAGGATGCTTAATTAAATGTGCTCGAGGAGGACTTGTTGTTTAGTCGTAGGACACAATAATACCATTGGCAGTCCCTCAAGTGAGATTCATAGATACAAATTAAATAGGCATTTTGTATTTATGCTTTTAGAGCCTCGTTGCCTTAGCAAGGAGTAATGCTTCTTCTTCAGCCATGTAAAATGGCTTGAATTTGCTGCCATCATATTCTTTATAAAGCCCTTCAGGAACAACATCTAATGCTGTCAAGGTGAAACATGTTTTACAATAGAAAATAGCAAATCAACCAATGTTTTTACACGACTAATGAACTTTAAAATTGGCGGTTTCTCCTAGCTTATATTGCACTTATGATGGGAAGGTGTTTGCCTTGGGGTGAGTTTGAGCATCGACATAATTGTGGATTTTGGCCATATCTCTAGCTGATGTAGGGTTTCGACAACATCCAAACCTCTTGAGCTGGATTTTGGGACTAAGCCCAATTTATCCTAGATCTCTTATCACGCATATCTGTCTATGCTTTAGATGTCCAGTCCTAGGTGTGAAAATATATTCTTACCGAGCCATCCACATTTGTCCACTCTCCTGATGTTTTAGTCTTGGGTGTGAGAGGGTGTGCTGAGATTCTACATCGCCTAGATATATGACCAAAATAGTCCTTAGAAGACTTGGACAATCCTTACCTTTTGAGCTAGCTTTTCAGTGCCGAGTTCCTACACATATAATCATGTAGCTGATCTTAACTTGCACACACTAAGACTAACCTACACCAACATCTAAGTTGGTTACATCTGGCACTAACAAACTTTTACAAACTGTAGCTTGCCATGCAAGCTTCTACTACAAGCTGAAGCTTCTCTCGCAAGCTATCCTAACAGCTGGCACAAACACTAACTAACTGAATACAATAGTTAAACTAACAATTACACATATTCTCTTAAGAGCGTGTTTGGATGTAGGAATGTTGTGAGGGAATTCAAATACTTGTAAGTGAATTCCATTGTTTGGATGATAATTTGGAGAATTTTCAAAATGATGGAAATTTATAAACTATTTTGTTCAAGTTAAATTTAGAAAATTTCAAATGACACAAGCTAAGAATTTCAATTTTCTTCATTCCTATAATTTTTCAAATTTTTCATTTTGGTCCTCACATTTTCCAAAATTTTCCAAATTGACCCCAATAAATTTCCAAAAATTTGCAAAATGACTCCTAATTTCAATTTCCAAATTTGACCCAATAAATTTAAAATTTATAAAAGTTGCCCAAAAATGATGACAATGAAATTTTTTATTACTCCATTCAAACAAATATATTTAGTAATGAAGGCAATTTAATTGAAACATTTGAATTGCCTAAAATTCTAAATTCTTCAAAAAAAAATCATTTACGTCATCCAAACACACTCTAAAGCTAAATCTGGAGAGTAAGTTGTGAATGTACTTTCTCCGAGTTAGTATCATTAGAATCAGGCATACTGGTCCTGGAGAGTAATCCACAAATGTACTTGCTCTCATACCATACTTTGTTTAATATTGGGCCTAACTCATCCTTACTAAACCAACTTGTAAGGTAAGGAGTCTCACTCTCTATAAACTCATTTCGGGCATTATCTCTATTTTTTGTGGGACTTGGGTTTTTTCCAATACACTCCCTCACGCCTAGCTGTTGGGCTTGGTGTGCAGATATAAATAGTGGATGACCCTTAATGGATAGGCTCTGATACCATATTAGATTTCAGAGAAAGAGATAGTTAAAATTTCTCAAAATGTTTCTGTATTGAATATTCTGAATCTTGAGTTAGTTAACCTGCCCTCACTGAGCCTAACCTACACCAACATCTGGGTGGTTACAGCTTTTACAAACTGCAGTTTGTTATGCAATCTACTATTACAAGTTGAAGATTCTCTTGCAAGCTATCCTAACAGCTGGGAAAATCACTAACTAACTAACTGAATACAATCAGTTTAACTAACTATTGCACATATTCTCTTACCCCCTGGTATTCTTTTGTGTAGTTGGCTTCAACATGTTGGTTCTGCTTCTGGTTTATTTGTTTCTGCTACTGTTCCACACTGGTTCTATATCAAATCAAGCCAACCAACTGACTGTCTCATTGCTAGTTCTCAGTTTTTTGTTGGTATCTTCTTGGTATGTTTTGCTGGTCTTGTCTTAGTTTGATCTTCAACGGTGAGTTCTGTAGTCACTGGACCCAACACACTGTTGATAGTCTCTGGTAGTCCCCGTTGTCTAGCCACTGACATCAGTAGCAGAAAATTCTGCAAGCTGTCCTACACATAAGTTGATTGGACCTTGATTTTGGCTTGTTCTTGCCTTGCCAATAGTTGTTGTGGTTTGTTCATTTTTGCTCCTGTCCCCCCCTAGGCCCTAGCTGAGCATGTAGGTGTTTCTTTGGTACAGTTTTGCCATGCCACTGTTTATTCCATGCTTCAGCTGCTGTAATCTAGTTAGGGCCTTAGTTACTAGTAATTTCCTTTAAGCGCTGCACAATGTCATTGATGTTTGATTTGCTTTTTTGTGAAAGTTGGTTGTGGTTTTTCGCACTACTTTTCTTTTTCAAAGAGTATATTCTTAACTAGCTTGAAGCTTGATCATCTTTAGCTTGAGGCGGACTCTTAAACTATAAGAAAAATGTCGTGTAATATCGTGATAGTATCTCAGAGGTTTAGTCTCTCATCTCTTATGATCAGTTAGTTATTTTCAAGATTTGTTTCCATGTTCAAGTAGAACTCGGAGTCCTGTATCCCTAGAAATCGGGGTGAAATCTTCAAATCACTATCAATCATAATAATATTTCAAAGTCTCTAATCTTTCTCTATTCTCTTTATCAACATGTTACAGTAAAATGTGCAAGGCATTAGACAATAGTCGACGCTAAACACTGACATTATCAATCATAATAATAATATTTCGAAGTCTTTATTGTTTCTCTGCTCTCTGTCTAAAATCCTTTAGCTTCAGTATGTTACAGTGAAATGTGTAAGGCATTAGACACATGTCAACACTAAACACTGACATTTTCAATATAGTCTGACTTGGCAACCAGGGGCTTGGGTATTATCGCTGCCCAAGTCCCACATCAAGTAGTATGGGTTTTTTGGTGGTCAATATAGTCTGACTTGGCAACCAGGGGCTTGGGTATTATCGCTGCCCAAGTCCCACATCAAGTAGTATGGGTTTTTTGGTGGAATACTTAAGAGACTTGGTTCTTCCCATTGACAACTAGATTTTAGGAGAGGGTTTCACAAATTCTTGGGTGCTTATCACGAAATGATCAGATATATACAACCAATATTTTGATCTCGATAAAATTATTTTGTTTTCAATAATTTGTGATGCATGGTGAATAAGGAACATAACTGTGTTTGACAACATGAAAGCTGACTCTTTGTACTGATAATTGTCAATGCAGCACTTAGATTTTGAGCCGGTTGAAACTGAAAGGCCAGGAGAGTTAATTGCTTACTATAAGATTGCACGTAAGTGTTTTCATCTCGTTTTCCCTTTGTGTCCTATTTGAAAAGATACTCCTCAAGAGGGGTTAATTAATACCTTTTCAGGTCATTACAAGTGGGCTCTTGGTCAACTGTTCGACAAGCATAACTTCAACCGAGTCATCATTCTCGAAGGTGAAATGGGCTATTTAACATTAAGCATTTTTATCCGCTTCTATCACTGCTGAAAATATATGGAATCTGATGGAACATCTTTATCCAACCTCAGATGACATGGAAATAGCACCTGATTTCTTTGATTACTTTGAAGCTATGGCAACTCTCCTTGACAAGGATAAGTATGTGTTCAAGAGGAGGGATGCTGAATTTATTTTCTTCTGATTCACTATACATGTTTTTAAGGACTTTCAGATCTCTGTTTACAATTTAACATTATCCATTCTAGGTCCATTATGGCTGTTTCGTCATGGAATGACAATGGACAGAAGCAGTTTGTACATGATCCATGTAAGTTCAGTCAGTTGTTTCTGTATAACTTGTGATCGCCAAATTGTTTAGGAATATGCAAGTTATTGACAGATATAAAGCTACGTAAATAAGGAATTCAAGTAATAGACAGATATGCAAATAAAATCACAATAAAATCCAAACGCAGATACAACTCTTAAATGGATTATTTCATCACAAAATAAGATACTTCCTGTGACACTCTTTACCTTGGGTTAAAAAAAACAAAATCAGGTCTATTTCAAAACATTTAAAAACAAACTGCAGAAATAAAAATTAACCTAGTGTAATAGAATCTAACGTTGATGTCACATAATATCAAAGTTGATCTTTAAATCTCAATTCATAAAACCAATGTAGTCAGCATCGTAAACACGAGGAACGTAACACGGTTTGTAAGAACCTACTCAAGGGCAAAATTGTAGCTTCACACATACACGCACAGACAAACACAAATTACAATACATGAACAAAATAACTTATAAATTACAACATTAAACTAAATTAATTAATAATTCGTAATAGTTAATTATAGGTCTTGTAACCAAAAAAAATTATAGGTCTAGGCCCACATAAGTCTTTTCCACTAACTTAACCTAGACCTAGTCTTCTCCTTCAACATAACAAGCCGCCTCTGCAACTTTAAGCAACCAGCCGCCACAGGAAACAACAAACAAGCAGATCTTGTGGTGGGGGTGGGGTATATGAAAAAATGTGTTATAGTTAGTTAAACTGATTGTGTTCAGTTCAGTTGGTCAGTGTTTGTGCCAACTGTTAGGCTAGCTTGTGAGAGAAGCTTCAGCTTGTAATATTAGTTTGCATGACAAGCTACAACTGTAACCAACTCAGATGTTGGTGTCAGTTACCCTCAGTGTGTGCAGGTTAAGATCGGCTATGTATATTACAGAAACAGTTTAAGAAATGTTTATTATCACTTTCTTTCAATAACCCTATTTACATCAATTTCAATGCAAATGTCTTTAATATTTTCAACGCAACCTAAGTAGTCTCAAGGTAAATGTATTAAAAAAATATATTTATATTCCCCTAAATATTACAGTGTGTGGGTAGATCGCCAATGCTATTCTGATAAATTTTAATGATCTATTCTGCAGACGAACTTTATCGCTCGGACTTCTTTCCTGGACTAGGATGGATGCTGGCTAGATCTACATGGGATGAACTATCACCAAAATGGCCGAAGGCATATCCTTAATTTTTATACTTTAGTAACCATTAGTGTTTGTGTATGCGACATTTGTTTATGGGGAAGAATTTCAGTTTAGGAACTGTTGGTACAACTATTTACCATGAAGGAGTACTATGCATTCCAAGTTTTTAATTTATTCTATGTGATTATGATTCTTAACAAGATTTCTGTATGTAGAATTCTATTTTGTTTTATTGCAGTAATATTATCTTTGTATTTGATTTTTTCTTTGACAAAACTTCACCTACTGGGACGATTGGTTGAGATTAAAAGAGAATCACAAAGGACGACAGTTTATCCGACCCGAAGTATGCAGAACATATAATTTTGGAGAACATGTAAGTTTTTTGTTGTACTTTTAAGATTGATCTTTTGCATTACATGATTATATGTGTAGGAACTTCACAGGAACGTGTGCTATGAACCTCAAATTTTAAGAATATTTTTTTAGTCTAGTAAAAACTTAAATACTTTTGTGTTGGGTAATATGCTTCGTATATATTCGAACAGTTATTGTCAGTACAAAGGCACTATAAAGCAACATGAAGTAGATCTTATCTCAACTTTCAAATCCTAGTATATGAGTATTTTCCATGCCCTTTTAGAAGTACTTCGATTTTTACAGGGTTCTAGTTTGGGACAGTTTTTTAACCAATATCTTGAGCCAATCAAGCTGAATGAAGTCCAGGTAGCTATACATGCTTTATAAAAAATACAGTTAAATATGATTCTTATATTAGAATGATGTTATATTACTGTGGATTGAATGAAGGTCGACTGGAAGTCAATGGACTTGAGCTATTTGTTGGAGGTGAGATGGTGCATTGTATTTTTGTCTTTTTATGTGTAACAAAATGATGCTGTGGTATGTAAATTTTGTTTTTCCCTTTCAGGACAAATATGCTATACACTTCGCCAACAATATTAAAAAAGCTAAACCTGTCTCTGGAGCAGATATCGCTCAGAAGGCACACAATATAAACGGTGATGTGCTTATAAAGTATAAAGATCAGTGGGACTTTGAAAACATTGCTCAACAATTTGGTATATTTCAAGAGTGGAAGGTATTTCTACTATTTTTACAACTTTTTTTTTTCTATATTACCTTTTTCTTCTCGTGGGTAGATCTAATTTTGTCCTATATTTTTTTTTGTTGCTTCTGTTCACTTTAAGGATGGTGTGCCTAGGACAGCTTATAAAGGAGTAGTCGTTTTCAGATATCAAACCACGAAGCGTATATTCCTTGTTGGCCCAGAATCTTTGAAGCTACTTCAGATTGAATAAATTCTTAATGCTGGGTGGCAAATAAATTATTCACAGCCCAAGAGAGTTGTCGTTGTCAGACGTCATCTTACCGAGTCGTTTATACCGAGCTTTAAAGAGGCTATGATGTGGCTGAAAGTGTAAAAGGTACGGACGAGAATGTGCTGGAACACTAACGCACACCATCCCATGTATCTCGTAGAGATCAAAATTTTGTCTTGTGGAGTAGTGTGGAACACTAAAACGCACACCATCCCATGTATCTTGTAGAGATCAAAATTTTGTCTTGTGGAGTAGTGTGATACTGTGATCATAGAGTGTGGCTTTGGGATCTATCCTACGGATAGAAAGGTGTACTTTTAAATATAGATTTCCTTTATTCGATGTGCATTTCTTGTTTGGAACACTTTTTGTTTTTAGATTTCAAAATGTTTTAAAAATCAATTTTAGAAAAGTGATTTCAAGAAGAGAAAAAGAAAAAGAGAAATACTAGCAACACTCATTTTTCAACACTCTCTCTAATACTCACTCTTTTATTGGATGGAATCAATGTATGTCCCACCATTTTGTGTGGGTTCAATTTTCAAAGTATACACCCACAATGATTTAAACCAATAAAAGAGTGGGTGTTAGAGAGAGTGTGGAAAAGAGAGTGTTGCTAGCATTTCTCAAAGAAAAAACTTGTTTGGTAATGTGACTTTTCAAAACTGTTTTAGAAATGGAAAAATTAGAAAATCCATTTGGTAATATAATTTTCAAAAATAGTTTTAGAAAATTAGAAAACTTGTTTGGTAATCAAATTTTTTAAAAACTTGTTTTCTTTTTTTCTTTTATTGTATAACCTATATAAATTATATTACCGTTTATATAATTGTTTTTTTCTTACAATTTAATCCTTAGTTACTAATCAAATTAAATTTCAAATACTATAGCGATATAAAATTGAAAAATGTGAAACACAACAAAATATTATAGCATATTAATGTTGATAACATAAACATCTAATAACCAAACAACAATCATCTGCAAAATAACTAACAAAACAGAAAATCTAAAAAAAAAAGGTAATTAGTTCGATTAATTATGGCGATGTACCCACATTCTATCTCTAAGATGATTCCTATCCATTGCCATCTCAGCTGCACCTTCATCAAATAACCTTGTTAAGTTTTCAACATTTGAGCTCATCCCTTCAAGGTTAGGAACCTTGTTCACCGCCTCCGCCTTGAGTTCTATATCATCCATTTCCTCCCATATCCTAAACAACTCATCTGGCAAATTCGACTTGTGTATGTAATTGTGAATAACACAACATGCAATCACTACGAGTCTTTGCCTTGAAGGTTTGTAGGAAGGCGTTAACTTTGAAAGAGGAAATTTGTTTTTCAACACCCCAAAGCAACGCTCAATTGTCATCCTTAAAGACGAGTGCCTGTAGTTAAATAACTCTTATGGACTTTTGGATTGTCTACCTTGACCTCGATATTCTTGTGCATGATACCTTTCACCTCTATAAAAGGGAAGAAAACCTCCGGTACATGGATACCCAGAATCAACAAGATAAAATAAACCTTCATCAAATAAAATACATGTTAGCTCTACTTGTTAATTTCATCAATATAACTGGATGGTTTTATGTTGATATTAATACTTACCTTTAGGTGGCCGAGGAAATCCCGCATATGGATTTGTAATTGCATCCAGAAAGACTTTAGAATCATGTGCACTTCCTTCCCGCCTCGAATATACATATGTAAATATCATGTTGAAATCACAAGCACACATGACATTCTGAGTGATTGTTGCCTTTCTACCTCTACATGAAATTTGTTTCTCAGCAAGAGCCCATGCACTTATTTGTGTACCATCAATTGCACCTATGCAATTCTACAAGGCGTAACCCAAATTATACGGATAAGTAAACAACAACTCAATATCTTTGATAATATGAACGCATAAATGATTAAATTGTGTGTAAATAAAGATACAACTACAATAACAATTTATGACAGTCAATCATACACTATTTTTAGAGTCATTTTTAATAAGTTTTTAGTCTATTTTTATTAGTGTAGTGTTTAATTTAGAGTCAATTTGAATAAATTCTAGTATTTCATTTATAGAGTCAATTATGTGTATTATCACTATTATTATTGGCCACATGATCAAACAAGAGAAAGAAATGATATTCTTTGATTGTTGGCTAGTAAAGAGGCTAAGAAGAAACATTGGTGTTGGATGAAAGAAAAAAGGATAAGTGGGCTTCTAATGTATTGTTACTGACCCGTAAAAGCAAGAGGGAGAATTAGGTTTCATTGACCTATTGGCATATAAATACAAGATTACTGCTATTCCCCCAGTACAAAATGCTTGCATCCTACGGTCATGCCTAAAATGCCCCTGCGCTAGTTAACTAGCGCAAGTAACTAGCGCAAGTGTTAATCGTTGCGCCACTTAACTAACGCTGCGTGAGTTAACTTGCGTTGCGCTAGTTAAGTGGCGCTACGTGCTATCTTAAAGAAAACAGAACACTTCATTTCCTCATTTCTCATCTAAAATCTCAAAAAAAATATCAAAAATCTCTCTCAAATCACCCAAACCCAAAATTCCTTCAAGTTCAAATCAATCAACACTCCAATAACAAGTAAGTCTTCATAATCAAACACCATTAAACTTTTATGTTTATATGTTAAAAAAATTCTCTTAAATTAGAAATTTTTTAGATTTAGGGTTTGTTTAAATTTTGGTTTTTTTGGCAAGAAATCATACAATGTGTACATGAAAATGACTTGTGTTGCTTAAATGTTTAGATGTTTGCATGTTTATGTTGTAGTTTTTTTTTTTAGATTTAGGGTTTGTTTAAATTTTGATTTTGCTTGCAAGAAATGATACAATGTTACATGTAAATGACTTACGTTGCTTAATTTTGGTTAGATGTTTGCATGTTAATGTTGTAATTTTGAGTGTAAGGGTTTATGTATAATTTGCACTCCAAGTGTTTGATGAAATGTTTGAATGAGTGTTTCATTGATTGTTTTTAATTTCTTACTGTGTAGATTTGAAGCAATGGCAGGGTGGATCGACGTTCATGCACAATCCAACGGCGGAGAACCTCAGAGGTTGAAGGTTCGGTGCCTTGGTGTAACGTTAGGAGGTATCAATGATCAACTTAATAAATTCAACCAAGGAGTCAAACCCAGAGACACAAGGAGGGTGAAATACGTTCGGTATAAACGTCCAACGCTCGACGAGGGAAGAGTATCATTCACTTGGGTGGAATTAACGAACGACAAAAACGTGAAGAGTATGTTTTGAGAGCACAACATGTTCTAGTGGATCGATATGCGGGTAACGTTGCTAGGATCAACTGAAGATATAACCAACAGTCTGATTCCGCCAAAAGATCGTGATTAGGTAGGGAAATGCACTTTTCAACTACAACAATTATCTTCCTCTGGATGGGGTAATTCAAACTTGTTAAAAGCTAGTTCCCAAGCATTTACCCGGAAGTGTTATTATTTCATTCAAAAGATTAAATTCTTGTTAGTTTGGTTTAGATGAAGGTATTGAAGTGTCAAAGACTAGACCTCATTCTTTTGGCACTTAAATACCATCATTTAAACCAAACTAACAAGAATTTAATCTTTTGAATGAAACAATAGAACTTCCGGATGAATGCTTGAGAGCTGGTGTTTAGCTAGTTTGAATTTACCCCATTCAGTGGTAAGATAATTGGTGTAGTTGGAAGAAACATTCCCGAATGTAATGTAACTTTTATTTGAATTTATTCAATACGCAACTTTATTCGAATTCACGCCGAGTTTAATTAGGCATTTTTTCGATTTTTGCAATACGTAACTTTATTTGAATTTATTCAATACGCAATTTTTTTTCGAATTCACGCTGAATTTATTCTAATTCATTTATTTACTTTATTCAATACGCTATAACATAGGTTATATCTACCATAAATATAGTAAAAAAACGTGAAAAAAACTTAACAAAAACGTGCAAAATCGTGTGACCTTCAGCTCTGACCACCGGCCAAGGTGCGTGAGTTAACTCGCGCACATGCCAGTGGTGCGTGGCTTAACTCACGCAGGGGCATTAATGTCTTTTCAGCTGGGTGCGAGCGTTTTGTGCAGGGCAAAGAGCAGTAATCTTTCAATTATAGAACTACGAAGGTAAAGGTACATATGATTTAGATAGCCATAATATGTATTTATCTCGCTCTGATACCAATTGATAAAAAATTTTAGTATTTAGTCATGGGTCACTCGATACAAGTTATATCATATCATCGATAATAAAGAATGAATAAAGAAATTGTGTACCTTTGAATTAGGTTGATGAAGGATAACCGCCGACAACTATGAGAGGGATAACTATCCTCATTTCGTCTAGCTTTAGGTTTTCACAATGTTGTTCAGAATGCTTAACCGTTTGATGGGATGACGTTTAAATAGCTAAACAGTTTAGGGCAAGGACATCTCATTGAGCTTAGCTAAATGATCCAACCCATCACGGTCCATTTAGTAACAATAACCCAATCACACATATTCATCAACTAATTAGTACTTAACACAATAGACTATAATTTATATTATGACATTAACTTATAATAATTGATTATTGTCAATCCATAATTGATTAATTAAATAATTAATCCAACATTATATATATTAAAAGCAAGAGCCAAGATTAAAAAATATTATTTTATTTTAAAATTATAAAATAATAACAAAATTAAAAACAGCAAGTAAAAAAGAAATGATAAATTGTTAGATTAGTTCAAATAATAAAAAAAAAATTACATTTTTTTTATAAAAAAAAATTCACAAATCCTAACTTGCTAATTGTTGACTGAGGTTAATTTCAGGAAAAATAAAAATAAAAGAGTCATGAAAAAAGAGGCAGAAATCTGCGCACAAAATATGTGCTGAAAATAAAAAAAAATCCTAATAAAATCCTAAATCTAGTTGTAGAAAAGAAGAAGAATCAATCAACTAAAAAAGGAAAGAAAATCAATATAATTATGATTGATTTCACAATCAGTTCATACCTTTTTCCCCTAAAAAAAACCATATTATTTTTGTCCCCAAAAAAAAAACTTATTAGTCCACCTTGAAAATTCTATAAATATCAGACATTGACACACACAAAACAAGAAATTGGTGAAAATTATACTAGTGTTTCCACCTTGAGTCAAACACAGATAATGATAGAGAGAAACCGAATGTAGCAAATTATTCTAAGTCTCTCTATTTTTGGTTTTCTTCAAGAGGTATGTTTTCCAAATTCATCTCTATATTATTACCGTAAACATCTTGAACCCATTTCTTTCTATTACATTTATCAACCTTCGCTGCGGCGGTTTTTTCTTTCTAAACGTTCATCCAAACACATACTAAATTGATCTATGAACGTACTGAAAATTATTTAAACTCAATTATGCTTGTTTTTTTGTCATCTTATACAGTGACACTTTTTTATTTTGTCTGATGCCTGTATGTATGCGGCGCTATCCTATTCCTAGGTGTGTTAGAATATTTAGTAATGTTTGTGTACATTTTATTTATTTGTTATTTATTATATTTACTTTTATTTTGATATCACCTGTGTCATGTTTACCTATTTTTGTCATTTTGCTCCATTTGCACGTGGACTTCCAAACTTCAATCTAAGATTCATATACAAATATGAGTGAACGACCATAGATTTGAAGACTATGAACTCACATGAAAATGAAATCATAGATTTAAAATTTGAAAATTCATATGCAAATAAATTAAAATGACAAAAATGATGTAAAAATAAAAAAATAAAAGACAAAATCGTTACCTAAAATTAAGTTAAGAGATTACGAAAATAATTTTCAGCAATTGCGGCATATGGTCTTTTGGTTTGATTGTAACGCAAACTCTAAAATTAACCAACACGCAACAATTTTTTCTCCTATGAACTACCTATCATTTGATTTCTCCCTTGCATCTGGAGATATGGTGAAAAAATAATTAACATGATTTTACACAATTAATTAGAGTCAGCCTTATTCAAAAGGATGTTCATAGGATAGGATGCTATTAAATTTCATACTCATAATTGATTCCAGACTCATGTACACCATTCATGTGTTCACTTTTGGGATCAAATACAGTATACATTATAAAATTTTGACTCATGGACTTTTCTTCTTAATTATGGTTCATATGACTTTGTTTTTTGTTATCATGTGATTTTCATGATTAACTTTTTTGTTTTATGAAATATTATTAACTTTGTTTTGCTAATTTTTTTAATGAAATTTGCAAGATTTATTTTCCTTGCTGATCATATTTTTGTGTTTCTTTACTGTTTATTATAAAAGCAAATCCTATATTTATAGGAAAAAGATAGGTAGACATCTTTTTTATACACCTCTCGTGTACACCCCATGTGTCAGGGGTATTTTAGTAATTTCACATCACATCATCACCCATTTTCATCTCTTCTTTCAATGTTTTTGCCACATGTCACAAATGTGTGTGGGTGTCAAAGGGTGTATGCCACTTAAGGTGGTTCATGTATAAGAGCTCTATTTATAACGAGAAATGATATTTGTAGAACCATTTTCTAACAACTTTCTCTCTCATACTCATATTATCTTCTTATTCTCTCTCTTCCTTTTTCTCTCTCTATTATTTTTGACCAATCAAATGAGAGAAAATCAAAGTTGTCAAAGAAGTTGCACCAAAGAGTTGTATATATATCACTACTCATTTATAACATGTTCTTTTCTCATTCCTAATTGTCTGTAGTAGCAACTTGAATTCATCTACTAGCATAAATACTTGTAACATTGTTTGAGAAAACTTATGAAACTTATGAACAAGTTGTTTTCAGCTTGTTTGCGTAAACTTTCTAGGATAACTTATAAAAACAACTGATAGATTATACGAAAATAGTTTGACTGATTTTATCATGTTATATAAATAGCTTTTCATAAGCATTTATGCTATAAGCTAAAATAAACTGTTTATCCAAACCCGCATTAGTGTTATATACTTATATGTATTCCTTGCCATCTTAAAATCTCTCTGATGGACCCTAACAGTTCTTAATACACGTTGAGAAGTATTCTACTCTTGCATGATAAGCTAATAAAGCTAATTTGTTAAACATGTTATTTGTACAATGCAGGTTATAAGAAAATGGCAAATAATGATAATGCACCAAAGGAGACTAGTGTTAACAATAATGCTGGATTTGAAGCTGACAAGCTTACAAGGAAATATGACCTTGTTGAAGAAATGGAGTTCTTATTTGTAAGGGTTGTAAAGGTCATAGACTTTCCTAATATCCATAACCTCTATGTAGAGGTCAACCCTGGAAACGCAATAGCAACAACATTTTTCTTACAAACCAGCAACTCATCATTGAACCAAGTGTTTGCTTTTGAAAAAGGAAAAATTAGTTCTAGCAACGTAGATGTTTTGTTGAAAGACAGGACGTCAGGTATGTTCATTGGTCATGTAAAGTTCGCTATTGGTGATATTCCAAAAAGGGTGCCACCAGAATCTTCATTGGCACCTCAACGGTATACGTTAGAGGATCAAGCTGGTACGAACCTTGCTAGAGGGGCTATCATGTTGTCTTTGTGGTTTGGAACTCAAGCAGATGAATATTTTCCTCTAGCATGGTGTTCAGATACAACAAAGATAACTGATGATTCTGTTGGCTATACTCGTTCTAAGGTATATATGTCACCTTCCCTTAGGTATGTAAAGGTCACTGTGATTCAAGCACACGATTTGTTACTGCAATTTCCTCTTGAGAATTCGGAATTGTTTGTCCAAGTTGGTTTAGGGAAGAGTTTTTGTTTGAGAACTAGTTTTTCTAAGGAAAAGAGCGCGAAACCGTTTTGGAATGAGGATTTGATGTTTGTTGCACAAGAGCCTTTCGATGAAGAACTTGTCTTGAGCGTTGAGCAAGTAAGATTAGCTGATCATGTGAATGTGAGTTTGGGTACATATACAACTAATTTGAAAGATGTGCAAAAAAGATTTGATGATGTACCTGCAGATGATAAATGGGAGGATCTTAATAGGCCTGGAATTATTGAGAATGCAAGGGAGATGAAGTTTGCTAGTAAGATTCATTTGAGGATTTCTTTGAATGGTGGTTATCATGTGTCGGACGAGCCTCTCGAATATAGTAGTGACTTTAGGCCTTCATCAAGAGATCATTGGCCACCAAGCATCGGTGTTTTGGAACTTGGAATCTTAAAAGCGACTAATTTGATGCCAATGAAGATTGGGGGGAGAACCGATGCATATTGTGTGGCGAAATATGGACCAAAATGGGTAAGGACAAGAACAAGTGCAAGTGTTAAGAGCCACGAACCAAGATGGAATGAGCAATATGTTTGGGAAGTTTATGAGCCATTCACAGTCATTACTATTGGAGTTTTTGATAACAATCAGTTAGATCCTGAAAGTAGAGCCAGAGGTGCAAGAGATACTATAATGGCTAAGATAAGGATTCGTCTATCAACACTCGAAAACGGCAAAGTGTATGCACATTCTTACCCTCTTATAGGTTTACATCCCTCTGGTGTAACTAAGATGGGTGAAATCCATTTGGCAGTGAAGTTTACTTGGACGTCTCAGTCTACATTTACTTTTCCATTTGAGTCTATATTTAATAAGTGTGCATTATACGGCAGACCTTTGTTTCCTGCAGTACACTACTTCTTACCATTGTCACCTACACAATTTGATACTTTAAGAAATCAAGCTTTTCGTATTATATCAGCGAGTTTAAGCAAGGCGGAACCGGCACTTAGGGAAGAAGTTGTGTCTTATATGCTTGATATGAGATCAGATATGTGGAGTATGAGAAAAGGAATAGCAAACTATAACAGGATCATGAGTCTTATTAGTTACTTTTTTGCTTTTTGGAAATGGTTAGAGGATATAAGGCAATGGAAGAATCCAATTGAAACAGTGCTTTTTCATATTTTTTGCTTATGTGTGCTTTTGTATCCAGAGCCAATGATACCTTTGGTGAGTTTCTATCTTTTCAAGATTGGTTTGGATAATTATAATTTCAAGAAGCATGAGCATCCTTGTCACATAGATGCAACATTATCTGGTGCTGATACAACAAATTCTGATGATTTAGAAGAAGAACTTGATTTCTTTCCAACTCAAATTGGAGGTGAAAATTTGAGGAGGAGGTATGATAGGTTGAGAGTCATTGGAAGGAATGCAGAAAAAAGAGTTGATCAATTGGCTACCATTTTAGAAAAGCTACATTCTCTAATCAGTTGGAGGGATCCAAGAGCTACACTGATATTTTTGTTGTTCTGTGTTGTTTGTCTCCCTGTTACATATTTTGTTCCTCTTAAAGTTATCATCTTCCCTTGCATATTTATTTATCTAAGACATCCAAGATTTAGAAGCAGTACACCTTGGAGGGCTGAGAATGTCTTCAGCAGATTGCCCTCCAAGCAAGCTTTTATACTGTGATGACATGGCATATTTAGATTGGGATATTAGTCTTTCTAGAGTTATTTAGTATTGTTATTTCTTTTTTTTTTATTTGGATAGGCAAATGTTAGTATATCAGTTCTTATGTCGGTATTTTTTTCCTTCACGAGGATTTGAACTACAATTCCTTGAACATCGGTATTTTCTAAATATTCTTCCTTTTCTTGATTTCTTGATTTTTTTTTTCATATATAGAATAAGGGTTTGCAACTTAATTTGTCTATCACCCTATGAAACAAGATACTCTTTTGATTAGACATGTCCCGGTGTTGGATACATATAGTGTCCGACACGACACCGATACATATGATTACACTGAATTATGTCATTTTCTCCAATTATTATTGATGTTGACGTATCCATTCCGTGTTCGCGTATGAATCTGTGTTTCTTAGTATCACCATATTCCGAAAGCAATTCACATTCCAAAATTTCATATGGTTAAAGTCATTGATTTAGGATTGTACACAAAAAGTGCAGGACATATCAACAAGTGTGCCACATCAACAATAATAATAAATGTTTGATGTGCACATTGAACCTATATAATCATCTCTCAAAGTTCAAAGAAATTGGGTTCATATAATGATTTTCAGAATCTGGAAAACTTTACCTTTTTGGCATATGATGCATGCATTTAATTCTACAAGGTTTATAGCTATAATAGGCTAGTTTCCATTTCCATTAGAAAGTATAGCATATTTCATGTTTCACAATGAACAAATAATATTGAGCTGCGAGATACTACTATAGATGAGAACAACTTTTGTGGTTGTATTCGCTAGTTGTTTGTCTCTATCTTCATTGAATTTCTCCATTTAGTTACTGCCCTTACACTTCCAAAATGGAAAATCTTGATCAGAATTTTACTTTTTTTTTTTACAAATGATCAGAATTGTTAAGAGGGTTAAAATATGTTTATTTGGTTCAAGATCAAACTTTGAGTTAAATTTTTTATAAAATGTATGGGATGGTACGTTGTTGAGGACCTATTCACAAACAAACCTATTATCTTAATTTGATCTCAGAATCATGGAAATTCAGTTTTTTTTTTTAATCATTTTCATTATTTTGACCTGCTATATATTTATTTTTATTCATTTTATTTTATATTTAGTTTAATATATTTTTTTTGGTAGAGTTGATGGTTGTAGCATATATCCCGATGAAACTAGAACTTCATTTTTCAAGACTTTATTTTGTATCACTTTCTTATGTAGGTTCTATAGAGTAACAATTGCATCAATTATTTGGAAAAAAAATACAATTTTTTTGTGTCCTTTCGATATGTAAATTCGGACAAGCCAGAGGCCTCTTCAGAAACATAATACTCCTTCGACGTCTCATCACTAAGCTACAACTTCGGAGACAATTAAAACAACTTGTAAACATACAAGATTTTTTTCTAAAAAATACAAATTTCTAATAAACTCAATTGAACCCTTGCATAATTGGTGTCATGAAACAAATCAAAATAAACTTACTACACACATCCGTACAATAATTTATAGATGTATAATGAAAATTTCATTTTTCAAGGTTTATATATCAAGGTAAAAGATGTTAACTTTCCAGTTCAAGAATTCCACTATCTAATTAAAGTAAACAAAGTCAAAACGCACACAACTACCAGTGATTACCATATATTTGGATGAAGGATTTATGAGAAGAAAGGAAAAACTTACTTTTCTGTTTTAATCATAAACACCATAAAATATAATTTTAAATCAATAAGTAGAGTGTTAATTAACTATTCTGTAACCTCAATCATAATGCTCATATAAAGTGTATATCAAAATATAGATTTAAGACCTCTCCAAATGTCATTTCTTTATTTGTCCAACCATTTTGTGACAATTTTTAGACAACTTTCTCTCTCATACTCACATTATATTCTTACTTTCTCTCATCCTTTTTCTCTCTCTATTGTTTTTGACTAACAAGAAGAAAGAAAAATAAGGTTGTCATAAAAGTTGTTCAAATATCATTACTCTTTCTAAAATAACCAAAGATTTTCATTATTTACAAGCTAGTACAATCAATCATTTCACATATTGTAGTCAACAAGGCACAAAAACCAATGACATAGTAATAAAATCTAGTGGGATCCAAGTGAAGTGACACAAAATTTGATAAACCAATAACACATAGATAGCACCTTCAGATCAATATAAAGGAATCAAGGTAGTGTAGTAAAAGAGGCAATTGATACCCCCTTCTGAAATACTGCCAGTATTCAGACAAATACTGATTCAAGACAGCTAAAAAATTCAGTGCATTATTGCTGCTCACACATTATGCACTAATATCATTAACACCTATCTACCCCACTCTGCTCAATGGTCCCATTACCTTAACTTCATTACATCAATCTTGTGTGCTACCAAACAGAATAGTACAACAAATTTGGTTACTTGCACCTTTCATATTGTTGTAAGTTGTTGGTCATACATAATATCTTTCTTGTCCATAACATCATCACTAAAAAACTTATACCAAACTCATCATACTAAATTTTTATACACATTTTTTAATTAATAAATTAAAACTTGTACACCACATTTTTTCAAATGCCTCATCATCAAATTTGTTATCCCATTTTTCTTTTTGGGATTTTTAATATACATGACTCTTGAGTTTGAATTTGATAACTGACTCTTTCAAAATCTTCACTCACTGTTCTGGGAGATAACTTCTCCAAACTTGAGAAAGAGTTGAGCATCTGAAGTGCTCATGGAAGGACAGTTGACCAAATGAGGTGTCTTGAGATTTGCATACTCATCCATGTAGCATGGAACTTTGGCGGATGGATGAGATGCCGGCTGTAGAGGAGTTAGTTGTTTAGCGGGAGTGACTGATGGCACGAGACTTCCTAATACACGAGAAACTTCATGCATCGTTGGTCTATCGGCTGGCTGCCTCTTTGTGCATAATAGAGCAAGCTGAAAAACTTTCTTTACTGCTCCTAGGTCCTTGCAGGTGGCAGTTACGTCGGGATCAACCGTTTCCATTACTGCATTGCTAGCTGTCTTGGACAAAATCTGCAAAAATTAAGATAGTTGTTATCACATGAAAATGAAATCAGAAAGACAATGTGGGAGCAAGAAAATAAATAGCCAACAGTCTCTGAATATAGTCTGCAATTCTTTAAAGCTTCATTCATAGAAATTCAAAAGTCAAAGGATGGCAAAATGCCTCATTAAGTACACAAAATACTAATACAATGAAGTATAGATTGATATTTTAGCATATTGGAATTGCAACCTGTTGGGCATGTTTATAGTTTACTGATTAGCGGGCAGGTCACTCATGATACAGTTCAGGTGTAAATTAGATCATAGTATCTAAACAGAAATTCTAATTGTTGTTCTAACACAACCTCAAATCATAAGCCAACCAATGTTTTTAAGTCCAAAGAGTGAACATTTAAGGTTTGAAAATAAGGTAAAAGTATTCCAACTAGTCTAGACTATCCACAGACAATAGAGAGCAAAAAAAATACACCTAGAACAATGTAAGACCAGTGTTATATGTGTGCGCATGCACACATGCAACGGTGCAATAAAATTGCTTTGATGGTGAGTATAGCCAAACTTACTAGATGATGGAGGTTGGACTCATTGTCAACAGCTTTTCTCCCAGTTAGCAATTCAAGCAAAACAATACCATAGCTGTAGACATCGGATTTCTCAGTGAGTCGGGAAGTTCTGGCATACTCAGGGTCTATGTATCCAATTGTGCCCATTATGTAAGTAGAAGTATGGGACTTTGTAGGGCATAGGCTTTTGGCAATGCCAAAATCTGTGAGATGCGGCTCAAAATCTGAGTCTAGTAAAATATTTGAAGATTTCACATCCCTGTGAATGATGCGAGGACTGCAATCATGGTGTAAATATGAGAGCCCTTGCGCTGCTCCAAGTGCTATTTTCAGACGCATGTGCCAATCAAGTTTTTTCTTCTTACTTGGTCCTGAAAGTAAGGAAAATAAGTCATAAAAAAATCTTCAATGTACTCTGGCTGTCATCCAATGAATTGATTAAACAAATATCAATGTGTCAGTGTCAATGTCGAGTCTGGTTTGGCGCTTGATAAATGCTTCTAAATAGATTGCAAATGCATGTGTGCAACATTCAAAAAACAGTGAATTACCATGAAGAAGATCCCATAGACTACCATTTTCCATGTAATCATAAAAGAGAAGGTGGCCATATGGTGACAAAGAGTAGCCTTGGAGACAGACCAGATTCCGGTGCTTAATGCTGCCGACTGTTGCAAGTTCAGTCTCAAATTCTTTCAAGTATTGCGGATAGTGAGAATAGAGCCTCTTTATGGCAACAGGCTTGCAATTTTTAAGAACACATTTATAAACCGTACTAGACGCACCACTTCCAACTATATACTTTTCACTCAGGTTTTCAGTCATCCTCATGATATCGTCATACACATGAAGTGCCATGTTCATATGAAGAATCACTAGCTTCGGAGGTGAGAAAATAACTGTCAATTTCCAAGTTCATGCCGTCAGTACTTCAGTGTTGATAAAGAGATTGATAGAATACTAAAAAAATAAACTATCATTACAACTTCTAACCAAAACAACTTTTTAGACCCCGGCAGGATAAGAATTATTACTTGATTTGTCGCCTGGTTTCTCAAGTGATCCATCCGGAAACGGAGACGGATGGTGTGGTCGGAAAGCAGCCAGCAGTATCATCAGAAGAATTACAAGGGCACCAAGAGTAATTCCCAGAATAGCTGCCTTAGATAATGTAACTGCAAGTTACAGAAAATACATCAAGAAGCCGCATCTCAAAATACTTTGAAGCACTTTAAAATCACTTCACATGCAGGTTCAGCTTACCACGTTCCGTAGGATGAGAACCTTGACATGGAGAATTCAGCCAATTACCACAAAGACCCGGGTTTCCCATGAAACTGCATATAAGAGGTTGTATCAATCAAACAATACAATAAAACACGTTGATAACCGACTAGATTACATTGTTTTAAAACTTAAATGCAATAATGAGAATACTCAATAATGAATGCCACTAACCTGTCAGGTGAAAACCTGGTGAAGTTGTTGCTTGTGGGAATAAGACCAACTAGCTGGTTATAGGACACATTACTGAAAAATTTGGAATAGATAGTCAAATTATATTAGGTAAAGGTGACATGGTATGTAAGAAAATATCATGGTAGAATTTGTTCAAAAAAATGCTAAACTCACAGCAAAGAGAGACTAAGACAATTTACAAGCGACGTCACGTCCCCAGTTAAGTCATTGTTTTCAAGTCTCCTACATTTTATTTCAAACCAAGTAAATAAAAAGGGAAAAGAAAATTCAACAATTTTATGAATAACCAGCACACAATAAACACTGAAAAAGATAATAAAAAAACAGCTTACAATGATGCTATGCTCTGAAGCTGACCAAGTTCTACAGGAATCATCTGAGAGAGTTGGTTATGGGAAAGATCGCTGTCACATAGAAGCAAATAGAATAAGCAAGGGAATAAAACAAATAAACTAATACTTAAAATTAGAAAAATATATAACTTACATTTCCATGATACTTTTGAGATTACCAAACTCTGCGGGAATAGGTCCTGTTAAATTGTTTCTACTCAGATTCCTAACAAAATAAGTACAAACAATTCGTAATTAGTGATAGGACACAATAAAGATTCCAAGAAATAATAACTATGCAGATAAGTATAACTCACAGCTTCAGAAGATGTTCCAAGTCACCGAGGGAAGAAGGAATTGGTCCAGATATTTTGTTGTTTGAAATATCCCTGGAAGAAATAATCGATTGATATAAAGTCAAAGATATGAGCTCAAGGAGATAAACTAGGAAATAATTCACACTTACAATGTATCCAAATTACCAATCCGTGACAATTCAATTGGAATGGGGCCCTGAAGGTTGTTTGACGAAAGATTCCTACAGAAGACCAACAAAATGAGCAAATTGAACAAATTGAGTAAGCGATTAAATGGTTGAAGCTCGAACTGAAAATGGCCAAGCATGATGTGCATGCATGTATATAGACTGTATATAGACCAAAATGCTCTTAAAAAAATGGGAACATAAATGAACAAAAGAAGCCCCATTTGAATTGGCTTATTTGAATCTATCTACTGGCATAAGCACTTACAAGACTATCTAGAAAAGCTTATGAAATCAGCTAATATCATAAAAAAAAGGGCAACCCGGTGCACTAAAGCTCCCGCATACGCAGGGTCCGGGAAGGGGTCCCACCATTTGGTGTATTGTACACAGCCTTACCCTGTTTTTACACAAGAGGCTGTTTCCAGGACTTGAACCCGTGACCTTCCAGTCATATGACAACAACTTAACAGTTGCGCCAAGGTTACCCCTCAAATCAGCTAATATCATCTATGAAAAAAATTTGATTTTTATCTTTTGTTATAGAAATAACTTATACACTTACTTAATCCAATCAAGGCTACTCTTCATGCATGATAGAATTACGAGTTCAAAAAAAAAATCAAGGAGAAACTTACAGAGAAGTCATACTCTCCAAGCTATGAAAAGTAGCAGGTATTGTTCCATTCAGCTTATTCCCATGCACATTTCTAAGAGAGGAGAAAAATCCATCACATGAATGAATTGTTAACAACCTTATAACAAACCAACAGTTCAAGTTTTGTTGCTTACAGGCCGGTAAGGCTTGTACACAAGCTAAGGTCACTGGGAATTGGCCCCTCAAGATTGTTGTTAGCAACATTTCTGCAAGAAGGATAGATGACTCCTGAAAACTACGACAAATACCAATAAAAGTGAAACTTCAAAGAAACAATACTTACAAGTCAAATAGAGAAGTAAGCTTTCCAAGCTCGGGAGGGATATGTCCACTTAGGAGATTATCATTCAGTTCCCTACAAAAGGTTGCATATTAAAGGCTGACCTTAAGTAAAATTTTCGTGAAAATTAAATTGAAATGATCATTAACTATTTGAGGGTTGAGGGGTAGCTTCTAGATTAAGCTTCTTACAAATAATTAAGCTGTGTCATATTTCCAAGCTCCGGAGGGATGAAGCCAGTCAGCTTATTTCCATGCAAGTACCTACAAATACTCATAGATTGTAAGTCAAATTACCCAAAATTAGGACAAATTAGGACACAATCGACTAATGGATACTTACAATTTTGCTGTGTAAGTCAAATTACCCAAAATAGGAGGGATTGATCCAGTTAGCATGTTATAACTCAAGTCTCTGGATCAAAAATTTGGAATAGAATTAAGTTAATGATCACGTATTATAATCTATAAAACATAAAGTACAATTTATGATCGACTGAAAGAAAGTGCTTACAACACAGTAAGCGCTTGCATGAGACCAAGCACTGGTGGAATATGTCCAGAAAGATTGTTGCCTTGCAATGACCTACAAATTACAAACAGATCTGTTAAAGCATTCCTATAGAAGGGAAGTGAAATGACCAAATATTATTCTTACAAAATATAACTTGAAAAAAGAAAGAAAAAAAAACATGTAATTCATACAAGGTTGCTATTTGAAGAAAACCGATATTGAATGGAATCTCTCCGGTTAGCTCGTTGGAAGATAAATCCCTGGCATCAACATAAGATGTTATAAAAGTAACAAGAAAACAAACAAGGCATCTCAGACAAAGTATATAGTAGGATTGCATACAAGACTTGGAAGGAGGTGCAGTTGCCTATGTTTTCCGGAATACTTCCTGTCAAGCTATTGTTTTTCACATCACTACAGAAATAAAAGGAAGAAATTAATCATATCATCATATCCTTCAAAAAATGCACATTTTGAGGACTTGGAATAAAAAAAGTGTGGGTAACTTACAAATACCACAACCCAGTTAATTGGCACATGTCCGGAGATAGCGAACCAACTAAGTTATTCCCTCGCAAGCCCCTAATTGTTATAATAAAAATGTGAGAGAAAAAAAACTTTGCAGAACTGATAATGATAATTTCATATATTTTGTTTATACTTACAGATATTGCAAAACTTCGTTCCAGTATAAAAGCCTTGGAATTTCACCACTAAGATTATTGTGTGCAAGGTCCCTAAAAAATATATTCATGAGATAAGAATGTTTGTCACAGAAACTTTAAATAGTAAAGTAAAGAGGTTAATGAAAAAATACTAAAAATAACTTACAAAAATTTCAAGTTAGGAATCTGAGACAATGTTGAAGGAATTGGTCCAATCAACTGATTATTCCTCAAAACCCTGAGATACAATAATATAGAAGGAAAGATCTGTCAGGATCTCTTCTGAGAATCCAAAAACAAAAATTTCAAAATCATTGAACTATGCTTTAGAAAAACTCACAGAGTTTCCAATTGTTTCAGCTTAGAGATTGAAAATGGTATATCCCCCCGTATTTCATTAAACGAAAAGTCCCTGAGAACACAATGAAACAGCCAAGTTCTTAAATCACTATGAGATCAAAGTACAAACTGAATTCAGTTCTTCTGGTAGTGAAGTGAAAACATACAAGGTTTGCAACAGAGAGCAGTCGCCAATCTCGTCTGGTATCTGACCTGATAACCGATTTTGTTTTAAATCGCTGTATCAAACAAGTTACAAAAAGGATAAGCAAAAAACAACAATGAATGAAATGAAAAATAGTGTTAAGGATAACATCAAATTACTTACATAGACACCAAGCTTTGAAGTTTCCCTATTGCAGGCGAAATTTCACCATCAAGATTCAAACCAGAAAGATTGCTGAAATCATATAAATTGATTGTTATTCACCGACAATAAAGGCGAAGAAGATTAATTAATAATTTAGTGTCCAAGGAAACTCACAGTGCAACAACATTGAAGGTGACATTATCACATGTAATCCCTCTCCAAGCACAATAATCTGATGTTGGTGAGTCAGTCCAATCATATAAAACATTATCCACATCCCTGAATGACTTCTTGATCTCTAACATTGTTGACCCTTCAATTGAAACATTCAAACATATTTTAGTATTATTGATACCATATAAGCTTCATCTTGTTAATATATTTCCAACTGTAGTTTTAGCAGAAGCATCATACTTCATGCCAACATTGTTAAAGTTGGAAACATTATTAAAAGAAAATTAACAAGATCCAAACTATAACCAAGTTTAATGTTGTTATTCAATAGAAAAAGAAAAGGAGCTGACTTTTTTTTCAAATAAAAAATTGGGACTAACTAATAACGGTTTTGGTTATGGATGAAGAAACCAAGTAAAAAAAAAATATATAAATACTAATTAAAAATTCAAATTTTTAAGTGTTTTGTCCAATACCCTTCATCAAAAAACAAAGAAAAAAGCACATGGAGTATTCAGCTTTGTAACAATGACAACCATAAAATTCACAACTTGTTGACAAAGCTTCAAACTTTGAATATTGTTGTGTTCTCTCCATTACAAAAAGGGAACAATAAAAAAAACATTGGAAGAGTAAAACTACAACACTCACCATCATCTGAATCCACTGAATTGACATTGAAACAACTGAGCAAAACAAGAACAAAAACCACTCCAAATTCAAATGCCATAGCTCCAACCAAAGTACCAAACAAAACCACCAAAAACCTCTTTCCTTCTAGAACCTCTTCTTCAAACACAATAAAGAAACAACCACAGTAAGAGAAAAAGAACAAAAGGGTCTTGTTATTTTCTTATACTATGTTACTTCTTCAACAGTAGCATTCACTAGGAACCATTGAAAGGGTAAGGTGAAGTGAGTTAAAGAGTATTCTTCTGTGTATTCTCCATATAATATAGCTTTTTATGTGAATAGGAAGAAAGAGTTGGATTTTCAAAGCTTCTGAAATTATTATGAATGTGTAATAATAATAATAAGCTTTAGATGTTCAATCACATCATTGTTTCTGCCATACAAACATAACATAGCTACCACTAGCTAGCACCAAAGAAAAATGAGAGAAAGAAAAAATAATTTCACATGTAAAGTTAAAAAACCATCTGCCACCATTTCTGCTAAAAACCTGCAAACTCTGCAGAAACACTTTCTTTCTTTCTCTCTCTTATACTAGTTTCTTTTCTTTTTTACATTTTTTTTTTCTCTTTCTTTAAACTGTTATGTATATGCAAGTGCTATGACAATTTGGTTGAGTTGAGACATGGTAGAAGTAAATAACACAGTGAACAGTAAGGTATGGTGTGTCGTTGGATTTAACTTTTGATTCTCAGATGTCACTTTCTTTGCAGTTTTGCTATGCCATTATCTGTGTGAGTTTGTGGGGAAATGGGTCATACACTAGTAAAGACACTCACACTAACTAGTTACACTATTTATCTTATTACATCATTATTTTATATTTTTTTTAGAGGATTTTATATTTTATAAATACGATGTTTCCATCGTCGATTAACGATGACTAATATTTGTCAAAAAATATGTACTGTAGGGAAGATTAGTTCTTCTCCTTCTAATTGAATTATCGTCGTACAAAAATATAAAAATGATACTCATATCATTTGCTTAAGAGATCAAATTATTTTACCACTTATCAATTCACTCTTGGCTATATATGATTTTGGATTATATAAGTATTTGGGTTCTATAAATATATCTAATAATTTGTCAAAAATAAATAAATATATCTAATTTGAATTTTAATCCTGATAGAAAAAATGGCAGATTTATGTCCCAATAAAAGTTTTCAACGTGAAGTTTTAATCCCGGTAAAAATCAAATTTATTTTATTATTTTTAAACTTTTAAATGTTTAAATAACTTTTTTATTGCATGTTTAAACTTCCAGAGTCAAAGTTAAATTAATAAAATTAGAATTTTTAAAATAATATGAATGTTTAAACTTCCAGAGTCAAAGTTAAATTAATAAAAATTTGGACTTAAAAGAACATACTTTAAACTCTTTTTTTATAGAGGACTTTTTAAAAAAGTTTAAGTTTCATTAAACAAAATTGAATTTAGCATGGACTAAAACTTTATGTTGAAAATTTTTATAGAGATTAAAATATACCATTTTCTATGAAAACTAAAACAAAATTTGATATATTTACGGAAACTAAAAACTTATTTAACTCTATGTTTTTTAGGATGAGTAATAGGTAATTTGCTCAAAAAAAAGAGCAAGTAATAGGTAATGACATTAAAACCAACAAGTTCAAGTGGTAAGAGATATAAACCTTTGAGTAATTGGTTCAAAGGTCTCATCTTTAACTCTTTAGTGTATGTTTGGTTATGCGATGAGAATAATATTGATTAAAAGTGATTCTAACTAAAAATAATTTGTATTTGGATATATTCATGTAAAGGTGAATTAATCTCTAAATTTGTGCGCGAAAATCAATTCAATAATGAAAATCTACAAATTCTAACTTCAAGCTTAATCAATTTTGAAAGCAAAATGAATTATACTCGAAACAATCAAACATGTGAGAACCAATCCTGCACATCCAACGTCAATTCAGATCCCTCTAGAAGTGGAATGAAACATACACTTAGCATGAACAAAATTCAGTTAGAGGAAATAATGAGGATCTTCAAGAGATATTAATCACTGTCACACGACATTAAAAACTTCACACCAACAACATAGTAACAAAAAAAACAATGATATTAGAAGTTGAATTTAATTGTAAGTGTGAATATTTCAGTCAATATTAAGTTGAAAGTATATTTTTTAAGGAAAATATTAAGTTGAAAGTATGTCTACCTCTAATAAACGTTAAGATTCGATCTTTATGAGTTTGGCTCGGTTGGTAGGGATATTGCATATTATATGTAAGAGTCAGGGTTTGAACCCCAGATACCCCACTTCTCCACATTTAAAATGTGTGAGCTCTAACCACTAGAATACTTGAAAAAAAACGTTAAGATTCGATTAACCTAAATCTGCAAAATATATAAAGAAGTTGAGTTTAATATTTTTATTTTTATGGGGAGTTTAATATTTATTTTTTTTGTTACAAGGCCAATAAAAAGAAGAAAAAAGACAACATAAAACAGAAACTAACGCCTTAAGAAAAGCGTCCCTAATTCATCCGATTGCAGCAAAGGGAGAAGGCCCTCTGGGGGGTTGGAGTGAATAGACAAAATCTCATCATTCGAAGCTCCTAGCTTTGCCAAGAAATCAACGCACTGGTTACCTTCTCTTAGCGAATGATGGAGACAGAAATTTCTTGATCACCTTCTCTTAGCGAATGATGGAGACAGAAATTTCTTGATCTGAAAAGATCTTTGATATTCTGAATGAGCACGGCATAGACATAGAAATGATTTAAATCTTCCTTAATCATGGTGGAGTTTAATATTTATTTGAATGTTATTATAAAATATATTTTTTTAAGGAATTATAAAAATATAGCTATTAATTTTTTTTAAAAAAAAAATATCATTTATTTATGTAATGTGATAAAGTGGGGAGTTGGGAAAATGGAAAAATGTCATTTTCTAATGAGTAAGGAAATCCATTTGTGATGATGACAAGGACGTCTTGTACTCCATTGCCAATCTTGGGCATTAGGTTTCTGTTTATTTGTTATTATATCATGTGTTTTTCATCTTTTAATTAAATTTTGTTTCCCTATTTATATCTATATTTCTCTCTCCTTAAAAAAATCGATATTTCTCTCTCTTCGTCTTATCTATTTATCGTTTTTGTTTGGTGATCATGAATTCTTATATTTATCAGCTCTATTATTGTTTTCTTAAAAAAAAATAAAAAATAGCTCCATTATTTTTCAAACATATCCTTAAAGTTGTAACAAAAAAAAATATAATCCTTAAAGTGTCTTCTTTCGAGTATAGTTTTTAATACAAAATTTTGTCGTTTGTTTTTCAATGAGTTTAGGAAAAAAAAATGATAAACTGACAAAAGATTTGCAATTGCTCAATAAATTTATTAATAACAAGAAAAGTAATATAAGAATAGTTGCAAAAAAAGGGACATGAGTGAAAATCAAGACAAAAACCTTATTTGAACCAATAACTAAACAAACAAAATCAAGAAGAATTTATTTGATATGCACTAAGGCCCCATTTGGTTTGAGCTTATGAAAAATAGCTTTAGTAAATAAATAAACTTTTATTTTAATTTATAAATTCTCACTAACGAAAATTGTATCTTTATAAACGGGTTTTTCATAAACTACCTTAAAAACTTATAAATAGTACATAAAAACTTATTTATTTGCATAAGTTATTTTATATAAGCTCTAAAATAAGCTAATCCAAACGGGCCCTAATACTTTAATATGCTTACGAACCATCTCGATAAATTGTTGATAAAGGAATATGACATTTGGAAACAACGTGCCAAAACCTATTGGTTATCGATCGTATTTTTAGTTTTGTTTCGATTGTGTTTGCTTCTTTACAACATCTAGATACGGAACAAAGGTAAATTTTTGGGGTAACTTTGTGGAGTGTTCAGAAACACCGAAATATTATGATTTAAGGATAGATACTTGATAATCATCTATTTATTTCTTCTTTTTTTTTTTGAGGAAAATCATCTATTTATTTCTAACAAGATATCTATTTATTTAGTTGTATATTGTGATTCAAATATGATAAATTCTTATTTACCTATCAAGAAAGGGCGAGTACAGTTATTCAAACCGGGTTAGAACCAATCAAAGTCTTTCATTTGTCTTCCACTCCTTGTGTGTACTATTAAAAGAGGGGATGAAGGGGAATATCGGAGACGGTACCCGTATAAGGGTGTGGTTTGATCGATGGTGTACCTCAAACTTTAATATTACTCGTCTCACTTTTCTGATAAATCTATATCTTATGGTACATGATTTAATTTATGGAGGCACCAAAATTTGGGATGAGGTCGTTATCCATAGAAATCTATCACATAAGGATGTTGAATAAGTTTTGCAAATTTTTTTGTTAGATCTGGTTAAGGAAGATAATTTATATCAGTGGTCAAATGTGATCACTGTCTTTATCAAATAAAATAAAATGTGATCACTATCAAATTCACTTACAAATTAGCCATAAATAACTTAACCGGTAGCTTTAGCTTACATGTAATTGGTGATTGGTCTTTGGTATGGAATTTAGAGGCATCACCGGTGGTAAAAAAAATAATTTGGAGATTTTCAAGAGATTGCTTACCCTAGTGTGCAAAATATTTCATCAGCACAAGTTTGGGTACGCATACATGGCCTATCACAAGAATTTTGGAGGCCCAAGATTTTGTTTGCTATAGCTAACGTTGTAGGTGCACCAATATCTACCGATGCTGCATCATCCAAACCAATGGTTGAAAGACCATTTGGGCAATTTGCTAGGGTTCTGGTGGACATGGATTTGTCACAAGACTTGAGATACAAAGTGTTAGTTGAAAGGAAAAATTATGCATTTTTTGTTAACTTTGAGTACGAAAACTTACCTGATTTTTGTACTCACTGTAACAAAATTGGACATTATTTTGAAATATGCAAGTTTGCTAATAAGCCTGTCAACAATACTGAAGTAGAAAATCAAAAGAAGAATACCAAGGAAGGAAGGAAATGTTATGTACAAGTGAAGGATGGCACGACAAAACAGGGTGGTAAGCCTATTATTGTTAATGAGAATGCTGAAGGAAATAAAACTACTACTCTTGCCGATAAAGGGAAAGCTCCATTTCAACAAGCAGACTCAGCAGGTACCAGCACAATTGCGCAAGCACCTAATTTAGTGCAAAAGAATAGTTTTGATGCTTTTAATACATACTGGGGTGGAACATCAGGATGATATCAGAAACGTAATGGCTGATGCAGACAAGTTACTTGAAAATGAAGTCAACTCGGAATTAGAAGTAGTTATCATTAGAAATGAAACTGAAGACAACAACTGCTCTGAATTTGTGGAAGACTCCAACCAAGATGATGAGGTGAATACTGAAGAGGAGTCACAAATTATGCGGTACCACCCTACCGAGTAGCTCTCTTTAGCTCATGTTTTGATTGAGGAGCATAACAGGAACCAACACTTTCCTGATAAGCGTATTATTGGTCCTTGGTGTGATGCTGTTACAGATATAGATTACTGTCAAGATTCCACCACCAATGATCTTGAGCAAGATTTTGGATTTGATAAGAGGCAAATTGCTCTAGGTGCTCCAACTATTCCTGTTGCGGTTCAAAGAGATATGGATTTTCTTAGACAATCCTGGGATAATATGGCTGAATTTGATGCCAATCAACAATTTCAAATGGTTGTGTCAAAGAAAAAGAAGAAGCACCAAAAGCAGCAGGCAGGAGTTAGCAAAGGCACTTACCCTACCAGGCTCAGGGTAAGTACCTCTAAAGGTTTTCAATTGAAGCTCTAATTTCTCTTTTTATCGTTTTTTATTTATCTGAGGGTTTTGATTTATGTCCCCCCTCTTTTTTGTACTTTATTTTCTCTTTATATTTATCTTTTGGGTGTGGCAGTAGGTGACCCCTCTGCCTCATCTTTTGCTTAAAAAAAAAAAAGGGATTGCTTACCAACTAGAGCTAAGCTTGTCCCCAAAATTGCATTCGTTGTAATTCTTATGGTAAAAAATCTTGGCATTTTTTTGTCAATTATCATGTTGCTATAGTATATATACTTGGAAATCTCTAAAAATATCAGATTTGATAGAACCACATATGTTACTTGCCGACGAAATTGCTGATTTATTTTTTAGAGTTGCCCAAAAAATGTCTCAGGTGAGACGTAGCACGTGGTGTACAACTTTGTGGGGTTTGTGAAAAAACCGTAATTTGAAATCGTGGGATAAAGCGGATAAAAATGTTATAACAATGTATCATCATGTCGCTTCTTTCATCAATCAATGGCAATGATAAAATTTACAACGGTAATAGAATACAAGTACAACTCCTTGACCAAGAGTGGTACTTTTGAAGAAACCTCTCTTTGGTATGTTAAAATGTAATATGGATGCAACTTCTAAGTATAACAAAGTTGGTACTTGTATGTGCGTTAGAGATCATAAGGGAAACAATATTAAGGCTAAAACCATTTCTTTTCTTTCATATCTTCAAGTTAAGGACGGGGAAGCATTTGGTCTACTGCAAGTTATCAAACTGATTGATAAATTGGGTCTTAACAATGTTATATTTGATATTGATGCAAAACAAATGGTCGATAGTTTCAATGACTTAAATCTAGATTTGTCTCCTTTTGGTTTCATCGTTAGAGATTGTTTCCTCCATTTTTCAAATTTATGTTCAAACTCGTTGGTCGGTCTCTCTAGAAGGTAATCCAATATGATGACCCATGTATTAGATTGTGTGGCAATATATATGGCTAATCCTTAAGTATTTGATTTGTTTCTAGAATGTGTTGCTCCGATTTTTATTAATGAAATACGTTAAATTTGTGTATGTCAAAAAAAATGTACAACATATATATTTGCTTAATGAAATGGAATAGTGGAATGTGATATCTTTCTTTACTTTTGGGAGGTATGAATTTGGTTATTTATCAACGTCAAACAAGATGAGCCAAGCACCATGATGGTGATTATCAACAAATCCAATAGCATTGTCGCTGACTGAGAAACCTTTGATTGGGTCAAGTAACCATTTCCAACAATCATTAACACCATCCTGCAAAACAACGTTATGAAACAAAAAGCAACAGTTCATGAGAAGATCCTCCTCCCACGCAAATAACTTTCTTCTCCACTTCCACGTCTCTCCTCCCTCATCCCACCCTAAGTGACCTAGCTTAATAATATTTGCTGTTTTAAAAAAATTGATTCCCCATTACCTATGTTTTTTTTTCAAATCAAATCCCTCTTTTAGATTATATTTTTATATCATGTACATGTAGATTTAGGTTATTACTAATTGTACGAAGGATATTATTAAAAAAAATGTATGACGGTCCTTAATGGGAAGATGGAAGAGGACCATACGAACAACCCTTTCCACCATTTTTTGGGATTCATTACTTGCAATATTTGTTCCTATTTAGAGTAGAGAAAGCTCACTTAATTGATCAAATTGAGCGAAATAACGAAGGAAAGACATAAATTGTTGCTTGCAGGAATGAAACATGGAGAAGAACGAAAATTAACCTTGTAATAAACAACGATTTAAAACTTCACACAGTAAAAGAATCATGATACAACATAGTGTGCTAGAGAAAGAAAAAAAAACCATTCATATGACCTTTCCCCAATTTTAATTAAGTTTTTACACTACGTTATCTAAACCGAAGGATCAATTTAATACAATGGTCTAGATTTGGAATAAGTTCAATGACTTAAACCTAATGTAAACAAATCATATCTAATATATATAATTTTAGTTGGTTAATTAACTTACACATGTGGCACAGATGTTTGCTAGGGGGTGGAGCGAGGGGGTGGAGGCTTGGAAGTGGAGAAGGAGACTATGGGCGTGGGAGGAGGAAATGGTAGTGGAATGTAGGAATTTATTGCTGACTGTTATCTGTAGGTTGATTTTGACGATGTGTGCCAGTGGGTTCGTGACCCAGGTGCTGGGTATTTAGTCAGTGAGGTTGATCGCAGTTTTACAGAAGGGTCGTCTCCGCATGTTTTCGTCCCCGCAACTCTCTTATGGAGGAAGGATGTCCCCTTGAAGGTCTCAGTGTTTGCTTGATAGCTTTTTCGGAATAGATTGCCAACTAAGGTGAATTTATTTTAAAGAGGAATTATTCCACAGGACTCTCAGCTGTGTGTCAGTGGTTGTGGTCTATAGGAATTGATAGAATATTGGCAAGTGTACCAAATACTATCAAAGTAGTAAAAATATCGTTCCCACAAGGACTGGTTTTAATCTCAATAATTCAATTATGTTATTCAAAAGGATGTATAAAGTTCTTTTAATTTGCCACGAGGCAGTTGGTTTGGTTTGATTTGATGAAATCAAGTAACTTAAAATAAAGATTGATTAAGAAATATATGGAGAGAGATGAGATCGGGTCTGTCG
>Ga0315914_1001023_pt1 | contig 39910 bp, 22 predicted proteins | sample MpolenodulesMG_FD_203920 | JGI IMG/M metagenome (GOLD analysis project Ga0315914, IMG submission 203920) | Medicago polymorpha root nodule microbial communities from Los Angeles, California, United States - elongated nodules | ecosystem: Host-associated > Plants > Roots > Nodule | place: USA...
AAATGATGCCAACTTTTATATACTTTTTTTTTCTATGAAGAATAATTTTAAACAAAACAATGCCAACTTTTAATATATTTTTAAAATTATCATTGTATTAAATAAAATACTATATATTAAATAATTTTAATTTATATTTTTTTGCAAATATCTTTAGGGTGATAAATTTACACTTATTTGTTTATATATCCTTCCATTTAATTTATTCATTGATGCATGCTCCATTTGCTTAGCTAGTGCCCTTTGCTTGTCTTCAAAAGGCATGATGCTAACATAAATATGGTCTTAGTACACTTATTATTATTGTTATTACTATTATTATAATTAGTATAATGTTCAAATTTTAAATCATAAATTTATATTTTTTTAAACATATGTTTTATTGTAATAGAGACTAGCTAGAAACTAGAACCTATATGCAACGGACACAAAAAAACTTGCTCAAGATCCAATGAATCAACCAAAATTATCTCGGAGGTAGGACTTAATCCCCACTCGTAGAAAGTACAAGAATTCCTAGAGGACATGCTCAAAAATATTTCCAAAAAGAGAACTAGATATCCTTCACCAATTGTTCAACATTCACCACCTTATTAGAGAAAAATCATAAATTATGAACTTTCGGGTCACTCACACCACAAGATACTAAACGAAAGTCAATTAATGTTTTGAAACAAATCAGGTGGCATAGCTCAGTCCCAACTATGGAAAACCTTATAACTCTCCTAATATAATCTAAATCTAGATGGGTGAACCTATACATGATAATTCAGGAGACAAGGCTTTCTCTGCACTAGTTTTTTATTCATATGACTCAAATATGAGATTTTGCTTTAATGAATTTGATCTCTTTATCAAATGGATCAAGAAAGAGATGGATTTTGGATGTTTTACATTTTATATATTATTTATGTATTTTTCGAAAGGTTTCTAACTACATTTAAAGGCACTCGTTAGCCTCTACTATAAATGGTGTGTTGATCCTTTAAAGTGTATCATAAGGGAGTACATTGTCATTTGACGTTTGTTTTATCCCTTTTTATTTTTCATTAATTGTTTTCCAATCCTATTTTTGATGGATTTGAATTGGAATATCCTTCATATTTATGTTAAAATAAGGTACTTTAAATATTAACTAAAAACAGATTTAAAGGTGAATCCTTACACTTATTAAAAAAGAATTGTAAATAAAAATAATTAAGTGATCAATGCGATTTCGTTACTTAAAAAATTGGAGCTTGATATGTTGGATTTTTAAAGTGTATTTTTATAAGCTAGTTTTATTCAAGTTGTGCAACAATAACAATCAAGATTCAGCGCAAGTGGGTAATGCGTATAATACTGATTTCTACCATATCTTTCCATTTTACACCTCAGATGAATCTCACATGTACACCTTATGACTACGCCATCTGAAGGATAGAATTGATGGATTAAGTGTCCACCAAAACATTACCCCTTAAATGTCATATATATATATATATATATCAAAGTTAATTAATTTATTTTTTGTTAACATTAAAATTATTTAATTAATGTGAGTGCTTGAGTTAGGGTGAGAATAAGAAGGGGAGACATCCCCACATTCCTGATAATATTATTAGATGCAAGGTCATAGTCATTCTTTTCATGTGTACCTCCATTTATTACCTTTGTCTTTTACATCCATTCCCTTCTCCATCCACTCAATGCTGTTTTGCCCTTTCCCTCTCCTAATATTATAACCTTTTGTTGCCACTAAATAATATAAGCTTCAACCCTCTATATCTCTCTATCTTTTTCCATCTCTTTCCCTTTGCATATCTCTCTTCCAATTAGGGTTTCCTCTTTAAGGGTATAGTGCTCCTCATCTAATAAATCTACGTGATCTTTTATTTCTCATTAGCTAAGGCTATTTTTTTTTTCTTGTGAAGGTACAAGAACAGATTCAAAAAAGGTACTTCCCTTTTAGTAATTCTCCTGATCAAAGAAACCTACATATCACAAACAGGTAAAATCATGTTCATGTAGTTAGCTTCCCTCTTTTCTTTATGCATATATTTAGTTCTTTTCTATGATTTGTGCTCTTTTGAGTAAAGTAAAGGTTGCTTGACACAAAATGGATCCTTTTGAAAAGACACTATTTAGGGCTTTGCCCAATTTATATGCTTTTATTTTATGATGATGTAGTTCTTTGCTGCAGCCAGATCCTTGGTTCAATTTATTTATTCTGTGATGAAATCTATATATATATAACTTTTTACTTGGTCATGTGGAGCTGAATTCCGGAAGAAGAAAGATACATATATATATATATATATATATATATATACACATGTAAGTTTTGCTGTATGCACTAGTGAAGAAGAAGATAAAACAAACCAATAAACTAAAACTTAAGGGCCAAAATCCACAAAAAGAAAAGGATGAGTTTCTTCAAGTATAATTAAGAACCCTTCATTGGTTTTTTCTATCATAAATTGAAAAAGGAAGAGAGAAAGGAAAGAATAAAATATATTTTAAAAGGAAAATAAAAAAAGTTTTTGAAAGAAAAAGAAAGAATAAAGATAGGTCATATATGTAATATAATATAAAAAAGTTTCAACTAACAATCAAATTTATTAGTTAAATCAATCAACAAAGTAAAGTCTCATGTACGTGTGATGTATGTGCTAGGGAAGAGTCAATCAAGAGATTGTAGGAGGGATGAATCATATAAAGACTTAAAGGATCTATACAATAAGATTGAACTCATCAATACTAAATCAAAAACTATAGTCTTTTATTTATTATTTGTTTTTTTTTTGGCTTTTCATTGTATATATGTTTATGGATCATTCATTACTATAAGATCAAAGAAATATAAAAAATGTGAAATGTAACTGAAAATAATTTATAATATTAGATCTGATATTCTTTTTTTGTGACCATTGAGTTTTGTAATAACTTTTGAAACTAAAACTGATTATTACTAGAAAGCACGATGTAGAAGGGAAAGTTTGAAGATAAATAGATTCATATTTTGTATGACTCAATATTTTTTTATTGCTTTGTAGCAGGAGAAAAAATGGCATCATCAAGCTCATACAATTCACCATGTGCAGCCTGCAAATTCCTTCGTCGAAAATGCATGCCAGGCTGCATCTTTGCACCATACTTTCCACCAGAAGAACCTCAAAAATTTGCCAACGTTCACAAGATCTTCGGTGCAAGCAACGTCACGAAGATCCTCAACGAACTCCTCCCTCACCAGAGAGAAGATGCAGTGAATTCCCTTGCTTATGAAGCCGAGGCACGTGTGAGAGATCCTGTTTATGGTTGTGTTGGTGCGATCTCTTTCCTTCAGAGACAAGTTCAGAGGCTTCAAAAGGAACTTGATTCTGCTAATGCTGATCTTCTTCGCTTTGCTTATAATGAAATCTCTCCTAATTCCTCTCTTCCACCTCTCCCTCCTCTCGTTGTTCCGGCTTCGTTTCATCAATCTCAAAGACAATTTAGTTCAAGATTTGGTAATGGGAATGTTGATGGAAATGGATTTTACTCTTCTTTTCCTTATGCTATTCCATGGATTAATGATACCTCTTCTGAGGATATAAGTGGAGGTGTAGGAGGAAGAGGAGGAGGTGTAGGAGGAGGTAATTTGTGAAATCTGAATTTCTATCTAGCTAGGGTTTATTAATGTTATGTCTCTCTTTGAGAGTTGTTGGGTATTATATAAGTCTGGTTCTTTCTATGGCTATGTAATGTAGCCATAGTTGGAGTGTTGTGTCTAGGTCTACTGTTTTGTGTTTTTTTTATTTAATAATTTGAATTTTGAATAAGGCTTTTTTGTATTTCATTGTCTAGTTGTTGATGAGGAAGTGTTGTTTAAAACCTAGCTAGTGAATAAGTTGGTATATAGGGCATGCATGGAAGTATGATGATTAATGTATGGCTAAATATCAACACTAGTCTTATTTGTGTATTGATCAATGAAAATGCAAACTCTATAGGCATGTGCAGTAGAGTTTGCAACTGTGCATGCGAATTTGAGTTGACATTCTCTGTCATTGTTTATTTATTATTATTAAGAATAAATGAAATGAAGCATATATCGTTTAATAATTTCTTGATTCTAAAGCCTAACTCTACGGGTTAGTCTTCCTATATATCTTACTTACCCTAGCTATATATATTCCTTGTCTTGTTTTTTATTTTTCACTTTAATTTTGCTACCTCTTATATATATTCGTGGACCACAGTTTTACAATTACTTACTTTCCCTTTGTTGCCAATGATATGATATGAATATTAGCTTTCCTATTTTAATTACCAAAGTGGGTTAACCGTTTGAAGTGATTAATTTTCACTAAAATAAAGGCACTCACTGGTCACAGAAGAAGTGAGGTCAGTGAAGATCAGGATTCAGGAGTAGTTGAGTTTTTTATTGGCAACATGTCACAATCAAATACACAGAAACAAAGATCATGTATATTTGGATTTGGATGGAGTTGAAACTACAAAGTATATTTTGATGGTCACTCTCAAGTCTCAATCTCATATAGAGAGTTGTAAGAACTTTTCATGGGTAAAAGATATTGTAGTATAATAAAACAACTTGTTATTAGTGCTAGTGATTCTGTAAGGCTTTTTTTTTGTGATGGTGTGTTTGATGAACTCAACTAACAGGAAAACGAGCAGTGATTTTTCTGAACTTGTGTCTCTATCTGCTGCAACCCAAACTTGTTTTGAATTGTTGTTTTCATCATGTAGTACTAAGAAAAAGGTAAGGTGAGTGAGTGAGTGAGTGAGATCATGAATTAATTCTCCCTATATAACTTATTTTCTTTCAATAAAAAATGTGCTAAATAGTGAGCCACACAGTGTCGTTGTCCTCACTGGTTCCAATTATTAATGCAAAAAAGCAGCTACTAGTAAGTAGTTCAAGCTTAGGGTTTTCTTTTTCTTTTGCCACAAACTTTCAAGAAATAGCTACATGACTTCGAAACTGTTACTATCAATTACTTCAAACACTCAACCCCAGACAATATTGCAGTGAAGTGAAACAGTGACATTTCATAATTCGTATAATAAACTACTGCAGCTACATTGACAATAACTTGCATGCATGCCAATACATATATCATTTTGTTTTTTCCTGAAACATATATATATTAATAAAAAAATTCTTCAAAAATGCAGTCCATTCAAGGTGTCACATTAATTGTAAGAATTTAACTTTGTAACAAAGTTCAAATTCCATGCAGAAAATAGTCATTATCATAAAAAGATTGTAAATTAGTCATTAATATTGAAGTTATTATAATAATAATTTCCTCCTCTCACCAATTTATTTTAAAATAATAATATGAGTTGATATTGCTGAAAAAAGTATCAAGGAGTTAGGTCAAACATTAGATGCTGATTACAAATTTTGTCTTCTAACTAACTATAAAAATAGTAAGAAAAATGAATTTTAAAATACTTTGTGGCTTGATTAAATAAACCTATAGGGAAAAAAATCATAAAAATGTTGATTCCTGAACAAATCGACAGAGATAAAATTCTGAACCGATCCTGATGAGGTCAGAATGGTAGACAAATATTTCGAAATCCGAGAAAATAATACTAATAGGAGAGTTAGGGTTGTTTTATCTATGATTAGAATAAAAATAAAAATAAAACAAAATGAAACAAAAATAGAAGAAGCTATAGCAGTGTTTTCTAAGCTACATGTTCAGCTGCATTTGCTCTCCATGTTTCCAGAAGAGAAAATACTAACAGTGAAGCCTTTCATTTTCATGAAAACAGAACAACAAAAAGCTAAGCCGTTATTTTGATGGAACTATACGTAGTGTTATGACTTATGAATCTTCAAGTTAAACTGTTTAACTTGTGTGCAATTGAATCATCGATCACATCATGAAATAATCCTTATTTTCTTCGATGATTTGATGAGTCTTGTATATGAACATTCATGTCATGTACTCTTTTGTTTATAATCTGAGAGTGAAACAGTAGAGAGAGCTAAATGCTCACAGCGTCTTCTGTTTCTTTCTCTTGATCCTTTCACTTTTGTCAGTCATCACTTTTCTCTCTTTCTCAGCTGCCACACAGCACATACACTGTTTACACACATAATTAACAAATCCAGATCATCACAGTATGTTCCATGGTCTAACAATCAATATATGAAATTTCCCTAAAAAAAAATAAAATCAGTATTTGAAAATAATTTTAAAATGTAAAGGTAGTGACCGGTGATGCTTCCGATAAGAAGAAATTAGTCGTTTTATTACTCGTCCTCACGAATGAGATGTTGGTCCAAACTGACAAAGAAACTAGACTTGCATTAGAGTTTATGGTTAGACTTAACATTACCCCAGAACATTGGGTTGTAAGGTTTCTAGGTGAGAATTACTTCCACTTAAACTTATCTTTGAACACGTTTAACACTGTTGAATTTGGTGCATGAAAAATAAATGGTAGATGACTTAATAACAAAAATCTGATAGCAGGTGGTCCAACGAATCATTGATAGACACTGATATCATCAAAGAATTTATGGTATGGTTTAACACAAGCGCACAAAATCGACTTGTAAAGTGGAGATTACTCCAAGTTATAAACATATTTTCAACATATTTTCAGGCATTCTCATCCAAAGTGAGAATTTATAGTATCGTCTAACATATTGTTTTTTTTCTTGTTTTTTTTTAATAAACTATGATTTGATGACTCTCTAAGCCATAGTTTTTAAATTGCAAATGCAGCTGCAGTTGCAACCACAATAACTGTTGATTAATTATAGTTTGTGCAATGCATATTGCAGTCGTTGCGATGTGAATTTATTTTTATCAACATCGTATATTTTATTATCATCTATGAACCACTTTAAAATATCTTGATTCCCTTAAAATATCTTCTAAATCTATGATATAATAAAAAACTTGAAAACAATATGTGTGAACACTAGATATAGTCTGCCCTGTAGCGGCCGATGCGGTTGAAAACATTGCAGCAACTGAAACGTTTCATATGACTGAAACGTTTCAGATGGATGACATCACATGATGTGGTCCACAATTTGAAACTTTACTCTCAAGCTCTAAATATCTATTTAAATCACATTTTCCTCACTCAAGATATCTCAAATTGCACCCAGTGATAATTTGTGGGAAGAGACGAGGGTCTGACTGTACAATTTTATCTTCTTGTATATATAATTACCTATACTAATAGTCCTCCAATATTCATCTTTCTCTCTCTCTATGTAAGGTACCCCTGACCCTGTTTTGTTTCTCGAGATCACCAAAAGCCTCGACTTTAACTTTTCTGGAATTTTAAGAGAACCAAATCTAATTGCTGATCAACTTTACCTCAGAATATCTACCTTATATCCGTCATGTCCCTATTAATCTGGTATACTATTGGCATATATTGGAATAATAAAAACATTTGAGATTAATTATAATTGCAATTAAAGGAAAGATAGTGTGATAAAACCAGGTACTACTGTTAAGGGAGTCAGAGAAAAAGTGAGTATGGGATTCTGAACTTGTTGTTTCTTTCCTTCCTTTGAATGATTTAATGCTATTACTATAGTTTATAATAATTTCAGAATCCATCAATCTTCTCTTCCTAACCTGCAAGACGTGGAAAAGAAGCAAAGAGCAGGTGAAAATTGACAGGGTAATGTTATTAGAAAAAAAATACATCATGTGGGGTGGGGGGTCCTAACTATTTAAGCTCCCCACAACAAATTCTTTATGTCCTCGTGGACCTAACAAAGGGGACCACGACTTGTATCATTTTCATGTTCAATATCTCTCTCTCTATTGATTCATCAATGTTCATCATCATCATCATCATACAAACATATATGTATATGTATATCATGTACTTGGTCTTGATGCAGTCAAGAGAGACAAACAAGTCTATTGTCATGTTAATAGTTTTTACAGACACTCATTCAGACACGTATACGTGTTTCTTTGATATGTCAACTTCATTTTAGTGTACCCAAAATATTCCCACTTTTTTATTTCATATACCTAATTATATACTTATCAAATTCCACTTCACAATTACTCCTAACCTTCACCTTTGCCTTTATATTGTGAATATAGGAATGTTATTTGAACAACTTTTAATTGACAACTTATGGGGACAATCATAATTTACAAAGAAAAAATAGGTATTGTACGAAAATCAAAGCAATAAAGAAATAAAGTAAAAAATAATGTAAGTATTAGAGAGAAAGTTGTAACAAAAGTTGTCACAAAATAGACGTTTGAATAATCCAAATCCAAATCCTGTTCAATTTGATGTCACTCTCACCATTAATGTCAACACCAAATCCATTTCTTCTAATGTGCATATGTACTACACAAAAGAAAATAAATTTTGTATCAACTTACAGGAAAAAGGGTACTTTATTGTTAAGCACAAATTGGGCTAATGACTAGCAGTTACACTAAAGCTGACTGCACAAAATAATTGGACTGCACATACAAGCATTTATCTTAGACCCAAAACTTAACACAACATAGCAAAAGCAATTAAAGAAAATAAACCAATTACACAACAAGTGAAGTATAATTTTCTTTTCCAAACCTGCAGCAAACATTTGTAAAATGCAGAGAAAACTGAGACAGTATGACATATATTCAACCAATAACATCAGAGAATGAACACAAAACAGTCACCATCAAGACCAACTATTTGGTTGGAGTATTTTGATGGTGAATGGAAAACTATAAAGTCTTGTATGTGCTAATTTATCGGAGAATGAACACAAATCCTATGCTTGTACACTAGTTTATATTGTGCACACTCTCACTAATTGGTTTGTGCTAAAAATCAAACATGGTATTAGAGTCTAATTATATGGCCTAATGGCCCATTGTGATCCAATTATAAAAAAATCATAAAACCACGAGGTTAGGTGATCAATGAAAAAAAAGTAGGCGTGTATTAATTTGATTCAGATTTAAACGTTTTATATAACTGGAACTGAGCCAAACCAAATCAATGATATACTGTTTAGTTCGGTTGGATGTTTGGTTGATTAGTTTGTCGAAAAATGCAATTAAAAAATAAATGTTTATATTTATTTAAACAAAGAAAGTAAAACATCATAACATCTAATTGAACACACACAAAGATAGAAAATCGGTCCGAGCTTATCTTTTAGATTGTTGTAGTTATTTTATGAAATTTTAAATTGAAATAACATAATCAAAGAAGAAAAATGTGAATATCTAAAAATGGAAGTTATTTTATGAAATTTCTGGTTTTGTAATCCAATGGGTTGCCTTAAAATTCGGTATTCTATTTTAAACACTCATTAATACAATTTGCTTATTAAAAAAAAAACTAGAAAATAAACAAACCAACTATAAGTTTAGGCTAAAATGGTATGCAAGCAAGAACTACACCAAGTAGACCAGCCCAGTTTGATTAGAAAGGGAGTATATTTAAACACTAAGCAACGTTATACATACTTCTCAACTTTTGAATGGCAAAAACTGAGTAAAAAAACGAAATATGTTGTACTTAAAACCCAACAACAATAATAAAACTAATGAGATCATATTAGTTTGAAGAAATGAGGTTATTTTAATATGGACTTAAAAAAAATGTACAAATATTTATTCTCGCAATTTTTATATTATTTATTTTTTAAAAAAAGAAATTCATTCATTACATCGATAGAGAACTGCAAATTAAAATTAGTAAAAATGAAAAATGATGAATCTGTAAACAAATTCTCATCATCAGGATTGTTGTGAATTTGTTTAAAAATCACACCAATAAAACTTGACGTGTGGAGGAAATAAACCAAGCAATCAAATCAAGTGGGTGACAATATAATTCAAGCAAAATAAACATCAGGGGAGGAAGGAAGAAGAAGAACACAAGATAATTTGTTTCCCTAGTTTTGTCCAATACTAACTTACGGAGAGAGCAACTCTCCATTCCACTATAATTTTTGAGTAACTTTACCAAAAGATTCTAAAGGGTTACAAGAATCAGTCTTTAAACCTAATTCTACCCCCGAATTTTTTCCCGTGAGAATTCTGCTGCAGGGTGAATCAACGATGATTCAATCCCAACCCTAGTATTTGTTGCCAAGAGAATCCTCTACAAACCCTAGTTTTGTTGTTAGCTTCCAAACCCTTGTTTTTCTACTCTCAACACACATTTTCATCTGATAAAAGATTTGTGTTTGTAGAGAAATAAAACCCCCAAAATTAGGAACAAATCTCACGCTTAAAATACATTTTTATTTTTCTCCTTCAGCGTAAAATTGTGGCCCAATTTTTGCAAATCGTGGCCCAGTTTTTCACAAAACAAAAGTCTCAAAACTGGTCCCAAAATCATGACCCGATTTTGGCATATTTTTCATCCTCAATTTTGAGTCAATTCTCAACAAGGATTAATAGTATACAATGACAAAAGACCTACAAATATAATGAACTTAAACCGTCTGAAATACCTACTTATATGAATATGTAACGTTAAGGACATCTAACTCGCAATCTTCATCTCCTTAAAGTCTCAAATTCGATTCTCCCAATGTACAGTGTAAGCCTATCTAAGGTGTGTTTAAACAAACTAAAATCTAAACATTGATTTTTCGCGATGTAAGCCCTTCCATTAAACTAAATCTTTGTCGGTACTCGATTGTTCATTCTTTTCTAATCATTCTAAATTAATTATTTATCTATTATATGGGACACGAGAACACTGCCTCTTATAATCAAGCAACCATGCGTACGTTATTGCAACGAATCTAACACAAAATGGGAATGTTTGGTTAGCAGCCATACGCACCAAGCAATAAATTTGACGCCGCGAATTTTTTTATTTTTTTTTGAGGGAACGCCGCGAAATCATCATTGCTCGAATCTAGTTTTTCTTTTTCTTTCCTATTAGTTATATAGTATATCTACAAGATAATTCTTCAAGATATTGCAGAAAAAGATCCAGCATATAAAAAAGAATCCATAGACCTTGCCAATTGAAAGGATTCAGAACTCAGAAAAATGGACTCAGAAATATGTTTTGCTTGCCACATGCACAAGTTCTAGAAGCATTTAAATTATGTGTCCGAAGAGCATCGCTTGCTTTTATCTGCATCTTCTTTATGACCCTTAATACAAATTATATTTAATGCTAAAAGTTGTTCGTCAATAAGATTTCTAATGATCATGCCCATGATGGCTGCCACTACTTGTTCCAAACGAACCTATGATTATGAGTCAAAGAGATACACTAATTCCATTCTTTCCCTGCCCCTTTATTATTGAATGAATCATTATATGCTTTTCATTTAGCTCTCTTTAATTTGATTTTGAATATTGTTGAAACCTCTCCTCTATATGACTATATGTATTATTTTGCCTTTCAAAATATAAATAGCCGTTGTTTAAAACGCATGCAATTTCTTATACATGGATATTGTAAAAGAATCATGATAAGAATATAGTTTTATCAGATATGCTAATGCTATGCTTTTGTTGTTCCCACTTCCAATTCGAGAATCTTAATCGAAAATTATTCTTCTCACTTCTTAAATTGCACTTTTTTCAATTGTTGTTTGCCTTGCAACACTTACGTATCGTTGGAGACTTATCGATTAAACTTTTTAAAAAGTGATTAAACCGCTATAAAAAGCGCTCAATGGCAATTAACTACCGTTATAAAGTCGAACGACAGTTGATTGCCACAAGAGTATGTTTTTAAGCAATTTCAAAAATGAGAAGAGTAATTTCCCATATATACGTTTTTTTTTCGATCTCCTAAATACACATCCGGTAGTTATCTCTCAGATATACGTTTTTTTTCTTTTCAAATGCACATCCAGTAGATAACTATCAGATACGTATTTAAGGGGTTTTAGAGATATTTAGGGGCCTAAAGAGAAACATTCATGGACTCCTAATTAATATTGGAATTCTGCTCTTCTCCCAAAATACACCTGCGTGAGTTAACTCACGCACGTGTTAAAGATATGTGACTTAGTTGTTACACATGTGTGACTTAAGTCACGCTGCGTCACTTAACTCGCGCCAGTTCAATTTGTTAGATATTATTGTTATTATTAGTTAGTAGTAAGGGTACTTTAGACCTTTTCTATTCTATAGTGTATATATATCTCTTGTAAACTATGTACAACTTATGTTTTCATTTGGTTAATGAAACCCTAGCCTCTTACGGGTTTTTCCTCTCCTCTATGAGTACTGTTTCTCTTCTTCCCTCATAATACTATGTTAGATTGCCTTTGTTAACATGGTATCACAGAGCTATGGTTGATTTTGCGATTTGGTTATGATTTCTTCTCTGATTTGGTTTCCACCCTCTGTTTCCATCTCCGACGCACACTTCTGTTTTCGGCGAAACTTTCCGCCACAATCTTCTATCTGGTTCAGGTGCTATTTAGTTGGTGGATTTGTTCTATTCGTGACTGACAGGTTATCCCTAATTTTCTGTTGTTGTTTTTAGTGATTGTGCTTATTGGATTCTATTGTTTGGTATGGCTAGTGATAAGGATGATTCGCTTCAAGCTGTTAGTGTTCATCTTATAGGAGAAAACTATTCTTATTGGAGTTATGTGATGAAAAATTTTCTGATAGGAAAAGATATGTCGGGTTATGTTGATGGAAGTCTTGTTATGCCTAATGATAAAAAGGATGTTGATAAATATGCACAAGCTTTGAAAACATGGATGAAAAGTAATTCAAAAATTATTACTTGGATTAATAACTCTGTTGATCAGTCAATAGGTGTGCAACTAGCAAAATATGACACTGCTAAAGAGATTTGGGATCATCTGAAACGATTATATGTTCAGTCAAATTTTGCAAAACGTTATCAACTCGAAAGTGATATTAGGGCCCTTAAGCAGAACAATATGACCATTCAAGAATTCTATTCGGCCATGGCAAATTAGTGGGATCAATTGGCTCTTATGGAATCTGATCAGTTGAAAGCAGTCAAAGCTTACATTGATCAAAGGGAAGAGCAACGTCTAGTATGGTTTCTGATGGTTCTTCGTGATGATTTTGAGGGGTTTCGTGGGGGTATTCTACATCACACCCCTCTTCCTAATGTTGAATCAGTAGTTCGTGAATTGTTGGCAGAAGAAATTCGACTCAAGACCCATTCCACTATGTCAGATAAGGGTATTCTCTCCACTCCTCCAACTGTCTTTGCTGCTGCTCATGTTCAAAGAGGAAAACCTCAAGGGAGGGTTGGGATTGGGAATGATGAATTTGATTTTTGCAAAGAAAAAGGTCATTGGAAAGCACAATGTCCAAAATTGGGGAGAGCGAATAAGAAGAATTTCAGGAGTCCATCATCAAATGTTGTTGCTGCTCCTTCTGCTATTGGATCTAGTTCTGGTTATGCATACTCATCTGATACTACTCCTTAAATATCTGATATTGCAGAGCAAATTCAGAGGCTTCTTTCCACTCAGTCACATGCCATGTATGTCTCTTCTACAAAAGGTTTGAACTCTTCAAGTGTGTCAGGTATTTCTCCTTCGATATGGATTCTTGATTATCGAGCATCACACCATATGTCTTATGATGATAAATCTTTTGTTTCTATGAATCATGTCTCATCTATGTCTGTTAATACTGCTGATGGCACCTCTATGCCATTAGCAGACATTGGTTCAATCTCTACCTCTAATTTGTCTCTCTCTAATGTTTATCATATTCCTAAACTTACTTTGAGCCTTGCTTCTGTTAGTCAATTATGTGATTCCGGTTATTCAATTATATTTTCTTCCAATTCTTGTTGTGTACAGGATCCACATTCCGGGAAGCTGATTGGGGCCGGCCGTAGACAAGGGGGACTTTATGTTTTGGATGACTTGAGAGCTTCTGACACTGCAGCCGCAACATCCACTGCTGAACTATTATCTAGTTTTTGTTTGAATTCTTCTTCTTCTAGTTTTTATTTATGGCATTCTCATCTTGGACATGTTTCTGCTTCTAGATTAAAGTATTTGGCTTCTACTGGAGCTTTAGGAAAGTTACAAACCAGTGATATTTCAAATTGCTGTGGTTGTAAACTTGCAAAATTTTCAGCTTTACCATTTAATAAAAGTGTCTCTGTTTCGTACTCACCTTTTGATTTAGTTCATTCGGATGTTTGGGGTCCATCACCAGTTTTTACTAAAGGTGGATCTAGATATTATGTCTCGTTCATCGATGATTATACTCGTTTTTGTTGGGTTTATCTTATGAAAAACCGTTTTGAATTTTATGACATTTATCATATGTTTCGTGCTATGGTAAAAACTCAACATAATGCTGTTATAAAGTGTTTTCGTTGTGACTTAGGCGGTGAATATACCTCAAATAATTTTTTTTGAATTACTTGCTTATGATGGCACAATTCATCAAACATCTTGTATTGATACTCCTCAACAAAATGGGGTTGCTGAAAGGAAACATCGTCATATTATGGAAACTGCATGTTCCCTTTTGTTGTCTACTTCAGTTCCTAGTGAGTTTTGGGGTGAAGCAGTGCTTACTGTTGTTCATGGTATTAATAGAACCCCTTCGTCAGTCATATCAGGTTTGTCTCCTTTTGAAAAATTGTATGCCTCTATACCTGATTATTCCTCTCTGAAAGTCTTTGGTTCAACTTGATTTGTTCTTCGTCCACAAGCTGAACGTAGTAAATTGTCTTCTCGCTCTGCTATGTGTGTTTTTTTGGGTTATGGAGATGGTCAAAAGGGTTATCGTTGTTATGAACCTCATACAAGAAAACTATATGTTTCTCGTCATGTTGTTTTTCTTGAGCACATCCTGTTTTACTCATTTTCCTCTCACTCTCAATCTACTAATAGTTCGTCACTAACTCATATTGATCTGTTTGGTTCTAATGATAATGTTTCTAGTGATAGTAATGTTGAGAGTTGCAGGATAAACTCTATTCCCCAAGATGATGATGTCCCTCTTGTCCCCTCGGCTATCCAATCAACTCCTGTGACTGTTGATCCTCCTTCTCCGTCTCCTCGTTATCCAACTCGTCAACGTACGTCCACTTAGTTACCTGAATTTATTTATTCTATGTACTCTGCTTCATTTGCTTCTTTCTTAACAATTATTCACAGTTTGTCTGAGCCCTCTTCCTACAAAGAGGCTATTCTTGATCCTCTCTAGCAGCAAGCTATGACTGAAGAGATTTCTGCTTTGCACAAAACAAATACTTGGGAATTAGTACCTCTTCCTCTTAGAAAACGTGTTATTGGGTCTCGTTGGGTATACAAGATCAAAACTAAGTCTGATGGTTCAGTTGAGCGCTACAAAGCTCATCTTATCACTAAGGAATTCTCTCAACAGTATGGTATGGATTATGAAGAAACAGGCTCCTCGAGCTTGGTTTAAGAAATTTTCCACTGTAATCACATCTCTTGGTTTTAAATCTAGTGAGCATGATTATGCCTTGTTTATCAGGTCCACTAATCATGGTCGCATTATACTTTCCTTGTATATTGATGACATGATTATTACAGGTGACGATGTTAGTGGAATTGGTGAGTTAAAATTACAATTAGCTAAGCAATTTGAGATGAAAGACTTAGGAACTCTTCGTTGTTTCTTGGGGATTGAAGTTGCCTACTCTCCTAAAGGCTACCTTATCTCTCAAACCAAGTACATCGCCAACATTCTTGAACAAGCTCACCTTTCTGATACTAGATCAGCGGATACTCCTCTTGAGTTGAATGTAAAATACGCTCCCGGTGATGGTGTTCCTCTACTAGATCTCACTTTGTACCTCACTTTGGTTGGTAGTCTAGTGTATCTTACGATTACTAGACCTGATATTGCTTATGTTGTTCATGTTATGAGTCAGTTTGTTGTCTCTCCCACTACAGTTCACTGGGCAGCTGTTCTTCGTATTCTTCGTTATCTTCGGGGATCTCAATTTCAAAGTCTTCTTTTTCCCTCATCGTCTTTAATGGAGTTGCGTGCCTATTCAGATGCAGATTGGGCTGGTGACCCGACAGATCGTAAGTCCACTACAGGGTTTTGTATATTTCTTGGAGACTCTCTTATTTCTTGGAAGAGTAAGAAACAAGACATTGTCTCTCGCTCCTCCATAGAAGCTGAGTATCGTGCTATGGCATCCACTACTACTGAAACTATTTGGTTACGTTGGCTCTTGTTAGATATGGGTAATTCTCTTTCGGAACCAACTCTGATGCATTGTGATAACAAGAGTGTTATTCAAATTGCTCATAATTCAGTATTCCATGAACGTACGAAACACATTGAGATTGATTGTCATCTTACTCGTCATCACCTTCAGCATGGAACTATCACTCTACCATTTATCTCCTCCTCTTTACAGATTGCTTATCTGTTTACAAAGATGCATTCTATTAAACGTTTTTCATTTTTTAGTTGACAAACTCTCAATGCTCCCTGTTGACGCGTCGTGAGTTTGAAGGGGGGTGTCAGATATTATTGTTATTATTAATTAGTAGTAAGGGTACTTTAGACCTTTTCTATTCTATAGTGTATATATATCTCTTGTAAACTATGTACAACTTATGCTTTCATTTGGTTAATGAAACCCTAGCCTCTTACAGGTTCTTCCTCTCCTCTATGAGTACTGTTTCTCTTCTTCCCTCATAATACTATGTTAGATTGCCTTTGTTAACACAATTCACGTAACAATTCAATTCAGTTCATTCATATTGGAGAAAACAATTCATTCACGTAATAGTTCAATTCAATTCATTCATGTAACAATTCAATTCATTCACGTTATCCATCTAATTTGTATGATAATTTTTCATTGGACCTATCATACATAACAAATTTGAAAAAGTCATCACAGGGTTGTAATCGGTGTAGTACAAGAGGACCAAAGTCGTCTTAGAAAAGCTTCTTCTTGTATTCACACCTTACCTTACAATCGTATATAAACAAACCCCAATTTTTATTTTTATTTTTATTTTTATTTTTGAGCATTATACAAACTCCAAAACGATATTAAGGGAAAAACTCCCATACAAACGATATACTCTGCAATTTTCGAAATTTGCAATTTGAAAACGAGTCATCATAATAACTGTTATAATGGGAAATCAATCGAAACGTAAAACGATATTGCGGCTGTGAGCAATTTTTGAGTTCAAATTGTATACAAAAGGAAAGGTTATGCGATTGTGCAGTGAATGTGGATGGAAGAAATAATGGTGGAGAAGGAGAATAGAGCGTAAGTCGTGTAGAATAATACACCTGCGTGAGTTAACTCACGATGTGTGACTTAACTCACGCAAGGGGGAGCAGAATTCTTAATGTTGGCTTTGGTTGCCAAATGGCCCAAATCCCAAAGTATGACAATAACCCAAAAATTTGCTCAAAATGGCCCTTTAAACGCTCATAGACCCTTAAAATACCTAAAATTGCCCCTGTCGGGTCATGGCTCCCAATGCTTAGGTTTTGGGGTTACAACCTGACTATCCTTTTTTGTCTAGGATTGGGGGTTACGATTGGTTACGACCCAATATGTACGTTCATGCATCAGACAAAAACATAATTATTAGAAAAATCAATCAGTATTCAACAATCACTCGTAATTCAACAACAATACCAACACAAATCATTCAATAACAATAATTTTCAAAGGCACTCATAATTCAATAGCAATAAAAAAAATTGTGATGATCAATAGTAGTAGTAATAATAATAATAATAATTTAACAATGATAGTTACTCCCTCCGTCCCTCAATAGATGACCTATTTGACAATATACAGTATTGACTTAACATACTTTGACTATATTTTTCTACAGATTCACAAAGATAAATAATATCATGTAAGATGTTAGATTCGTCTCGATGAATACTTTTAAAATATTAAATTTTCATAATTTATTTTAGTAGAGAATTGGAGATATCAAAGATAAAACATATGCATTCGTACGTGTGTCGGAGTCAACTAGGTCATCTAATATGGGACGAAGGGAGTATATAACAAACATTTCGCTAATTGAAAAATACTCCCTCCGTTTTTAAATATAAGCAAAATTAACTTTTTAGATTCATTCATTTAAGGATGTATGTGGTCTATATTATGAACCACTTACATCGTTAAATGAATGAACCTAAAAAGTCAATTTTGCTTATATTTAGAAACAGAGGGAGTATAAAGCAAACTGATAATACAACTTAATCAAACTCTATTGAACTTTTGACACTTGTCGTTGAACAAATATTATTACAGCTTTAACAATGTTTGATTTCTAATCAACAAAAGCCTCAACAAACTTTTCTTTCAAATCAACAGAAGCTTCAACAATGTTTAACTTTAAATCAACGAAAGTTCCGACATTATTTGATTTTGGATCATCGGGTTGTTCAACCAAAACTATAAATAAATAAACTACATTTTAAATAACATGAAAATGTGCAATTAATTGGCCCATAAATAACCCTTTAAAAAGCTTTGAACCCCTCTTGTGTCAAAATCATCACATATTTTCCCATGATTTTTTGGCACGAGGGGTTTGAAGCATGTAAAAGGGGCGTTCGGATCTTAAAATCCTTTTTTTTTTAGATTTTCGAATCCAAATGGATAAAAAAATCTTGGAAAAAATAAATGAGGCTAATTTTTTCAATTCAAAAATAGAAAGAAAAAAAATACAGTTCAGATTATAGAATCCAAAATTTTGAGAGAATTTTTTAGAATTCTAGATGGCACGTGAGAAACATGGAGGGTGGAAAAGAAAAGATAAAAGTTTCAAAATAGTGACATATATGGGCCTAAGAAGGTCCAAAACTTAAAAAAAAAAAAAAAAAAAAGTTGTATGAGGTGCTAACTCATTTTAGTTAAATTCAAAACTCATTTGAATTCAAACATGTGATTCAATGCCTACTTAGTTTAGTTAGTATTTAATTTTCTTTTTCATATATTAGTATTTAATTATGAGAAATGCTTTGAACACTCTATTTACAACACTCATTTTAACATTTACTTTTTAATTTAATAAAATCAATATGAGTCTGAAACTTTAGAAATTGGTTTCATTTAAAATGGTTAAGCTCGCACTGGTTTTGTCTAATAAGCAAGTATAATGTTAGAGTCACTTTAAAAAGAAAGTATTCCTAACACTCTTCTTTTAACTATAGTCATATTTTTCCCGTTACTCGTGTTTTTTATTAATTTATTTCGGTCCACTATTCTCCAATGGAGTTCCCATAGTTCAACTCAACTTATAGGTAAGTGAAGTATACAATGATGGTTCCAGTCATATTTAAATTGGGATAGTCAATCAATTCAACTTTAACTAAAATTCAGCCATCACTTAAATTCAAACATGTGATTCCATGACTATTCAGTTTAAAATATACTACTCTATTAAACTTCAAGATTATCCTCTTGTTAGTTTAATTTTCCAAGCGAAATGTTAACGAGTGTCTCGGGGCAATTTTTAAACACTTTAAATGGTAAATTTTTACGAAAAATTGTGTATGCAATGCATTGAAAATTGTAATAGTTAACTTTTTAAAAGAATAATTACTAAATTTGGGATGTTTAAAGAGTGCCCGAGGGGCCTCGTTAACAAGTAGTGTGACAAAGGATGACCTGATCTCCATACATCTTATACATCTACACATGAATGACCAAAAGTGTGTTGCAGCCGTTCACTTTCCAAAACAAACAACTAAATTTTATCAAATTTATATTATTACCAGCAGCAACAAATTTCCATTACAAAGACTGTATGGTAGATAATCTGTCTAGAAATTGAGTAAAATTTTCATCAGTATCCAACAAGCTAATTCTTACATATTTTGGGCTAACCCCAAAGTGTTTTCCACTTCTCGTTATGATGTTGTGTGCTCTAAGGAAGCTTTCACAGTCTTCCACATTTCCCTCACACTTCAACCACACAAAAGCTGCAAAATAATTGAATACATACATTAACACTTCGACAAAAAATATACTTAGGGAGTTGTATTATCTAATTGGTTTAATCATGTATTAATTAGTCCCTGCAAATATAACTTTATGTCAAAATTTATTCATACTATTAAAATTGATCTAATATTTATTTTATTCTTTATTTTGAAGGATTAAAATCAAATATTCTATCTATTCCAATATAAATCAGTTAAAACAAAATAACAATGGCCTAAAATACAAAGTTGTATATTTTGTAGGACCAAAAACATAGCATATTTATACACAAACTAAAGGTAAAAAATTGTATATTTGCGGAACAAAAATAAATTCATACCTATTAAATTTGTCAATTGATATTAAATTAACTATAGTATAGTATAGTATAATACCTGGTTGAGGTTCCAACACTCGATTGAAAAAGTTGCAAAATGCAGGGGAAAATTGAGATAAGCTGAACAATTCACTATGATGCACTACTTCTCTTAGCTGCTTCCACCTGCTGGCCATGACCTTGTGGCTGAACTTGAAGAATGACTCATTCTCTAGGGAGTTTTCTTGTTCACAGCTGTCAGAAACTGCACTTAAAACCTTAGCAGCCCTGAGTTGTGAATCCTTTGAGACTCCTATTGTGTTTAGCTCTATGAACTTTGTCATTTTCTTTGCTACCTCTTTGTCTTTCACTAGTGCCCACCTAAAAGTACATACAAAGTTGAAGCATTTCTTTACTTTTTCATTTTTAGTTTTTTGATTGCTCAATAAATCTATTAGAAAACCAAAATTTGCATGTTTAAACTACAATTTTACTAATAAGGTTTTTGTTTTATTCCACCCTCAAATATCCCTTGATTCTTTTTTAATTGTCGTTTTTAAAGTTCAATGCAACATTAGTATGTATGAAACAACAATTCATACATACCAAGACAACCAATATATTTGTTTTATGGAGTAGAGTATAGTATCTAACTTATCATATACGCATTCAGAGACCAAAATGACTATTACTCATAGTATAGTATCTAACTTACCCTATGCGCATTCCTGCATGACCAGTGCTTTTGGAGACGGTAAAAAGAGTTAGATCATGATCAGCAGGCGATGATATAGGAGTATATTGCGGCCAGTAATAGGCAAGATCATGAACCAGAAGTCCCTGACTTCTATTGACCTTTGACTTCCTCACATGTCCATCAGGATTATTTGGTGAAGTTACCAGCTCAATGTAGGGTCCATCTTTCTCATAACTATCTGCATCACCGGCCCATTTGTATAGCCCAGACTTTAGGTAATCTGTCATTGATGGGTATGACTGCATGCAAAGCAATGCAAATAATTTAATTATTTATTTATTTGTCACTCCTCAATTGCATGTTCAAGCATGTATATATCAGTATGAATTATACAAATTAACACCAACTCACTAAGACACTAATGTGATTCAATTGTGCAAAATTAACTTCAAATATTTCAGAATTGACCCATGTTTATATCATGGTGAATGTTTTAGAATTATAATCTCGTGATTTTGTAAACATTATAAAGTGTAGCTTTGACAAACAAACCATAAGATCAAACATACACATGGTAATATTGTCCTTTACCAACCTCTTTTATGATTTGAACCGGTTACCACTCACCGGACAACTAAATATTTGTTTAGGATCACGGTGAGTTTGACAAAACTACAGAAATACCGTAACTTTGTTAAATTCACCACTAATCCAAACAAACATTCAATAATTATGAACTATAATCTACTGTCAGTTCAGCACATGTGACCGTTAACAAGGGTGTAACAACTACCATGTGATCAGGTGCAGACTTGCAAAAGTATGAATACATACATGAAGACAAACAAAAAGAAGCATTAAAAAGTGATATTACATATTATGAGACAGAAAATTAATTGCAGGATACTAAAAAATTCAAATAAATAAGAAAATGGTAGGAATACATTGAATGTGATAATTAATGACTCTTTCAGAAGAATCTCACATGGCGTAAAAATAGAGAAAAGAATCAAATTTAGACGTCAAACCTTTTTGTAGAACTTCTGAATGCAATAATAATTAAATGTTCATAAATTATATTTCATTATGCTTAATCAAGAAAAGAGTTTTACTGAACTAAATCATTCCCTTAATTGAATAAACAAGTTTTCTACTAAAACTTGAAGTGATCAAAATATCATATACTCTTGTATAATTATATGATTACATGCATGTTTGAAATTACGGTGGACTTCACAAAATAACTTTGTTGAAGCTCCAGAGGTGCGGTGTTTGAAAAACTACGGCAAGCCACTTTAGTTTTGTCAAACTCACCGTAAATTCCAACATACACTATATAAACTATGCTAATGTGTGTGCAACAATGAAATAATATGTTAGTACTAGGTCTATGTTTTGTGTCACAGTAAATATGTCAGAATCACGATGAATCATTGTGACTTTGCATAGAGGCTCGCTGTCATTCTTACAAATTCACTTTCATACCAAACATGGACCAAACTGTTTCAAGAACATCTCATAGTTCCAAAAGAAAGAAAACAAGTTAGGAAGGTACTGACAGAGTAGTAGGGTGAGGCACAAACAACGTTGATTGGTTGAGATGCATGATTTGGGGAGAGAGCATAGAGTGCAGCAAGAAAAAGTTGAGAGGAACCTGTCCCTACAACAATGTGACGTCCTTCTGTGACTGCATTCCCGACCACTCTGTGCAACCTCACTACCTCCTTTGCAAACTCTGCCTCAAGAAACCAACATATGTTCGACACATCCGAAAAATAGCTCATGGATTGCCATCCTGGAATTATGATCGTGGTCTTGTCACCTGTTTGTCTCCAAAATCTTTCATATACTGTCGGATCCCCACTGCATGTATATATAATAATATCAACTTATAAAATTATGATATGATATACTTGATTAATTTAATTGATTCAAGTCAATTGACCACAATTCAAAAAATAGATCATTGTTATGTTCCATACCAAACAAGCTTTTATTAACTGATTCTTGTCTTCTAATACCAACAAGTATAAAATAAATTATCTTTTTTACCAAATTACAAGCTTTTATTTATTATTTCATGTCTTCTAATTTGTACTTACAAAATTCAGTTTAGCTTATGTTTGGATGGACACACTGTGATTTTGTAGAAATTTCAAAATCTGTACGTGTTTGAACTTTTATATTGCCAATGCAATGAATCATCGTGATTTTGACAATCTCCACAAACTCAAACATGTACTTATTAAAGTTCAAACATATTTCTTTTTTTGAAGAAGCTTCAAACATATTGAACTACATACTTTTTTTTCCAAAAAAAACACATAACCTTTTGCAAAATATATGTATCCTTATTTGGGAGCACAAATCACCTAGCCATGTCTCCAAATCTTTGCGAGTAAAGGACCAATAATGATTAATTTTGTTTATAGTACATAGTAAGATCTATTTGGATCGATCGATTAGGTAAAGGAGCAATGAACGTATCCAAGAAGGGGGGTTGAGTTTGTAACTAATAAGGGGTGCATCTTCATGTGTTAGGTTATGGACGGAAAAAAAAAACTGATCAGTGTCCACATGCATGAGCCAAAGAATTATAGAAAGATGGGTAATGTATAATGCATTTACAATTACATCATGTTCATTGAGATCAATAGGAGCCATGCATGGCAAAAGAATGAATACGACAAAAGACGTTGAAGGTGGATTTCTATTTATGCAGGACCCACGATGCGGTGGTTATACTTATCGGAGAAATTCTAACATGGTCACATGACCAAACAAATAGTGTTTAATCACACACATATAAATAAGTATTTTTTTAAGGGTTATGTTAATCAATGCCCTTAGGCAATGGTTAAGAAAACCCAAAAAAGAAAGTTTTAAGTTGGAAATGCCACTTTTTAGACTTTTAAGGAGTTGAAAAAAATTGAAAATGCCACTTTTTAGACTTTTAAGGAGTTGAATGCACAAATTCCAATGCAGGATTACTATATTTGTTTTCTTAACTAGTGTCCTGGTTAGCATTTCCCTTTTTTTAATGATAAAAAAATTGATAAAAAATAATTAAATATTTTTAAGATAATCTCTTCATATGAATGTGTCTAAAGATTAATTATTTGGTCTTGCGACTATAGAAGAATAGCTCTACTGGAGAAATTCTAACATGGTCACGGGACTAAACAAATAGTGTTTGGTCACACACATATAAACAAGTATTTTTTTTAAGGGTTGTGCTAATCGGTGGCCTTAGGGCAATGGTTAAGAAAACCCAAAAAAGAAAGTTTTAAGTTGAAAATGCCACTTTTTAGACTTTTAAGGAGTTGAATGCACAAATTCCAATGCGGGATTACTATATTTGTTTTCTTAACTAGTGCCCTGGTTAGCATTTCCCTTTTTTTAATGATAAAAAATAATTAAATATTTTAAAGATAATCTCTTTATATGAATATGTCTAAAGATTAATTATTTGGTCTTGTGACTATAGAAGAATAGCTCTACTTATAGATCCAGATTCTAGAGAACCCATGAGAAAATGGAAAAATAAAAAAGTTGAATAATTAAAATTTAAAAACAATAAATTAAAAGGCGCACAAAAAGCTTATACAACTGAATGATTCACCATTTGGGCGGCCAAAAGTACTCAAAAATAGAAAAAGTTTATATAAGTGTCTTGCCATAGGGGGGTGGCCAAAAGTTATACCAATAAAAATCTAATGTCAATTAGACACCCGAAAGGTACACTTCCATGATAGTCTTATCTCATGATCACGAAAGGGTATCTTAATTCATATAAAGGTTGCATTGAGAGATGTACGTAATAATTGATCTTGATCATTGATTTGAGATTGAACGAATTAGATTTGACGGTCAATTTTATGCGGTTTAACAATATTATCATTCAATTTTTTTCAAACGATCGAGATTGGTAAATGCATCATGCGTGTAGAATCAATTTCCATGGGACATATGACCCTACCAATTTCTTGATTCTTGTAACCATCAACCATTCACCAATTTTTTTTTCTAGAGTACTATTAGTTTTGTAGTTTAATTAATATATTATAACAATGATCTATTTAAATTCAATTAGAAATTAGAAAATAAACATGTTTTACTAGCATAATTTGCTGCAATAAACGCTTTCCTTGTTTTACTAATAAGTAATAAGTGCTTGTACTTTAAAAAAAGTTAAAACACTCACTATAAAATCTGTACAAATTTTTGGCAAATTCAAGTGGGATATTAGCAGTCTATAAGTCAGAGTTTGGCCTAATAATGTACATAATGATTTTGATATAACCAATGTCAAATGAGGACCCCGCTCATAGTGTTGGTGGTATAGTTGTTCTAGGCTTCTAGCTAGTTAATTAGGGTTACACTCCCCTACTTTGCTACTCCGTAATGTGGTCTACCTCTAAGTTAGAGGCTTAAAGCTCTACTTCACCAACTAACTTTGAAATTATAACAACCCCTCCCTCCAAACTTTGAACATGCAGAACTTAATTATCAAACTAATTGTGACTCATGTTAGTGATTTGGTAATGTAATTTGGTAGTTTGAGGGTAGAAATTAGTATAAATAAAATATTGCGGTTTGAATCTTTTACCTAAGTTTTTTTTAATCAATACTGATATATTTACGATTATGTATCTTCTACGTTACTCTATTAACAAATGAGCAACATTATAATGTAATATTATGATAATATAATACATATGTTCGGGTATTCTAAGCTAAGCATATGCAATCACACACAATTCATTCTGTTTTTGTCTTTTATGTCTGACAATTTTTGGCAAGAGAAGAAAACCACGTTAAAGACAATGACTTATCCCTGTCTTCTCTGTTATCAAGGTCAGAACACCAAGTAAGAAGGGTAGATTCTCATGTCCTAGCTAGTAGAAACAGAGAGCCAGTAGGCAATAGTATTGGCCCAAATAATAAGCAAAAGCATTGATAGGATATAAAATTAAAATAGCGTTATGCCTAAGGACATTGTTTAAAGAATTTATTAAAAAAAATTATCTTAAAAACGTAAGTCAAGAATGTGTAAATATTCAAATATCACGCATAGTGTCTAGGGACAATTTAGTCACCTTAAAATTAACTGCATGTCTAGATTGACGATGAAGTTGCAAAAATCACATCATCACGATTTTGACAAAAACTATATTTTCGAGCTTTTACAAAATCTTGGTATCAGTATAATTTTGACAAACTCAATGTTCATTTAAATATGAACTAAGTTGAATTATCAAAACTTTATGGATCATAACAAAAAAAACTATGACAAGCTAGCAACCTTAAATAAAAATGAAGGGAAGAAAATAATGAAAGTTATGTTGCACTTACTGGTCAAGATTTATGATTCTGTTCTTGCTTCCTGTGAGATCTTTGCAAGTAGAATTCTTCAAAGAAGAAGTGGATGACATAACCACACGTGATTTGTGAATATTATTATTAGCTCTATTCAAACAAGAGTTGTTATGGCCTTCTTCACCATCATAAAACATTCGAAGTATGAAACTCACATTCAAAGCGAGGGATAACACCAAGAAGTGTCTCAAGGAGAATACAGTATTGGGAATCTTAGCCATATTCTTAACAAAGGGAAAAGATGAAGTAATGGAAAAAAAAGGAGGGAGGATCTCGTTTGTTAAAAGCTTTTGGAGCTCTACCACTAAATTGCTTTCTTTATTTATTGCATTGCGCACCCCCACATTATAAAGTGTGTTTCTAGTGGACCTTTTGGTTTTGGGAAGCTAGAAGCATGTTTGCTACAAACGTGCCTTGGGCGTCGTGGTCACATGGGATCTTTTTTTTTTTTTTTTTTTAATTCACAAGTATGGAGATTCTATACTACCTTTGCAAATTGAAATGCATTGATATACTTTTTTTTTTTTTTTAAATCAATAAATTAACAATCTTTTTATAAAGTAAAAGGTTATTAGTCGTTTTTTTTTTGTTAGATAGTCTAACGGTTAGAGAAATTCATTTTAAAGGTGGATAAGTGAAGGGCTTATATCTCGACTCCCGCATATATTATGCATTATTTATTATCAAGTAAGTTGAGTTCACAAGGACATTTGTCGATTTATTTTAAGAAAATTATCTGTCAATATTTATATTTTAAAAATATCATTTCATAAGGAAAGTATCATTTCATTGTTTATAAAAATCATATTAATTTTTTTACATTTTACTGTATAAAATATTCATTATTCATTATAATGAATAATAAAAATTCATAAAAATTAAATTTTACTTCACTTACACTTTTGGTAAATAAGATTTAATTATTATAATTGTCAAACGCGCGTGTGTACCATTGCACTAAAAAGTGTGAGTTTATCCTAGAAATTTATTGAAAATTGACTCGATGTTGAAAATTTGTCAAAATTATGGCGCAATTGGTGTTAAACGTGGCGCGATTTGGTTGAGCAATTTGAAGGTTTTGGTTCTAGAAAATTAATGGCGTGATTGGGAGAAATCATAGAGTGATTTTGGACGAAGTTCATTACTGTACTGATGTATGAGCTCTAAATCATCGTGTGATCCATGCAAATCGTGGCGTGAGTATGTCTGTGTTGTATATGCCTTCGTTCTATAATTTTTTGGGAAGCTTCAAGAGAGAGAATCTTGTCAAAGCAAAGGAGGGAACTTCATGGTTGAGTGTTTGAGGTTCTTGGTTGGAAAACACTTCATAAAAACCTTGGGTAGCGAGATCTCATTAGAGAAATGATCAAAAAACTTTCTTTATTGTTTCCTCTTAGGATTCATGTGGGTTTGAGTGACTTGAAAAAATTGATAGAAGTTAGGGTTTGTCATTTGTGAGCTTGGGATATAATTTCTTGTAACCTCCTTGTATCACTATTTCATAACGAATTAGAGATTTCTTCCTGATGTAGGTTAAATTTGTTCGACCTCGGTAAAGAAATTTCTTAGTGTGTTGGTTCTCTCTACTCTCTTATCTTCGCAGTTTTGGTAAAGTTATGCTTGTGGTTTTGTCTACACTTAGTTCTAGGTCAATTATCGTTGTTATTGCTCGAAGCTACTTTGATTTTTATTACTCATTTCTTTTGCTCCATGCCTCTAAATATATTGGTGTGATTTTAAGATTTCACTACAAAACTATCTTTGAATATAGTTCATTTGATAGATTGGCCCTCTAGGCAAATAAATATATTATAGTACTTGAGATATTTTACAATAGTGTTGTTTTTTAGAAATAAATATATAGTAGCCCATGTAATAAATATATTATAGTTTCACATGTAACAAGTATTTATTGAAGAGATAAATACATTTTAATTGTTACTTGCACCTCTCTAGTTTTGAATCTATCTAACCTCTCACTAGCTTTCATAAACCGACCTTCCTTTTTTTCCTTTCTTTCTCACAGATCAAAATCGTTTTTGTGAGATGTAGTTGTTTCCTTAGGTGGTGCAACGAGCGACATCCGTCCTCCGCACCACCGCTTTTCCTTCCTTTCGGCGGCCGTCCAATCTAGGCTCTCGTCTCCATTCTCCACCGTTGCTTGGTTGTCCTTCGCCGATATCTCTTTGCGGCGGTTTGCTGGTCGGATTCACCGTGTCGGAAGGGTTGGTGTTGGTTCTACGTTTCGTGTTTTTTTAACCTTCTCGGTTGCCGTCACGCTGGTGGGTTTCGACGGTGGTGGCTCTCTGTTCGACGGTGCTCTTTCCTCATCTTCTTCCGGTGACAGTTTGATTCGGTTACTGTTGTGGATTTGGTGTGACATTCGGTCGGATTGCTTATTCGTTGTTGTCTGGTTTGTCGTGTTTTGTTTGGTGTTGTTGTGTTTTGTTTGTTCAGAGTTGTGTTGGTGGTTGCAGATTTGGCCCTGTTTGAAACCCGTAAGGGTTGTTTGGATGTTAACGCTTTGGACTAGTGATATGGGTTCAAAAGCGTGTTTGAGAAACCGGTTGTGTTGATGTTCCTGGCTTGATTCTATGATATTTTCAGGTATGTTGAGATCTGCAGGTCTCGATGCATCAGGGCCTCCTTCACTCTGGTACCATCATCTTGTCTGTTGCAGATCGGAGTGTTGCTCGAAAGAGTTTTATACCTGCTGCTTTGTTCAGGGGGTTGCTGGACCGTGGATCTTGTTACCGTGTTGGCAGTCGATCCATACGCCAATCTTAAAACCCTGTTTTATCCTACTGACCCTCTCTCGTCATCTTTTTTGAAACTTGGTTTCAAATCCGTATGCAGGTTTGCTGGGTTGCGTCTGTGATGAGAGTTCGTTTGTTAGGATTGATTAGGTCGTTTCATTTTTCTGTTTTACCACGATGTATCCTCGTTTGGGTTGTTTCTGGGTCAGGTCCAATGCCCCCCTGCTCTGTACCTTTGTTCTTTTATGTTATTTTATTTCTCTTTTTTGCTTAAAAAAAAGTATTTATTGAAGCAAAAAAGTAATTATAAAAAATTTGAAAAATAAATTAACACAATTTTCAATTTATAATTTTCATTTTTGGTACTTTGACATATACCCTAAGAATACATGTTAGCATTTTTCTTTTTATGAATCTAGAAGGAGTCATTTAAGCACCTATTATAAGTTGTTATTTTTGTGAAGCAAGGCATATCCCTAAAAAGAGGAAGCTATGGACACAATCTTTCAAACACACTCTCTAACACTCACTTATATATAGGGTAAAACTCACGTGGGTTTCACAATTTTATGTAGGATCCATTTTTAATGTGTGGTATCCATATTGATTTGATTCAATAAGAGAATGTGTGTTATAGAGTGTATTAAAAAGAGAGTGTTCATAACACTTCTCATGAACATGGATCCCACATAACAAATACAATTCAATAAGAGAATGTGTGTTATAGAGTGTGTTAAAAAGAGAGTGTTCATAACACTTCTCATGAACATGGATCCCACATAACAAATACAGTAAAAGTCTCAAATTTCAAAATTCAATTTTTTTTCATTCAAAAACACATTTAACTCTTATCTCTATAATAATAATAGCAACCATTGGTATACAACAATGAGTAAAAGCATATTAAAAAAATAATTGATGAACATTACTTTTATTTATTTATACATTAAAACAGAGAGATATATGGGTAGCACTTGGATGACATAAAATCGGTGATATTGGTCAACCACAAAGTTACAAGTAGTGTCACCAATTGTATATCATCTAAGTATTGCCCGAGACATACATAGGATCCCAAACTAACCTTGTGAGGGATCAAAATAAAAACTCGACCAAAGACAAAGTTGAAGAACTAGGCCAAGGAATTTGGACTCTCACCATTTTGTCAACATAATCAAATTTCACGGCCACCCCATCTATTTTGCAACAAACTGGTTTCTCAGACGCAAACACACTCATTTCCCCACAACCCCTCACCTCAATTTTAACCAAACTAGCATGATCATCAAACTCCAGAGACTGAACAGCACCACCAGAGTTAAGCATGTTCACTAACCCAATTGGAGCAAACTGAATCAACCCTTTTGAAAACACTCTCACTGGAGACACTGTCATTAGCTCAAAACTAAACGGCTCGAGTGAAACTTCCAATTTATCAGAACACTTCATGAGCTTCAGTTTCTTCTCCTTGAAGAAATACACAGCAAACACATCTACACCTTTGATGCACATTGGGCTTTTACCGTTGCACCATTCGATATCTTCAGGACTTGCATAACATGTAACCAAGTGTGAAAATTCAGACGCACTCTTGTTTCGCCGTGTCTCAGGACACCACCCACCACCTTGGCAATTGAATAGGCCCAAAACACCCGTGTACTGTAATGATAAACAAAACAAAAACATAATGTAAATAAAACATCCTAAATGTAAATTAAACTACTAAAGAATTTAATCAACATTATATATATACTACTATATCGTACAAATGGACACGTATATGTTCATAACGTGCTCGTCTATCTACTTTTATTGGTCTATCAATTATAATTTGTCAAAGATTAAAAGAGAGGGTGTTTTATGTGACTCACTTTGTTGAGATTCCAAATTTTGAGCATTGTTTGGCCATCATGTAAAGGGTCTTCAAACAAGCAATCTCGTGTAGGGAGTGCATAATGTTGACAACGCAAGATAGAACCATCAGGTAAAACAAGAGTTTTAAGCAACTTGAAATTGTGATTACCAACACAATCACTAACATAAATTGGTCCACCGGAGATGGCTCTAGAGGCAGCATGAAATTCAGCACAAGGATGAGTGGATTGAAACATGTCCCAATCCGGGTGAATGAAATTTCCCATCCATAAACTGTTATAGGCACAATGTACCATGTGACAACCTTGAAGCCAATATGTACCATTTGGATCACCAGATGGATCAGAACACCAAAAATCATCTCCTACACGTCCGAGGGATATTGCTTCTGTGCCGAGGAGAAAGAAGTCGTTGCAATGCTCCATGCTTGCAATCACTCCATTGCCTTTGAAATGTTTCTTCACTGATGAGGTTAGTGCTTTGTAATAGGCTTTAGCAAGCTCAACACGTCCACCATATTCCTCTGATAGCATCTCAAGCAACTGCAAAAGGAAAATACACCAAATGTTATGTTGAGCTTTGAAATCATCTAAACAATTATATATAACTCATCTGTTTCAAACCTTGTGCTTGTTTCTTGATTTGAATAAAATTTAGCATATTTGGATTCATTTTAAGTTGGACAAAATCACATTGACATCATAATTTTGTGAAGCTCTAAAATGTATAATGTATAGCTTTTGTTGTGACCTCTAAAGTGTACAATTTGTCTCATTGAGATACATTCACCCATCTCTTTATTTTAATTTTTTTTATATATTTTGGTATTCCAACAAAAGTTTTGGGGAGTTGGGTCTTGGAACTCATCGGGACGTCTCTACTTTCAATTGGTGAAAATCATCGTAATTGGCTTAAGGACGCAAGAATCACTATTGTACCGTGTTAGCAAACATGCTCGTGTTAGTTATGCATGAGCTTAACTTGAGGCCCATGATGCATAGAACATGCCCTCTAGAATTGTTTATTTACCCAGCTCATGTTTCAAACCCAATAAAAAATATACATAAATTATCTCTCAAAATTGCGTTATATGAAAATTTACCAGGCATTCAGGCAATTTTAAAACAAAAAGGAAGAATGTAGCATAAATCACCAAGGTAATTAGAAGGAGCCAAAATTAAAATTTAAAGAAAAATTGAGCGTTCATATGAATTCAAGTGAAAATAAATAAAAGAAAGGGCTCGATTTGTGAAGAGAAATGTTGTTTGACGTAAGAATTTTGATGTAGAATATGGTATCATTTGATTATTTGATCTTTGTATGTAGCTTAATATTTGTCTAAATCGTATAGGGTCAAAAGTAAGCGAGAGACACTTCATTGTGAACTAGTTAGTACTTAGTACTATGCTATTTGTCAACTTCTAAAATGCATCTTTTGTACGTGAAATTGCCAAATTCTATTGAATAAAAATTCTATTGATCCACGTATACTTACCATGGGTGATCTTAGGAAGGCTACAAGTGTCAAGGGAAAAGACTTATATCGACAACCATTCTACTCGAGAGAAATGGCTTTCAAGTTTCAACCCTGCAATACCCCAATAGTTGGTACATGTATAGTGTTCGTAGTCCATTATCAATTAGACTAACACATGAATACAAAGAAAATGATGTCAAGCATGTCTTTTGTATTTTTTTAGGGATTAAATGTTGAGCATGTCGTTTAAAAATAAAATTTGAGATACACTTGTTCTCTAGGAGCAGCATTTAGGGATATCATTTGTAACCTTTTATTCATTACAAAGACTACTACTCAAGTCAAATGACCATGAAGTGAACCACCGCTAACAAGCCTAAGTAATCGTGTTCGTATTTGCCTTGTCAAACATGGAAGAGTGAGTATATTTTGTACAAACAAACAGAAATAAACCTACTAGGTATAAGATCATTTAGGAGTTAGGACCACAAAAATAAATGCGTTCTATTCATATAATGTATGATCTGACCCACACCGACGCACCTCCGTAAATTATAGACTCATTTAAAAATTAAAAACATGTAATTTGTTGGTGGGAAAATAATCAAAAAAGTCATATACTACCGAATCAATTTAAAAAAATAATAATCATAATTGAGAAACAAAACAAACAAAATGTAACAAGACAAGAGACAATTTTTAGAAGACTTACATGAATAACGTCAACCTTAACACCGTCAATGCCCACCGATTCCAAATGAGAGTGAAGCCCTTCAAACATTTCTTGGGCTAAATTTGGCGGCACTAATCCCACACCATTATTAACAATCTTATCCACCGCTAAATCCTCCATTGTCATCTTCAGCCCCGGAGATAGCTTCGGAGTAACAACCTTAGCTTCGGGCATGCCCTTCACTTTAGGTCTAACCCCACCCCAATACCCACAAAGTGCATGCCAAACATAAACATTCTCAACACTCTTAAACTCTTCCTTCAAGTCCCTAATAAAACCACCCATACCTTTGTTACATTCATTTTTAGGACTTTTATATTCTCTAAATTTATAATTTTCTTCATATTTTATTAGCCTACATGGCATTTGTTCCCCAGCTGAGGTTCGGTTCATACCTTCTTGGTCCGTTATTGGATCATCATCATGACAAATGGATTGCCATCCATCATCTATTAAGACTAGACCCGGTGGACATCCACCCTCAGTAAGACCCTTAACACCTTTCTGCACGCCTTTGGGATGCACTTTCAAATAAAATGCATCCCACGTGCACCAACCGAATTTGTCAATAATATTCGGTGGTGTTTTTTCTTGAAGTAATTTGAATGTTCCTAAGTGGGCCTGGATTACTTTCATTGCTTCTTTTACTAAACGGTAGGGGTCGTTGCTGACGTGGATGTAAAGACATGATTTGAAATGGAAGTCAAGGACATGTGTTGAACCACTCTCCACACAGATGTCCACGTAATCATGGACACCTGGTTGGAGAGAGGTTCCGAAGGAGTTTTCGATGATTGGGAGAAGTAAAACATAGGGGCGTCCAAGGGATTTGTTTTGGTCAAGAATTAACATTTGTGTTTCATGTTCTAACTCATGTCCGTTGGTTCCGGTCCAGTGAGTTGTCCACCAAACCTTAAACCGGAATATACTCATGAACCGGATTCCTTTTAGTTTGCCAAGTGGAACCACGTGGTGGCTTTTGGGTTCGGTGGTGTTGAAACCAACGAAGCAACCATGTTGCAACGTGGTATTGTAGCTGGATTTGGAATTATGGAGAAAAGGGGAAGGGGTGGTGGTTGTTATGTTGGGTGGGACTTGAGTGAGAAAAGGGTGGCCATTTGCAAGAAAACATGAGTCGTTTAAGGTGATGGATAAGGGTGGGTTAGTTATATCGACGAGGCCTATTACATCTATGGGTGTAGCTGTTTTGGTTATGCTTGGTGGTGCCATGGTGATTGATGAGAGATTGAGCTTGGTTACTAGCTAGTTTAATGACAAAGACAATTTAACTTGTGGGAATATTCTAAAGTAGCCAAAAACGAGCTTAACTTGATGGCTAACTTGGCTATGGTTGAAATTGGTGCCCAGAGTGTGGGTTTATATAGAGAAAAAAGAAAGCCTACATAGTTATTGCTAGAAGGTTGTGTTACTTTACATATTATAGACTTAGTTTTTACTAACTAATATTAATCATCTGGTTTAACTATTATCATCATTTAATAAAATAAACTTGTTAGTATCTTAACGTACAAATTTGTGTTAGAAGATATTTTGTTACAGTGTTATAATAGATATTAATCATTTTTCATCATGAGATTATTATGAACCACGATCATTTGAAACAAATAACATGACTAATTTTTAAAACCAAAACAGTCATATTTTAAATAGGAGGACTAAATTAAAAAAAATGTAAAAGTAAATTATTAAAAACTAATGGCAAGGACAAGTTGCATGAAAAGCAAAGGACGTTTCTGGAACAAGAGTATAAGTATAACCGTCAACCGCTAGGAAAATTGTGTGGACTAGGTTCAATTGGGGCCCGCAGATGGGTTCTTTCTTTTTCTTGGTGGGTCAACAGTTGCTCTAGAGTTTTATTTCTGTTTTATAAATGAGAAATAATATTTGAACTATTAATTTATGACAATTTTTATAACAATTTTCTTTGTCATACTTATATTATGTTTTTATTTCATCCCTCTATTTCTTTGACTTTTGTACTAAAACTTAGATTTTTTTGTATATTTTAGTTGTTATACAAGTTGTCACATAAAATAACATAACAGTATTTCATTGCTTTTCTAGATGTTTCGTGCGCTTGCGATTATTCATCTGCGTGCTTGACTGAAGTAACAAAAATGCAACGGCAAAGTCTCATCACCAATTAAGTTACCAGGTCTGTTTAAAAAAAAAATTTAAGTTACTAGGTCTAATGAACTATTTACATGTAGTAACTTGTCCATGTGTATTATTCATGTGATTTACTTTCATCATATTTTAAATTAATATATAAAAATAAATGTTTGTATATAACATGTTTAATTTGTCTCAATGGATATTTTTAAAATATAAATTTTTATAATTTTTTATTATAGATAACTAAAGATATTAATGATCAAAATTGTATATTAGTTGAATGTAACATGTATTTAAAAATCGAGAGTATAATATATTAAAAAATAAGTTTTTGAAAGGTTTTAGAATGGAAGGATTTTAAAATGTTCAATCAATATTTTAATATTTATTTGATATTTTTAAATAATTAGAATAACAGAATTTTATTTTAGGAGAAACATTGAAATAACAACGTGATAAAGGATTATATAAGACCTCAATTACACTTCATTCATCATTAAAAATATTTTATAATATTTGTAATCTATATTTATATTAAAGGGACGATTTTGGGTTGAAATTTTATTGTCCAATTCTACTTTTCACTTTTTATCTTTTTTTGGTAAACACCTTTTATTTAAGCTATTCAAATTACAATTTTGTCTTTTGTATAATATATTTAAACTTTAATTAAAAAAATAGTTAAGCATAATTTAAAAGCGGTTAAATACATTTTTTAGTCCTTTTAGTTTGACAAAAATATCTGATTAATCATTTAAGTTTTTTAAGTTTTAAATAGGTCCGTATTACCATTTTTAGGACATATTTGAAACTTAAAAACTAAAAAAAAAACGTTAAATAAGTGTGATGAATGAACAAGTCAAATGACCTATTTAAAATTTAAAGGACCTATTTGAAACTTAGAAAAACTTAAAAAAATTCATTTAAAACTTAAAAAACTTAAATGACTAATCTAGAATTTTTGTCAATTTTAAAGAACCAAAAGAGATGTTTTGCGGAAAGAGAGCACTAACGTTTTCCTCATTCTGCTAGTTTAAATAAATAAAAATTCTGACACTAAAACTTCGTCCATACTGTTATAAACAATTTTTGAGTCGTTCATTAATGGAAAAGATAATATTTTAAAAGAGAGAATATAAGCTACACTAAGATTATTCTAACAACTAATTTCTTTGATAATTCTTACATTCACCGATTCTCTACTTATATATGCAAGAATTTGGCATATTCTCTGATAAACTAAATAATGACTCATTGTATTGGATCTAACTAAATCCTTCTAGAATCAAGCGACTCATACTATAAAATAGACTTGTATCTAATAATTATACTAATGGTGTGTTTGATTTGTTAAAAACGAAGGACAAGCCAACTCAAGTTGTACATTGTTTGATTTATAAAATTGTGTTAGGGACAGGACAAAATGGAGGCAATGGATAGGATAAAATCCAAAATTCTTGTCCCTTACCAAACTACAACACAATTTTTTGTTCCACGTGCAAGTTGTCTAAATATCAAAACAATATTTTTTTTTGATGGAAAGCAAAACAACATTTTGTCCACCAAAAATGATATAAGACCAAAAATTATTTAATACCATAAAATATAAAATGTGTTATGTCTTATGTTGTGTAGTTGTGTTTTGTACGGAGTACTTAAGTTTTACGCATCAGGCGCACCCTTAGACTTACCTTGATTATTCATTCATCACGCAAACATACCCTTACATTTCAATTTTCAACAATGATATTTCATATTAGGACACGCTAAGAATAAAATAAAAATAGGACACAACATTTTTCTTTAGGTTTTGCTAGAAATTTTCATTTGCACATGCTAATTGAACTTAATTAAACTGTCGATTCTCTTTATTCAAGGCATGGAATTTCCAAAAGTTTTGGAATAACCAACTAACTCACTGTATTCACATTCTAATTTCTGCTATGAATGGTTCTGGGGTTAGATCAACGTACGCCATTGGGAATGCCATGATCATACAGTTCAGAGTGGGTCGGTAGACGTCTTACGAAAACAAGGAACCAGCTTGTGAATCTGTCGCTAGAAATCTCTAGTGATGCTGGATTGTTATGACTTTTTTATCGTATATTACGAAAAAATAATTAGAATAATTGATGTCTTGCTAAGAACATTTTTTTTCTGTGAAAAGTTAGTAAATTGTTGAGATTAAGATAGGATGGACATACATTATAAGAGAATGAATATGAGAGGACCCAAATCCCTTTTTTATGGTCACAAAATTTTAGATTATATAAAAACTCTTACAAAAATATGAAAAGATAGAAACAAAAATGGTTAAATAACATCCTTTTTTATTTCAAAAAATATATATCTTTTTTGAATAGTTAAATAATGTGGAATTTTTTTGTATTCCAAATCTTGTACGCAAAAACATGTGCTCGATTATTACTTGACTGGAACATTTTGAACACTCTGAAACCACTAAAGACATTTTAGAGCATCTTTAATGGTAAACTTCACCTAAGGATATATTGTGGATTTCATTAGAGTCGAATCTTGCCGAAGTCATTTAAATATTTATATCTCTAATAGTTTAACTATAAAGAACTTATATAGAGTCTAACAACTTTACCTCATATATCGTAAAAAACCTCTCTCTAACTTTGACGCTCTCGCTTCTCTCTACAACAAGTTAACACTACTGACGCCTCTCTCCTCCCATTATCCAAATTTCGGCCGGCCAGGATGTAGATCTGGCGCGGTGGTGCCTTGAGACTGTGTCTCTGCACCACTATCCTCTTCCCCCGGCTCTGCTCCGTTCGTACCCCCTTCTTTTCCGGCTTTCCTGTCCTCGCCGGATCTGGCTTCAGATCTTGTTGGAGGTTGTGAGGAGGCTACGGTTAGGTGGTTCCGGTGGTGTGTAGTCGTGTGTGGTGGTGGTGTTGTCTCAGGCTCGGTTTGGAGGTGTTGTTTTGTGAGGCGGTGATGTTGGTTCGTGGTGGTGTTTTCATGGTGGTGTTTAGGAGGTGGCGGCGGCGGTGTTGCGTGGGGGTGGTGTTACGGTGGTGGTGGTGGTGTGGTTGTTGCGGTTTTCACATCATCGGATCTCCTGTTCTTCCGGCGCGTTGGTTGTTTTAGGCTTGCTCGTAGTGGCTTTGTTCTTTCGAGCAACGGTGGACGGAGCTGTTGTGCGCATCTCCTTGATCTGCCTTATTTGTTGTTTTCTTTTGAGTTTGTTTTTTGGGGTTGTTGAAGTTTGAAGGTTGTTTCTTCTTCAACGCTGTTGTGGTGGTGTTTGGGTTGTCCTTGGTTCGGTCTTGTAGAGGGAGGTGGAGCAGCACCGCTGTTTTGGTGGTTCATCTTCTTCTCTTGTCTGTTCCCTTTGGTCTGTGGTGGTGTGTGTGTGTCTCACCTCTCCGTGGTTGTTTTTGTTAGTGTGTGCTTGCTGGTTTTGTTGTTAGTTTCGTCGGCTGTGTGTTTTGGTTGTTGTGTGGTTGTTATGTTTGTTTGTTGTGTTGTGGTTGTGTGTTAGGGTTGTGTTCTGTCAAGGGACTCGGATCGAGGCTGTTTAAGGTCTCCCTCAGCCCTTTGGTGGTTCACTGCTCTGCATTTTGGTCTGTTTTGTTTGTATTTGTTTTGTTGTGTTTGTGTTTTAGGTTCTGAGCTCTTTCTCGGGTCTAAGGTCGAGACAGTTTAGATCTTCCTCAACCTTTTGGTGGTTCTCCGCTCAGCTGTCTTCCTGGTTTGTTTGTGTTTGGTTGTGTTTTGTCTAGAGTCTAGGGTCGAGGCTATTTAAATCTCCCTTAGCCTTTTGGTGGTTCACTTTCTTGTGCTCTATCGGCGTTGTCGTTTTGTTCCTTCGGAGCCTTGCCACTGGAGGCCTCCTGCTCTTGGATTAGGTTTTGCTTGCTTGGTTGTTGTTGCTCGAAAGAGCTAGGGATGCAGATGCTTCGTGTTGACGAAGTAGTCGTCTGTTGCACCTTAAGCCTTTCTGACTGCTCGGTTGCAGGTGGGTGCAAGTCCTTCACGATTAATCTTCCTTCTTCGCAACTCCCGGATCGTTCTTCGTCGTAAGGATCGTGGCGGTTTGTGGTTGTCTAGCCGAGTGTTGGGGTGTGCGCCGGTCTATTCAGGTGGTGGTGATGCAGGTCGATTTGGTGGCTTGTTTTGATTCTTTTGTGTTCGAGCTGGTTCACTTTGTGCTATTGTTCCGCCTTTTTTTAGGTGTCTGCTCTGGTGATTCGTGAGTTGAGGGGTGCCTTTTTGACTTGTGTTGGGAGTCTTGTGGGCTGATCGTTTTTGATTCGAGGTCGGGAGCAAGTTTGTGACTCAGGTCCCTTTAGGTTGTTGTGATGTCTCCTCCGATAAATCGGAACTTGAGTGGTGGTCAAAGTTGTACGTTTGAAGCAGTATCACTATCGGGTGCCTAATTGATCATTGTTGGTGGTGTTGGTTCTTTGAGGAGTTATTGTTAGGGGTTTTGGCATTTTGAGAGTGCTAGTGGTTTTTCTTTGGGGTTTTTTGATGTTTTTTTTTCCTTTTCTTGGTGTAATACTTGGGATTTAATCCTCTTATATATATATATATATATATATATATATATATATATATATATATATATATATTATATTTAGAAAGAAAAAAAAAAATAATATAACAAATA
>Ga0315914_1001024_pt1 | contig 39901 bp, 19 predicted proteins | sample MpolenodulesMG_FD_203920 | JGI IMG/M metagenome (GOLD analysis project Ga0315914, IMG submission 203920) | Medicago polymorpha root nodule microbial communities from Los Angeles, California, United States - elongated nodules | ecosystem: Host-associated > Plants > Roots > Nodule | place: USA...
TATATATATATATATATATATATATAAGAAAATGAAAGCAAGCAATACATTCTTATTAACTGAGCTAACGAAAAGTTCATTCTCTTGGCACTTCAAATCAAAATAGTTCTTGCACCGAAAAAATATATAAGGATAGTAGTACTCCTTACTTTGTGTAATGTTAAGGGTACTGCATATCCATACAGATATAAGACGAAGGCTCTAACAGGTTCATTTGAAGACATTCAAGTCAGATACAAGGGCAAAAATTGAAACAGTGAAACAAGTATATCAATACCAGCTGAATTCTTCCTTTCATTGGTATACGGAAACGACTTTTGACCATTTGTGAATCATCTTTTCTAAGCCCTCGTTTCAGAAGTTGGCCTCCAAACCTGTTTGATAAAGAATTTCCTGCAAGATCTATGGATGCATAATACAATAGATAGCAATCTCCATCAACACTGGTAACAGAAAATGGAAGCTTCTGTGATTTAGGAGAGAAGTTTCCCCCAGAAATACTTAACACGGCAAGAAAACCATCGATTTTCTACAGATATAAGAGAAAAGAAACAAGTAACCGTCGGTCAGATTCGGTAAAAATTATCAGTCAACCAAAGTAAAGAATCATGCACAAGATCATTTACAGTACAGTAATAACTTATCAGCATAGATACAAACCTTAGTATGGTTTCCAGAAACAAACCGGCCAGATAAAAGAGACTCCTCAAATGAACCAACCAAAGACCTTCTGACTGAAAGTCCACTCAAACTTCTAGTGAACCTCGCAGAATTAGAAATGGGTGTTGATTCTAGAGAACGTGGACAATTCATGTAAGAAATGTCATCCAGAGAAGATGGACAGAAATCTTTGAAGGAGAATTCAACATCTTCAAAAGATTTACGTGAAAATTTTAAATCATCATCTTTATGACCTAAAAGATCACATGAATTAGAATTCTCTAGTGATTCTTCTATACTGCTTAAAGTTATATTGCAATTCTTTATCTCTTCGGTGACACTCCTGCATCCTGCGGCCATTTTCATTCTTTCAGGAAATCTAGGACCGAGAGGTGACAACGAAAGAGGAGAGCTCACCGGTGATACAGATATTAAGCCACTTTGAGGTCTGACCACAACACTTGATTCTCTTAAGTGTTCAATTCTAAGAGTTGGTGAACTACCCTGGGATATAAAGCCTCTATTTTCCAGCAAAGGACCGTCAGTTTGAAAAATAGATTCTCTACTCTGTACCATGTTTGTCTGCTCAAAGCAATTTGATAAGGACCAAGAAGGCATTGTATAACTGCTTTTACATCCAATATTTGCCTTCTTATTATCTTGTGCAGTGGACTTTCTAACATTATCATTCTTAACAAGGGAGAAAGCCTCATTATTTCTGCATCCTAAGTCAAGAGAATCGCCTTTGAAATGACTCGGGGAGAGCATACTGCTCAGAGGAGATAAAAGTCGCTTCCTGACCAATGAAGTGGCAGATTCGGTGTCATTGGCTGAGATACTACCAAGAGAAGAATGGAGATTTGCTACTGGAACTTCATCAATTCCATCAGTTAAAGAACTTGTTCTGCCTGATTCAAAACCGACAACCCTGGAAGCAGGAGTAAGAATCCTTCGTTCAGTTTTGGAAGCAGAAATATTACTTCTATCTGTTGAATTGATCTTCAAACTGTGGACATTGGAAGTGACTTCCATCGCTCCTCCATAAAATGTCTTATCAGAAACATTTGACACTTCTAATGAGGCATTCTTGGGGAAATCTTCAAATGAAGATCCAAGGGTACATGCAGCACACCCATGAGTGTTTACACTATTCATGCTGCTTATAGAAGAGGGGTTTGCGTCCGAAAACTGAGGCGAGCCGCTTGAAACCACACCCAAAAGTTCGACATTTTCATCAGCTTCACTTGATGGTCTTTGTGGCAAACCCATCTCTAATACTTAAGTCACTAAGTTGATATTCCTAAAACGATAAAAAAAAGAAAAAGAAAAAAAAAAAAAAACTTGCTTGAAACTATCAATGTGATCCCTCAGCAAGGTCTTACATGTTCATTTCATTATTTTTCCTTTCACCACATGACCACACTAAGAGTAAGACCTACAACATCAGCTAACAACTACAATTCTACCTTACACGCTTACTAGTTTCGGTATTCAACTATTTATGCCACCTATTAACAACTATAATTGGAATGCTATCATACCAATCAAATGATTCCAAACCTATAAGAACTTCATACTATGTTATGTTTATATCAGAGGAATCCATGTTTGAGACATTGCAATAATCATTTCGTTTGCACGGCATGATGATATATATCCAAGAACTGCAACTGGAACAAATCTCTCGATCTCCGTACTCGCAGCAGATGAAGCCCAAACAATCCATAGTGGATGATCAGTTCATGGCCTAAAAGTGAAACAAAAGTTCAATAAATACATCGGTAATCTGAGATCACAAATTCAAAAGGAAAAAACACATCAAAAGACATACATAGCTCACAGATTTTTCATAATCAACACTTCACAAATCATATATAGAATCATATTTTCAACAAACAAAAGATCATAAGATATTTCAATGTTCAAAAAACATTTAACTTCATATTCATTAAACTTGGAATAGGATGAACCAAATTCAAAGCAATCAACAATAATATTGAAGAAAATGTGGAGCAATGAAAATAACATACATCAATCAAATAAATACCATTAAACAAAAGTTGAAAAAATGATCATCTAGCTTAATTCTTAAGAGTAAATTCTAAAGCTGAAGTAAGAATAATAAATGCCATTAAACAAAAGGTTTCTTTAGAAACAACCAACATAAAGAAAAAATGAAAACGTTGATCATAAGAAAATGAAAACCCCTCAAACTTTAGCTATCATCTACTACAAGCAACGTTGTTAATTTATTTATTTTAATTAATTAACCAAAAAACTTATAAACCCTCCTTAAGCAATAACAAGAAAAAAATTAATTATAAAAAAAATTCATTTTTTTTCAATGACCCTTTAAACCCTGAAAGAACAAAATCAAACTTAGTCCAATAAGATTCAATATGATCAAAAAAAACGCACCGATGAAAGGTGGAAACAGAAGAATCAAGGAGATAAATCATATAAACAACCCTTCTGCAATTCAACCTTCGGATCAATCAAATTAAGCAAAAGGGTGATGGAAAAATGGAATTTTTTGTTGTGGGTTGTTGAAATTGCAGAAGGTGAAGATGATGAAGATGAGATAAGGGTTAAGAAGGGTGTGATTGTGAAGTTGAAGAATGAGGATGCATGTGTTTTGTTTATGTGCGCCCACAATAACATTAACATCTGTCCAATGTTTATGTTTGTTTAAAAACTAAAATACACAAATTTTAGCATTACCCACTTGCTTTGCCATCCATTTTTTCATGTAATTATAATTAAAATCACTAATTACAAATTTTATTTTATTTAAACTTTTTATATAAGTATTATCTAAAACCGTTAATGTTATCGATTGAAGATGTTTATCCTAACAATAATATGTTTTCAAATCAATTCAATTGTAATCTTGAGTTCGAATCCGATTAAAAGTGTTCACTTCAACGATATCGATGTTATTGAATTTATTGATTATTTTAACTCCTTTTAAAATGATAATTAAATAATTTAAAGAAGCTTTTATCCTTATCTCTCTGTCATTCACTGTATGTGTGGTACATTTTGTCTATTCTTTCAACGTTATCTTTTCTTTTTACTGATGCCTTTTTTATTTTTTGTAATTGGGGTACCATCATGACTTCGCATTCCAATGTGAGGATATTGCTTATTCAAAGGGAAGTTTTCGTACTACTATTTGTAATTCAAGGGTTTGAATTTATTTCTTTTTGACTGGTGACATTTTTATTAATTGTGCAGTCCAAATATATATAATAGAATAGAATCAGATTGTGTTCTTTAAAAAAAAATAGGATCTCGTTAATCAGTGCTCTGGGGGCATTGGTTAAAGAATTCAAAAGTAGAAAAATTGTCTTGAAAATATAAACTTTTACTTTTGACTAACTAATATTACACCACTATTTAATAAAAGTTTACCTCTTTTAGCTGTTTAACCAATGCTGCGGGACACTGCTTAACCTTCTAAAAAAAAATATGAAGGTTAAACCGGTCTGACCCAAACTGCTATCTTAATTCTAAACTAAGTTTAAGAGACGATATACCGGCTTTGTTAACTGAATTGGCCTACAATGCGTGTTTGAGTTGTACTTTTCTTCTGCTGCATGCATTTATTTTGTCTCTCACAAGTTTCAAACTTTCTTTATAGGATATTGTTGCTGGTCATGCTTTGATATATAGATAAGAAGATGCATCGCAAAGAAAGGTTTAATAATTAAGAATTAGACGATATATCCAATAGAACCCATGAAGATCTACTCTTTATAATGCTACAATATTACAATGATATTATATTTATTCAAAACAAATAATACAATTATACTATACTCCTGTTTTTTTTTTTTGACAACAGATATGTTCATTAAACTTGTTTAATAATAATGCTAATTACAATGAGTTTTTCTGTAGAAAACAATATCATTTTAATTTACCTATTTTATCGGTCTAAAATATTTCACACACGTCAAATGATGCATTCCCACGTCATTTATTTTGAGAGAATTATCAAGTGATATGATAATAACACAATATATGGCAGGCCTAAGGTTTTTTTTTATCTATAATAAATAAGCTTCTAAAAAGTCTTAACCTTGATAATTTTAAAAGAAGTATGGCAAGACTTAAACCTAACAGGCCATGTCCTGATCAATTTTCATCCCTACCTAAAATGTTAGTTAGACAGCTATAGCATAAATGGAAGAATCGTCCCTACTCAAAGATTCGTTCACATGTCTACACCAAACAATGCAGTTAAAAAATGGCAAGAAAATCCATCATATTACTGGGAAACAATACAAGGGAAATGGATAAAGTTTGTAGAAACTGTTTCCCACTGTTGGGTGTTTCTCTATTAAAAATACAACAGTACCCACGTCAAGGGCTGATGAGTTGATCAATGTGAAAATTCAAGTGTTACCTGCCACCCATCGACTGTCAAAGGAGAGAGAAGCAATCGATAGGGAGGAGTGTTACCAGCCACCCATTGACTGTCAAAGGCGAGAGTACCAATCGATAGGGGGAGGGGTGTCTGATTCTAAATTTACTTCGTCCTCAAAAAGTTGAAGGGGTTTAAGGTGGTTTTACTTGGGGATGTGAACAAAATTTTCCATCCGGAATATATACACAAACACGTCATAAAGACAATCATGTAGAGTTTAGTTCCCACCAAGACTAGTTATTACAGTAAAAATAATAGATACAAATTGAGATGAGAAGCTAAACAATACATAACATATATACATATACTTCCCAGAACCTTCAGTTGGGCAAAACCGTAGAAACTCCATGCGAGTGATTTAGCTTGGACAAGCATAGAATAAAAATGCTTAAAATCATTCACCAGAACTCGGCATCATGCATGAAATTTAGTTCCCACCTGCATCCACTGAAAAACCTCATACTCACGTTTCCCACCAACATGAAGGTGACAAAGTAAAACAAGATGAGAGTAACTAAGAAAAAAATTGATGCTGACACAAATTGGTCTAGATCACATGATTGTCAAAACAAACATTTAAATTCAATGGAAACCCTATTTCTCAATTACTCAAACTTTTCAGAAACGAAGGAGCAATCATAAAGAATCTTAACTACATGAAAATCAATGACAACTACAACATAATTTAAAACAGTTCACAAGATTATCAATTTATAGAATGAGGAGACAATCGAAAATATCCAGCACCATGATATTCCAATGCGATCATTTCCCAAGAATGGCAATAAAATCGTGATAACCAACTTGGATCCTTACTTCAATGCATTGCTACTATTTTAAAATGTATATATAGATTTCACGATTTCATTGTCACTTGTGAGATTCATGTTTAACTGCATCTAGAGAGCACGGCAAGAATTAAGCTATTTGACAGGTCATATTCCACAGCACTGATACCACAGGAAGCTATTAACAGCATCTTTTGGAAACATCACTAAGTGCTCTCGACAATGTAACCATAGAGTGGAAGAAATACAATGCATCACTTTGGCAGGATTCACAAGACTTTAGTCCAGAGGAAGGTGCAACACTAAATAGTAAATACATGAAATAAAATAATTGCTTCTTCAACATTCAACTACGGCTATAAACATGAGTTGATTGATGAAGGGTTACAACTTGCTCACCACTATTTTCTAATGAAACTTATGATCGAATAATATATTTATATTGAACTGATTTTTGATGCCACAAATGCACTAATGTGAGTGGCAGCAGTGTATTATTATTAAGATGTTCCCTGACATGTCCTAATCCATATTTCTCAATAATAATGTTATGTTAACAAACTAAGGCAATTTGCATTACTTCATAGGTTGATTCTGGCACTCAATATATGAAGACAAGTAGCTAAATTCTGGATAGTCCCAATTTTATACAAAACTCAAGATAAATAAATAGTACTTTACCTTGAATTTCACTAGAGCGAGAAGCTAAATCAGATAGAGCTAATGCTCTCTGGGATAAAGGTGTTAGTGGAGGTGATGCAGCTTCTTCAACCTTTTCTGGAATTTGGTGAGTATGCAAATACTTATTAGTAACATTTATCACCACAGCTCTCTGACTACTTGAGGGTATAGAAAAACTCCGAGAGACGGTGATGGGTGGAGTTGGAAGTGGAGATGCTGAACTTGATACAACCGGAGGAAATTTATTAGTTGCAGGATGCTCCGGATTCCTTAATCCTAAAGGAGCAGAGTGACCTACTCGAGAAGATTTAGTTGCCTTGCTGGTTTGATTGCCAGGGGGTCTAGGAAGCTCGTGTAGTTCACTTATCCTAGGTGAAGAAGCAAGGGGAGGAGAAGCACCAGGAGATGCTTTTGGAGAGGAAGGTTGGGGTATCGGCAACCGTGAAAAACCCCCGGAGACAGGTTTTACAGACAATGGCTTATTAGTCAATGGACCTGAAAATGCATGCCTTTTTATTTTCTTAGGATCAGAAGCATTAAAAATATCAACTTGTGGAAGTGAGTGTCCCTCTGTCGACGGACGTGGTAACTGGGCTGATGAAGGGTCAATGTTGCTTTCTCTGAGAATAGAGTGAACTCTAGGGATGGCTGGTTCTGACAATTTACCATCAGCAAAATCTTTCCCATTCTTTTTTCCATCCAAAGGGGATGAATGCCACAAATCATGCGAAGATGCACTTGCACTTAAGCGTGGTGCAGTTTTTGTTTCTTTGATGTTGACTGGTAAAGGAAGTACATAAGCATTAGGTTTTGCTGCAGATGATGACAACAGTTGTTTTACTTTTTCAGCTGGGTCAAATTTCTTTTCCGCAAATATTGGAGCTGAATAGCTGCTGACTCTTGGTGGATCTCTATTTGATACTTTAAAATCTACATGGCTCTTGTCTAAACTTGTCTGTCAAAAGGCAAATTAGTAAAAGTATTAGAGGATGACCCAAGTCAAATTAGAGATACTTTTTCAGTTGATGACCAGCTAGACCAAGGCAATAATGAGAATTACATAGTCATTCTTATAATGCTAGACCAATATCAATAAATTAGGTGTCAAATAATCTTCAGTACTTATCCTAAATATAGAGATTTTATTTTGAACTAGTCTAGTCCTAAGGGAGTTGAGGAGCTTATTTAACTGGATTTTACTTCACAATTAATTTAAGATTTTAATGGGAGTTTCAAATTGGATAATCAAAACTTCAAAGAATACCTCTGCAGTTTCTGTGGTTGAAGCGCGAATGTTTGAACGGTCTGATTCTTCCACCTGCTAATACATAAGCAATGATCATAACAAGTTGAATATTAACTCAGTTTTCGAAGAAAGAAAAAGTGATGGTAAGCTTTTGTGTTGGAGTAAGATAGCATCTATAGTTGCAAACAGGTCTCAAATAACCACAGTGAAATGTTTCTGTGATATTCCTTTTAAAAAAGCAAGCAATAAGCATTAAACAAATTCAGTATGCACATGGGCATTAAAAACCATACAATTATGAGTAATATTGAGTTTCTACCTCTGCTGAGTTTGGCGATGTGGGGACATCCTTGTTTGATCTGTAGTTAAAACTCAACTCCCCACCTTCGGTGGCCTCGTACTCATACTCATTCCCATCATATTCAAGACTGCCTTCACCATCGTCATCTTCAAGGCCACTGAATTGGTAATCAATATGTTGCAGCTCAGCAACCATCCTAACATGTGGCTCAACTGCCTCCAGTGATTTAAGTCCCTTCCGGAAGAAATTCAACTATATTTGGAGTAAAACAAGATGAAAAGAAGTACATCAAGACTAGACCGAAAAAAAGAGCTCAAAGATTTGAATGAGAAAGGTCAAAAGTTTAACAAAACCTGAGCAGCATGGTGGCGAGCGGCTTGTGTTAGGAGACTACGTGACTGGCCTTGTTTCAGGGATTTTAACCGAAAAGCACAGAGTGTTGCTTCCTCTTCATATTCAGCGTGAGCAGCTTGCAAATGTTGTGAGGTTATATTTTCACCCTTACCACTTTTTGATTTCCCTTTTTCTTTCTGTTGGGTAATCATGTATTCATAAACTTCTCTGAAAGCAATACAGAAGATTCAGGAAATATTCACATGAGGATGAGGCACAGAAAACTAATAGCAGCTTTATAAGTATAGACCTTTTTTCATCACACTGACGCTTCATGTCCTGCATGATGAATAGAAAGAAAGTAAGATGTAGTAAAAAGTTGACTCTTCAAAACAAAGAATTATGAAGCAGCAAATTCAATACATTTTCAAATTTATTTACCACTGCCCTAGGCAAGGCAATATGTTTAATTCCAAATCAAAGAGGACATAGTTTTTCGCGTATCAAACTTGAGCTTTGTACGGACAACTCTATTATGTTTGAAAGCCAAGCATAAAATTAAAGAATATCAAAATAGTTCAATATTTAGATCTGTCTTCCTGGGTATGCTCTATTCAATATCTCGTAAGAGTCTAAGTGCCACTGTTACTTGCCACTGTCCTCTTCTTTCATCATTTTTTAAGTTCTGCAATTTTGCCCCTACACCTTGCTCAGTTCCACTTCAATCTCCACAATTATTGTAAATATCTACCCTCAAATCCCTTATACACAAACTTAATGCCTAATAAACCACCCAGTGATCAACTACAAATGCATGAAAAGCTTAATAAATCCTCCACACAATACTAACTAATGGACGCATGTATTATATGACGAATAATGCCAGCAACACTCATTTTATCACACTTTCTAACACTCACTCTCTTATTAGATGAAATACATGATACATGAAGGTCCCACTATTTTATGTGGGATCCATTTTCAATGTGGTGGAACCTACAAGTATTTCACCCAATAAGAGAGTGAGTGTTAAAAATAGTGTGTTAAGATGAGTGTTGCTAGCATTGCTCATTATATGACACTTGCTTGGCACCATAAGGTTACAATCAATATCCCACAACTTATTTACTCAAATAAAAGGGGAGGGAGAATTGAAATTGCAATTGATTCAAAAGTAAAGCACTTTGACTTTGAGGAGGGTATATCATATAAGTCTCACGAGATTCATTCAGGATTATATTCATTAAACAACAACAGAGAAAATTATACAGCTTTCCAAGAAACCAAAACAGCTATTTTTAATTGTTGGAAATTCCGCCTTGATTGTGGTTTGCCCCTAGCCGCCTAATTGCGGCATTCGCTGCCTTCATTGCAGCCTGCAACACCTTCATGGTGTTGGCTTTGAGGGGTGTGGATTTAGTCCCACATTGCTTAGAGATATGTCCTGTGTAGTGTTTATAAAGCTTGGGCAGCCTTAACCTTACAAGCCGGTTTTGTAAAGATGAGTTAGGCCCAATATAAAATCTAAGATTAATGTTATACGCAGATGTAAGTATCTACTCATTAAACCAGATACAGAGACAACACATAACCAACCGGACAGGGAAGGATCCAGAACTCTATTGAACGGGGGCCGAATTTTTTTTATCATAAATTTTATATAAAAATATATTGCAATAGTTATATGTTTTGTAAGAAAATAAAACAAAATAGTTCAATAATATATTATTTTATATATATTAGATTATTATATGGTACGTAATATATACATATATATAACCACTGGTTGCCCTCCCCTAAATCAATCCCTGCAACCAGAATATGTCACCAACAATATACATACTGATATGTAAAAGGATCATACTCTAGTACCATTTTCCCCTAAGGCCATATAAATTTCATGCATTACAATGAGACCCTGTACATTATCTTTTGTTAATCGTATATATGTTGTTCTTTAATGATAGAACACCACATTTTCTAGTAACAGTCATTTAGAAATAGCTACTGATAAGTAAAATAAAGTTTAAATACTGAAATAAATTAAATGGGGGAAGGTGGAATATAAAAAGAGCATACATATATGCATTACCATTGGGTGAGCTTTAAATAAACAAATCTGATAAACAGAAAAGTACATAAACATACCTCAACAGTTCTTAGTTCATTAAGAAGAGACTCCGATGGTCTGGTTATGGTCAGTGCTACATGAGAACGCTGTGGAACAGAAGGGATGGAGTCATCATAAAAGTTTTAGTAAATGAACTGCACTTCAAGAAGAAAATCAAAAGGTTGCACCCAACAAAAGCTTACGTAGCCATCAACAAGTTTCTGAAGGTCAAGCTGCACATTTCCAAGCATCCCCAAAACTTTACCTGCATACAGTTCATAACAACTGTAGCAACAACTAAACATGATTTAAATCAACTAGCATAAAAGCTAGGTAATTTAGATATGGAAGTGACAAAAAATTTACCCACTCACCACTCTCTTCATCATCATTTAAGGCAGTTTTCTCCAATAGACAAGTACCCATTTCTTGCAGTGACTCCGAAAATTCTGGAATATGAATTACAACAAAGATACCTTAAGAGACTTTAATTTCTCAAGGCAATAACTGATCAGGAAAAAAATGCATGAAAAATACTTTTTTTTTTAATGGCAAATGTTAGTATGTTAATTGTTATGTTAGTTTTTTTTCTTCTCCTTGCCATGACTTGAACCCTTGACCTCCAACTCCTTAACCCTTCGCTCAAACCAATTGAGCTAACCACCACCTCCCCCCCACCCCACATGAAAAATACTAATATTAACTACATTTCATAAAGATCCAGTTCAGATAAACTTTTTCAAGTGCTTCCAGAAAAATAAATATTAAAATAATTATACAATAACAACAGGTATTTTAAACAGCAGCTTCCCATATATGTTGAAATTAGATTCTGCATTTCAATATTACAGAAGCTCATTTAAAGTGACGAGGGAGGAGGCAGGGGCACGACTTAAAGAGGTCACGGATCTTGAAAGAGAGAGGAGAGATATAACATGCTAAAGAGAGGTTGCAAGGCTTAGAGGAGTGCTCAAAATTAGGAATATAGACATAATGGGAAAGCTAAAGTTTATCCCAACCAGGTCCCAAAAAACCTCTTCGTCAAGACACTCAAACTCAGTAATCGACAATCTCACAAGCTTGATCAGCATTTTCATCATGGGCTGTTTTCCAAATATGTAATGGACAGAAATGCTGAACTTTGCCTGTAATGCAGAAGACCATGCTGAATGTTGATCATAGACTATGGCAATTGGAAATGTAAATATATAACTTATATTGTTGGAGACATTATATAGTGTTAATTTCAACAATGTAAATCTCTTGAGGGAGAGCTTTGCCACCCATTGTGGTCTTACCCGGCTCGAGAGATCAGAGTCTCTGGCACTAAAGCACAGAGGATGCCCGGTTCATACCAACAAAAGAAAAAAAAAATATAAAAAAAAATCAATTGCAGACACATTCCAAACAACCGTTCAGTAAGAAACAAAAAATTGTTGCTACCATATGGACATCTGTTTGGAGCACCCACTGAACATGAAAACAACCAAGCTCCAATATGTGACTTGCATATTTAGAAACATACATGAGGAAAAAATGAAGATTCAATTCCTAGGTATTATGACAATGCCTAATATTGTTAGGCTGGACACCTTCACCCAGGTTCGAACTAGGAACCTTTTAGGTGGTGTCTGTAACTTCGTCTACAGACCCAAAAAAATGAGCTATCAACAGAAAATTGAAGATTAGATCTTACCATACGCGCTGTTTTCAGTAGCAGCAGCTGCAGCAAGCAAGCTATCATAACAATCTCTCATCTCTTGCATATACTGCAAAATGAAAAACAGAACTCATAATGCCACTAAAATTAATAAAAACCCGATCGAAACAAATCTCGCACGAAAATACCACACATCTTTCACAAATTTCAACATAGTACCCCTCAAATTACAACAAATAGATCACTAATTCAAGATTAAAACAATAATTAACAGATTAAATAATAAACAAAGTATTTATTTATACAACTAAGCATGATTTAAGGAATTCTAGATCAAAACACAAATTATAACTAAACAGTAACGAAAATCAATAATCAAAATTAAAACATTAATTAATAAAGCTAAATTGATGGTTGAATCACAAATAGTAACATCGTAACGGAGATAGAAACGGAAGAACCTTAGCAGCGAGAGCGAGTTCATCGAACTTAACGGAAGGAAGAAACTCCTTCTTCTCTTTTCCAACGGTTTTGTGAAGTGCAATTCTCTTCAATTTGTTAAGCGAGGACTTCATTTTGGAAAACCTAGCTATGAAACGACACTGAGATGGAACAAAACGGCAAGGAAAGTGAAATTGTTCAGAGTGTTGATTATGGTCAAAGAAAGGGAAGTGAGGTAGATCAGAAAAGAGAAAGAGAAATGTAAATGGGAACGAAAAAGAATCACTCTAATGTTTTGCTTCTAAGCACAGTGTAGAACTCGCACGCTTCACTACACGTGTGAACACTGAGAGAGATGGTGTTGATAATCTAGAGTTTGATCGAAAACTTCGGTAAAATACAACGAATAAGTTGATAGATTTGAATCTTAGATTGCTTATGTTTTGTCAAATAATCTAGTGACTAAAAATTCATCTTTAAAACAGAAAAATAAAGTATATAAAGGTTGACTATCAATATTATGCAATATCTCTTCAAATTAAGTTAAGATTTCATATATTTGTCTATTGTGTTTTAGTTAATACAGTCAAAAAATATATTGTGTTTTAATATTCTACTATTATGTTTTTTTGAGGGAGTATTCTACTATTATGTTATATTCTAGTCAACATGAAAAAAAATTAATGTACCATATTATATATGATGGAGTATTATTTATTTTTGGGAAATGTTAACCGGTGTCTCCGGAGCACTGGTTAAGGATATTAAAAAGAGAAATTATATAGTAATTATTGCATTGAAAACTGTGTAATTAATCCATAAATAAGTCAACAAAGTTTTCTTTTATGATAATAAGTTCCTTTTTTTGCATACTTAACCAGTGCCCCGGGAAACCAATTAGCATCACCTTTTATTTTTTTTATGATATAAATATGGCAGTATCCTGGTCAAACAAATAATGCTAGTATTTTTATTTTTTTTTGAAAAGCAAATAATGCTAGTATCACATTAAATGCCGTTATCATTTTCTCTTCTTTCTTGCTTTTATTTTATTTTTGGTCAAAATCCTTTGGTTTTTTATTTGCAAAACTATTTTTTCATTCAACGCTATTTTTTTAAATTTTGTTTTTTGAATAACTTTTTTTGGTTTTTTTTTTTAAATAATAGTATATTACTATTGAGCTTGGCTCAATTAGTGTATGGACAATGCATAAAATATGTAAGGTCTGAGATTCAAACCTCAGCTACCATAAAAAAATATTAATATAAATAAAATAATAATTAATTGACAGATATGTATTTAAAAACATTAAAGTTTTTCTGACAAGGTAAAAAACATTAAAGTTATATTTACAAATATTGTTTGACCAAAAAAATCACGTATTTATTTTCTTGATAACCGATGGATAATTTTTTTAAAAGGTACCAGCAGATAAATAGGCTCTATTCGTTTTTGTGGTACACCAACGCAAACATACGTTTGTCCCAAAGCCACTATTTTGAGCTTCTTTAAAATCACAATAACTAATCGTTGAGACGCGATATTTGTGTTTCCACCACCAAACCAAACCGTCGAGTAATGTTTTGATAGGTATTATAGCAAATCTCGTATTTACCTTGCAAATTGCTCTAAAAACAACATTCTTTGATATTCTTTGTCTTAAAAACATAATTATCAAAGGGAAAGATGTAGAAGTAAGTGGGTAACCATTTCAGCCCACTTGAGTTGTTCTGGTGGTATTAACTTAGGATCTAAGGTTGTGTTTCTCATCAAAGTTTCAGGTTTAATTCTTGTCAATTTGGATGGTTAATTTAACTTATATTACAAAATAAGTAAATTTGACACTTATCATGGATCCACTTTCAATTGTCACACTTCATTTGCACCTTGGAGACAACAATCCAAGATCTTGAATACCTTTAAAATACCTCAGGATTCTTTTTGCAACAATCATTTAAGATGTCTTAGGATCACTCGTGAACCTACTCACAAATCCATCACCAAGTGTGATATCTCGTCTTCTATTGCAAATTTATTGTAAATAATAGATAGTTAGGTTTAAAGTATTAGCATAATTAGTAATTAAGATGCTTGAATGAAAAGAATAAAGATTTAAAGTATAGAACCATTGGCTGGGGGAGCCGGAAGTGAGCAAGAAGCAAATCAAGTCATAGAGTTCAAGGTAGAATGTGCCAAGAAAATTTAATCGACAAACCAGCAGAAAACTGGTAGTGAATCAAGTTAGAGTGTTGAGGCATTCTGCAAAGAGCAACTTGCAAAGCGAGCAAAATTTTACTTAGCAAATTTAGGGCCATTTAGTGACCTCAGAGATGATTTGGATTTCCACTTGAAGAAACGTTCATTCGCTAAGTGAGCAGTATTTCACTTGGTGGATTTCCACTTTTCAGGAAGTTTTAAATAAAGCTTCAAATCATAATTTTGTGTATCCTACGGAGAACACGCAGAGGGTGAGAGTCAAGAGGTATTAAAACTTTTTTTTTTATCAAGCAAAGAAATACTATAAAAGACCTGGAGAGGGCTAGAACCCTTAACAACAAAAGTGCTTACATCAAAACAAAAAGAGGGTGCAAATCCTCCAAGAATTAAACTAACAAAGCAACTTCTAAAAGAACAACAACAGGGAAATGGCAGAAGCTACTAGTTAAACACTCGGGTACACAAAAATTCTTTGAACACCTAATGAGATAGAATCAACATTATCTTAGAACAAGATGTTGCAAATAACACTTCCCAAGTATTCTATTGCAATGAAACCAACTATTTGTTATATGCCAAGTCGGTTTTGGAGGTACCCTTTTGGGCACGGGTCCTCATTGTTCACCTGCTTCTTCTGCTTTTTCTCTGCCTTAGTGCTCTTTGACAGACTTGGATAGTGCTGCTCAAAGATTGATGGGATGGCGTCATCATTGTCCTCTTCCTCAACTTCATCCCCCAAAATTTGGAGAGAATTTGCACACTTTTAAGGGCTGCAGCAGAATGGAGAGAGGGTGTCATACCCCAATTTTTGACCTAAAATCTTACTGTCACATGTCCCTTGATCCGGAATATTCTCTGACTTTTCAGAGAAAAATTCGGCAGAGAGTTATTTTAAAATGCCTCTTTTTTTTTGTTCTCGGGCCCGCTTTTTTTACTTTATTATTAGTCTTTTTTATTTATTTTATTTTTTATTTTTTACTACTTTTTATTTTTTACTACTTTTTATTTTTATTTTATTTTATTTTCTTCTTTTATTTTATTTTTATTTTTATTTCATTTTGTTTTTTAGGTTATTTTCTTTTTTATTTATTACTTAGAATAGGTCCAAAAATAAAATGTCCAAGGTCCAAAATTTTCCAATTTAAGTGTCAACTTTCACATTCCTCTTTTAAATTTCACCATTAAACACCATTCAAATCACCATCAAAAACCATTAAACCACTTTTCCATTCTCATCAACCTCCTCACTTATAAATAGAGCCTTCATTCCACACTTCAAAACACACCAAAATTTCTCTTGAGTTGTCAAAGAACCTTTCTCTCTTCCCCCTCATTTAGCTTTTGTTGACGAGCTATTCTTTTCTTCTCCCTCTTTTTCTGTCCCTTCGAAAAAGTCCCTTTGGTTGTCCATCTCTCTTAGTTTCTTTTATTTTCTTACTTTTTAGCATTTTTTGTGTTTCATTTTATTTCTATCATTTAGGATTTTAGTTTACGTCATTTATTTTCCAGCAATTAGAATGTATCTAGGTTCAATGTAAACAATATAAATGAGAAAAGTGTGTGTGTGTCCTTTTATTTCTTTACCGCTTTATATATATATATATATATATATCCAAAAATGCAAAAAAAAAATAGATTAGGGATTTTGTGGTGATCCAACGTCACTACAAAAATCTACGTGCTTTTATTTTTATTGCTCCGTTAGTTTAATTTTCATTTATTATGTAAAAACAACAAAAAAACATTCAAATAACCAAAAACTCACAAAAAATCATTTTCATAATAAACCTTGATTTACAAACAAGTGATTCCCTTTTTATTTTTATTTTCTTAATCAAATTTCAATCAATTTAATCATATTTTGAGTAATTTTCTTTTAAAATAAAAAATACAAACAAGCTTATTTTGCCATTTGGATTTTCACTTTAAAACCTTTTTCAAAACTAATAAAAAACACAAAACCAATCAAACTTCAATTTCTACCCCGAACTATGAGGTTTTGATCCGTCACGGATACGTAGACAAAGAACCATGTCCTTCCAAATCAATAAAAAATGCAAATAAAAATGTTTTTTTTTCTTTCTTTTAATCACCATTCAATTCCATTTTCAAAAGCAAGTAAGTTATAGCACCAAAAATTAAATGAAATCAAGAGGTTCTCGTAGAGTACTACGAATATTTAGGGTGCTAACACCTTCCCTTAATATAACTAACCCCCGAACCCTAAATCTTCAAAATGGGGTAATTTGAACTTTTTTCCCCTTTTCTTGAAAAATTTAAAAGTTCAGTCGTGAATTAAATAGTGAGTCAAAAGCTAAACAAATAGCCTTGATCTCCAAAAAATGACGCGACAGAGGGTTTAGAGGCTAGAACCAAGTTTTGGTTTGAAGGGAGCTTGTCACTTATCAAACTATCATATCTGGTAGTTACAGGCTGCGACATAGATGGATGAGAGGTGATGTTGTCAAAAGTAACCTGGACACTAGCATCAATAGCTGCCATAGCTTCAGAGTGAAGCGTAGGCATGGGTGTGCTAGAGATCTTTCGCTTATCAATGCCAAGGTTTTCATCAACAGATGTGATAGAAGATGCCATGGTGCAAGAAGTAAATGAAATAGGTGCCTTTCTGCCTATGCTCTAAGGAGGCCTTCTCAGCTGGACAGCCTTTGTCGGATTCTGATAAGTTGTTAAACAAATCCAAAGAATCTACAAAGGTATTGAGTCTTCCAACAATGCCTCCCCAATAGGAAGTTCACAATCTACAAGAGGCATTGGAACTGGGATATTCAAGTGTTTGAAGCAAATTCATCTTCTCTTCATATCTTTGTACTAGCTAACATGAGTATGTGTAGCAATTTCTCATTGCGTTGAGATCGGTGTAGTTAGTTATGATTCTAATGCTTGAAGATGATATTTTAGTTACCATTTTCATCATTTGTTACCGAACAAACAACTTTTCAAATCCCTAGTCTTAAAATATTGAGAAACAACTAGAAGGTTATATTATTACCAAGTCTATGTGCATACGGTAAATATAATACTTTGATTTCCACTTAAGTCTCTCAAGTAGCGCCGCAGCTGGGGACTTGCATCAATAGATGAACACTACAATGATTTTAGTGATTGGTATTGTTTTGTGATTTGCTTTGTTTATGTGATTTGACACTGAAATCAAGAGAATGGGTAGGAGAAACAATAACAAGACAAAGAAGAAGAAACTTGCCAAGCTCAGAGCAACATAAGAATAATCGCCCAATTCTGTGATATTTGAATCACCAACTTCTAAAACAATGACAAATCATATTGTAGGAGGGGGTGACGTTCGTCCACAAATAAACAACAATAGTCCAAGACAATTAACTCACATCAATCAGTCTGCTTCCAATTAATGGTAGATCGAAATGAAATCAACGATCTTGCAGCTCTTGTACACCATTCCAAAAATTGAGTCACGACAGTCGATGGAAGGTTAGACAATGTTGAAGCATCCGAGCGAGTGGAGCTGATTCTTTCTCAAGACTTCTAACCTGTAGTGTGGGTTGCAGAAACCTCAAACTGAGTAAAGACATATTGGGACTGGACAATGACGCAAGAAACTCATATTCTATGTTTGTAGCACCACTAACCACATTGAGGGATGAGAGAAGAGACACGATTATAGTGGAGCTACACATAAGGACCATGTTAATAGATCATGCCGTGAAGGAGGAGACTGACGGCCGAACGTGGGGTGCCATGATCCCCTCAACAAGGGAAACTCACACATAACCCGTGAAATTAGTCGAGCACTGGTTTAGCCTTGCAGGCCACATCGTTTGACTAATAGACAATAGTTTTATTGTAAATACTTAGTTTATACACTGTAATTAGCACATCCAATCAATCAAAGAAAATTATTTCACATTTTTATCTCTTTATCGTTCAACCTTTATCTTTTTTTTTTGTTGCTTTTCTTAATGTAGCTCAAACAAGCGAAAATAAAATCGTACCTAATGCACTGTTGGAGAAGTTAGGGAACCCACAACTGAGAAAAAGATTCATTCATCAACGTCAAACTGAGAAAAAGAAGTTAGGACTCAACCCCGAAGACACAAGGAGGGTGAATTACATTTGGTATGAACGTCCAACGTTGGACGAGGGGAGAATAATGTTCACTCGGCTAGAATTAACAAATGACGATGACGTGAGGAACATGCTCTCGATTTTTTGGTAGCACAATATGTTCCCGTGGATTGATATGTTTGTCACGTTGCTGAGACCGCCTGAAGATATTCTCAACAATTTGATTCTGCCATAAGATTATGAGTAGGTAACATCATTATTATTTACTATCTTTATTTTGTTGGAATTTAAGTTTAATTCTTGTTTGTTTACTGAAGATGTAGATATTGAAGTGTCTTATACTGAATGTAGTGATTTGCAAGTCTCATTGAAAAGTCAAAAGATTAAGAGAACACAACATATATTCTACATAATCAACTATATAATTTTCACATCGAATTCCTTTGTATATGATGAGTGTCACGGAAGGGAATGCACCTCTAAGAGGTTCCTTTGAATTGGATCGTGCTCCTCTGTCAATTGAAATTTGTTCGTTGGCAGGGCAGTAAGATTCAATTCAAAGCAACCTCTTGGAATGCATTCTTTTTTGTGATGACGGGATGCACCTCTGAGAGGTTCCTTTGAGCTTGATCATGCTCCTCTGTCAATTGAAACTTGTCAGTTGACAGAGCAGTAAAATTAAGTTCAAAGCAACCTCTTGGAATGCATTCCTATGTGTGATTACTCATCTTATATGAGGGAATTTGATGTGAGAATTTATATAGTTGATTTTGTAGAATACATGTGTTGTGTTCTCTTCATTCTTTTGTTTTCAAAGAAGATTGCAAATCTCTACCCGAAGTATACGACACTTCAATGCCAACACAATTCTTTTGTGTACTTGTTCCACTTTATTCGAATTTATTTATTTAAGACGCAAATTTTATTCGAATTCATGTTGGGTTTAATTAGTCTTTATTCGAATTTATTTATTCAATACGCAACTTTTATTCGAATTCACTTTATTAGAACGTATTTATTCAATACGCAATCATAAAATAAATACAAATACAAACAAAAATAAAGGAACAAAAATATAGCACATAAAATCTCATTTTATTAATATAATTGATACATTTACAATAAGGTATGTTTCTTGTCTAGGGAAGGGGGATTGGGGAAATATTAAATCTACTTCAGAAGAATATGGAGGTGAAGGGGTAAAGCAAAAATTTCTATTATAAGAAACCCTATTGGGGTAAAACTAAATCTGCTTCTTTTTACCCCAAAGAAACCAAACTTCTTGGGGTAAAAAGAAATCAACCCTCTTGGGGTAAAAAAAAACCCTCTTCGTAATGTATGTTTCTTGTCTAATGCGAAAAAGACCTTCAATGTCAACCTTCTTTGCGGTGCGTAGCCATCTCCATTGACCGCTCATACAATCCCTAAAATTTTCAAAGAGGCATCTTTCTATGAAAGGTCAAGGATGGAAAAACATTGTTGTTGTAGAAGGAAGAGGAGGAGAGAATGTGAGATGATGGTGTGAGAAATAGTGAAGGTTAGAAGAGTATTTATAGGGGGAATGACTTACATAGGTTTTAACTACACTAAATGCAGTCAAAAAACGTGTAAAATCAAGTTTGAATAATTGACCACTGTCCAAAAAACGTGTTATTTGTGCATAGACCACCGGCCAAACTTGCGTGAGTTAACTCACGCCACCGGCCAAAGGAGCGCGAGTTAACTTACGCAGGGGCATTATGGTTATTTCAGTTGGGAACGAGTGATTTTTGTTGGGAGAAGAGCATAAACCTTTGTGTTCGATTGGGTTGGCAAAGTCTAAAATTTTTGGGCCTAAGGGTGTTAAATTATGTATGTCCAATATTTTGTAATAAGCGTACGACTATTATTTTTCCCACCCTATCCATTACTAACACGTCCTGTAAATTTTCCAAAAATGCCATTGAGCAATTCATATCTTAAAATCTGAATTCATTTTTCATTAATTCGGATTTTATAATCCTAATTTTGCTTATGTATAATCAGCAATCAGAATCTCTCACATTTCAGCAGTTTTGAATTTTGCTTTTAAATACAACAAAAATCAAAGTAAAAAATGCTAAAAACGTGTCAAATAAATACCGCAAAAAAAAATCTAAAAATCAAATAAAACTAATGCAATTTTTTTTTCTCCGGATTTTACTAAGAATATGAAAAATTTTAAAAAATATAAAATGGGTCCAAACAATGGAATTTTGGATTTTGAGGGGTGGAGTCCCTTAAGAAGTTCTTTCTAAGGGAATCTTGATCCTTGATTTTTTTTCTTCTGATTTTCTGGGAAAGTTTCAGAGCAATCTGATCAAGTAGTCCGAAAACCCGATTTTTGATTAAGAACTGTTAACAATGACCCAAAATAGAAGGATGAGAGTTAGAAGATTAATATTGTCCATAAAATGACTATCCATGTTACAAACGTGTTTAGAATTTGTGCTGATATGGTTCAGATTATATAATCCGAATTGTTTTTCCCTTGAAAAAGTGTGTTTAGGGGGTGTTCGGATTATATTATCTGATAAAATCAAGTAACACGCCCTGTTTTTTTTTGAAGTTTTTGGATTATATAATCCGAAAAAATCTGAATTGGTGAAGAACTCATTTTTTTCACACTATAACAAAGGAAAAACTCAGTTCGGATTTTAAAATCCGAATTGCTCAAGGGCATTTTTAGAAAATTTACAGAGCGTGCTTGTAAGGCATATGGTTGAAAAAGTAATAGTCTAAGTGTACAGGTAGGTTACGTTTATTATCAGTGTTAATTCCTTCACCTCGAACCACCCATGCTAATTCAACACAAACTGTTTCTTTAACCCGTCTACTCGCTCAAACCGATTGGACCCGTCCATTGTCCTTTTTTTTTTTGCTCATAGGTCAGTCGATTTTGGATGGACCAAACTCAATTGTCCCGTCCTATTTTTTGTTATAACACAAACGATGCTTATGTAATTATTGCTAGATTACAATTAAATTTAATGGGCTAAATTAAAAAAAAAAATCTTCAGTTTTAACGGAAAATCTCTCTTAAAAATTTGGGAAAATTACAATGATCTCCCCCGAAGTTTGGTTAAATGGCACACACCCCTCTAGTTCCAAAAATACACTAACCTCCCCTCAAGTTAACTCTATTAACCATCGGTTTAGTTTAGAGAAAAAAACATGTCTCAAAAAACTTAATAATACTATAAGTAGCCCTGCTATGCATTTTTCAATCCTAAATGGTTGAATCCATGTACGTTGGAGGGATCAATTATGGCTAATATTCATCCAAATTATTCGGTGATTGCAAACAGTTTTTTTAAAGCAAATTAAGAACACTTTTGTGGTGTCGGTGTACTACTCTTCAACTCATTTTTGATTCATACTAATTAGTCTGAACACTTGTAGAAATCTAATACATGCATCCATTCCTATTCCCCCCCTTCCCTTGTATTCATTCCCAATTTTATCTTTAAATTCTGATAATCAACATTAACTTTTACACAAAATAAAAATTAAACTTGAAGTCCCATTTAACCTCTTTTTCCAAACACAGCAGAGGTTTCCAACCAAGTTAAGGATTTGTAAAACATTAAACAAACATAAAAAAAGAGCTGAAAGGATTTGTATAACTCACATTTTGTAAATTTTGTTTCTAAATTAGCTTGTAAGCTTCACGGTTCAGTACGAAGATGATATTTTCAAAATAGACAAATCACTAAAATGGTAAATGAAGACGGTGACAACTTCAACTTCACATCCATATGTTAACAGAAAGATAACTGCAGTTAAGAGACAAGGGAAATATTTATCTATTTAATGGTAACTTAAGGGATGTTGATGCCTATTTTAAAACTAAAGGGGATGTTTGTGTCATTTAAAGAAAACTTAGGGCAGGTGAGTGCAATTTTCCCTAAAAATTAATATGCTTAATATGTTATGTTATTAACAAATCAACTCGCCAACCCGTCAAGAGGTGGGAAGGAGGTTTCAACCCACCTACTTAAGCGGATTAATGGTCTTCCTCGCTCCACTACACCGTAGACGAGTTGATAGCGATGTGGGTCAAAATAAAGTAGATTAACTTATTTTGCCACCCTGAGAGTAAAAAGAGTGTCGGAAAGAACAACAAACTAACTGATGAGGATCATCAAAAGGCTTTGACAATACTTATCCACCTAATACCTTAAAAATTTGAGTATACGAGTCACGTCTCTTACCTATCTTTCATTTAATATAATATCTCTCTCCTTAAAACCGTTTTTTCTTTCTTTGAAGGCAACCAATCATATCAGCATAACTTTGTAGACTAAAATCATAATTAACTACAAGAATAATTTTCTTGTTTCTTAAAAAAAAAATCTTGTTATTGAATCTTATAAACAATTAAAAAGATAAACATATAAACAAAATACTAAATCGAGGATTGTTTTTATAAGCAACGAAATTAATTAAGGAAGTTGGAGTGTAGTAACAGACAGTCATGTAATTCACAACTATACATCACGAATTGATTTTGGCAATACAATCAAAATTCCATTAAATTCTACATGCATATAAACATCACATGTTATGTTTTTCTTTTGTTAATCTTTTGCTCTTATGTAGTTTTTGCAACTATTTTGTTGAAAGAACCTTCAGCATGAGACTGAGAGCTAGCGTTGTAGCAAGCAAAGTTAAGAAGATTCCTTCTCCCTCCTCTCGCCTTTCCTTTATGCATAGCAATCCTACATCCTCCTCGTCCTCTTCTCTCTTTCGTATCAGGTTCCTGTTAAAAAGGAATAAAAACAAAGTTTAACCAATTGGGTAGCATAAAACACAAATCTTTCGGCGTGTGCGTCTGTCTGTCTATCTATCTCAGAAACAAAAACTTCTTGTTTGAGTTATCTCGGAAACAGAAATCTCTATTTTTGGTTGGCCGAGGCAGCCTCCATTCTTCATTGTAAATTGGGCATAATTCCTTTTCTATATCTGGGGCTGCCTATAGGCGGTGATCCTCGCAAATTAAAATTTTGGCAACCCTTGATTGATCGTATTAAATCCAGATTATCGGGTTGGAAGAGTAAAAATCTATCTTTGGGTGACCGTTTAGTTCTTCTAAAGTCTGTCTTGTCCTCTCTTCCGGTCTACTTTCTTTCCTTCTTCAAAACATTTCCTCTATTGAATCTATTTTTAATTGTTTTTTGGAGGGGGGCTGTGGGGAGGTTAGGAAAATTTCTTGGATTAACTGGGATACTATTTGTTCCAAAAAGGAGTGCGGAGGATTCGAGAATTTAATTTGGCATTACTTGGTAAATGGTGTTGGCGTATGCGGGTTGAAAATAGGAGTTTGTGATATAAAGTCTTAGCAGGTAGATATGGGGAGGTAAGAGGTATAATCGCAGAGGAGGGGCGGTTTAACTCTGTTTGGTGGAATAATTAATTAATATAAAAAATGGGGTTGGTGTGGGGGGTGGGCGGTGGTTTGATGATAATGTTGGGCGAAAGGTAGGCGATGGTTCTCATACTTTATTTTGGTGGGATTCTTGGATTGATGGGTTAGTTTTGAAGAATAGTTTTGGCCGCATTTTTGATCTTGCTTATAATAAAATGACAACGGTGGCTGAAATGTATTCGCTTGGGTGGGGGGAAGAGGGGGAAGCTTGGAAGTGGCGCGTCGTTTGTTTTCTTGGGAGAGGAGAATGTGCGGGAGTGTTGTGATATTTTAACTAATATTGTTTTGCAGCCTAATTATTCTGACAGGTGGATTTGACACTTAACATGCTTCCAACACTTATAACGTCACAAGTGCTTATAACCATCTGTTGACACCAACCAGCAACAACTTGTCAGCAACTCACACGTCAGAAATTTGGAACAACGAAGTGTCCCTGAAAATTAGTCTTTTTGCTTGGTGTCTGTTGCGGAATAGATTACCAACAACGGCCAATCCAATTAAAAGACACATTTTACTTCCAAATGCTCAGTTATGTGTGGGTGGATGCGGTAAGATGGAGGATGCAGAGCACTTAATCCTCTCTTGTGATTTTTTTGGTAAACTTTGGTACGGTATTTCCCACTGGCTTAGTTACCACATAGTGTTTCCTGAACATGTGCCAGACCATTTATATCAATTTGACACCTTAGGAGGCTTCTCAAAAAACAATCGCTCCGCTTTTCATCTTATATGGTTATCTTGTGTGTGTGTGATTTGGTTTGAAAGGAATGCTCGTGTTTTTCACCAAACAGAAGCTTCGATAAATCAATTGCTAGATAAAGTTAAGTTTCAATCTTATTGGTGGCTGAAAGCAAATCACCCTAGTTTTGTTTTCTCTTACTATTCATGGTGGTTAAATCCCTTACCTTGCTTGAGAATTATTATGTAACAGGGTAGCTTTCTTTTTTGGTTAATTCCTGTTTTTGTTCCCCATTTGTTTTTTATTGTAATTGATACTCTTTCAGCTGGGTTTCGGCACTCCTTGTGCTGAAATTTTCAGGCTTTCAGTAATATATTCTATTTTAGCTTCTTAAAAAAAAAAATATTCACTTTTTAAAGAGGATATATACACCTAGATCTTAATTAAAATTTGAGCTCAAGGCCAAATAGTCTTCTTCCAGTTTTTAATCATGAATAAACAAGTTTTTTTCCTATAAAAAACAACAAATTGACTTCATTAATCCCTCAAAAAAAAAAAACAAATTGACTACGAAGTCTAAGCTATCAAATAGGTTGTAGAAATGAAATTGAATGTTTTTTTTTTGTAAAGATGTCAAGTCTTGATTTGTGGACCAAAAGGTTCATGAGTAAACCCTGCAATCAAATGATATACGGAAAATTGGTGAAATTTGAATTTTTTGTGTAGATACTTTCGAAGAAGATAAATCAATTGAAGTGCATGACACATGTGTAGGTCTCATATAAATTTAACAATATTCATTCAAATTTCAATCAAATTTTTCGAGCAAATTTTTCAATCAATTAGATAGTTTGTATTGAAAAAAGTGTTTTACAGTTTTGTTGCTAACATAACCAACCCTAAAAACAAAAGGGAGACAAACAAGGTACAGATTCCATGACCATATATACCTTGTTGGAATGACTAATTTTCTCATTTCCTGGTTTTGTTGAATCTTCATCACCTAGAAAATGAACCAACGTTAGAATCCATTGACAACTTATACAAATCAACATCTAACTAACAATTAATTATTACAAATAAAGTTTTGGAATCATAACCTAAACAAACTAACATAATTAATCATATGAAATTAAACGGTAGATGAAAATATAATTAAAAAATCACATGACAAGAGTCATATTACTCACTACTATTCTTCATGCTTTCTCCAGATTCAGTATAATCATTAGAATCTACCATGGAACTTCTATCCACAGAATCATAATCAGTACAATATTCTCTAAAACTTGGTGATCCAGGTCCAATAAAATCAACCCTATCATTATTAATATTATTATTCTCCCCCTCTCCATAATTTGTAATAACATTTTTTAGACCATTGCTAACATTATCCTGCTCTAATTTTCCTTGTCTCTCATTATTAATAAACTCAACCCTTTCCTCTTGATCTTTTCTATCCACCACAATTTTTTTCTCTTTCAAACCATTCTCATTGAACCCTTCGTTCTTCCTTGTCATTTCTTGATCATCACCATCATCATCATCATTATATTTCTTGCTGTTGTCTACAATGGGCCGTGGAACAATGGCATGATGATGACGTAATCGACCGATGTAACAAGGACGTCCAACCTTGGAGGCATGATTTGCGCCCATGGTTGAGATGCCACAACCCATGATGTATATAAGGACTAGGAATTACGAAAAGATCAAATTAGGAGGGTAGAGAGAATTGAAGAATTGGGTTAACAATAATAAGGATTGTGAATACGACATATTAACATTAACAATATATATTAAAAAAGAAAAAACAGAATAACAAAGATATTGTTAATTAACGAGAATGATGGTTAGGGTTTTGTGTTTGCAATGCAATGTGTGAGCTTGCATGTTTGTTTTGCTGTGTTCATGCATATGGTTTATTGGCCTCATCCTCCATGTTGTTCTTAGGGTGGGTATAACAAAACGAAAAAAAATAAAAAAAGACAATATAGGAAACGAACAAATGTGAACAAACAAACAAACATTTAAGTTTTTTTTTTTTTTTTCTTTTTAAAGAGAAACAGAAGAAAACCACTAGTATGATATGCCGCTTACATTTTACCTAAAAAAAAAAACTAATTTGTTATCTATATAGTATAATGTAGAATATACGTTCCATAGAAAAAGTATCGAAAAAATAACGAAGTTACAAAGTTTATGTGTTTTTTTTTAAAATAAATTATTTTATTAGGTAAAAAAGAATATAATAAATATAATAGTTTAAAACAATGGTAAAATTTTAATAAATGACTCTACTAAAACTTAGTATCCTTGCAAATTAAATAAAAATGAAGATAAAACTAAAAAAACGAAAATTATAGAAAACTTGATTTTATTGTATGTTGTTGAAAAAAAATATAGTAATAATAATAATAATAATTTGTATCGAGATCCTCTAAAAAAAATTGTATATTTGACCAAAATAAATAAATAATTGTAATAAGATTTATACTCGGTTTCCCTCAAAAAAAAATATAGGGTTATCTAATGTCCTTAAAAAGGGTTATCTAATGCGAACAGTGAACCCGGTCCCTCATATTTTTAATAAATCTTAATAAAATATTTTTATTTTTTTTATGTAAAAAAAACATCAGTTAGCCTAAAATGTATCATGGCCTTTCGAATATTTTGATGTTATATTTCCTCAAAAATTAAGTTATTCATATAAATTTTTGTTTATTAGTTTGAAATTTTGAGTGGAAGTGCCTAAAAACTAAAAGCTTGTAGTTGCGTTTCTCCTCTAGTGATTCTTTTGTACATGGCACTTATTGCTCTTTGGTATTTGGACTTGATCTGAAATCCATGTGTTAAGTGAAGGGATTTCATTTCCTTTTCCATCACCAACACAAATCAATATGGTCATGTCATTTGTGAGATATCATATCATAAGTGTTTAATATTCTGATTACCTAAGTCAAACATTTAAGGATTTTGATCTTGAATAATCCTTGCCTGCCTATCTTAGTCTCAAGAATTGTGAGTGATATTCGTTGTCCAAATAATTGGGAGGATTACAGGGGATTTTGTCTCCTGGAAGAGCAATATAAAAAGTGTATCGTGGGTGGGTGATGTTCAAACACAACCTTACAATTCAGAGTCTCATACATAAAAAATCCCATTATTCCCATATTCATCATCATTATCCTTTGTACATTTCTCTCAGATCATTTCTCTCGGTGTTCTAGGTAGTTTAGATTTGGAACTCTTCTCGGGCTACCTAATCCCCAACAATTCCAACTTATAAAATTCATTTATAAGGTAGGTCACACCAATCCTACAATTGTATAAGTTGGAATTGTCGGGTATAGGTAACCGGAGGACATTTCTACACGTAAAGTACCCGTTGATGATTTTATTTCTTATTACATTGATTCATCGTTATTATTTTCTTCATTATAGTATATATTTTTTGGTACGCTTCTTTATCCCTTTCAATGGCTCTTGGTATATGCTTTTTAAGACAATAATTAATTTTGATTAATTATAGGCAACGGTACCTTGATGGATTATGCACCGTTTTTATGTTCTTTAAAAACTTTTTAAATGCTATGAGTGTATACGATATATGGAAGAGATAGAATTGAACGTGATCAGCTGAAAAAAAGTTACTAGAAAATTAAACAAGTTTTTTAAGTATTCCGAGCAGTTTTAGTAGTATTGTGAAGTGTTGGTTTGGTGAATTTTCTTTGTGCATAGGGTACTCGTACTTAAATTTTTGGAGGGTTGTTTTCTCTTGGGGAAGACGAGGCTGGAAAGTACTTCCTCGCCATTGAGGCAGTGCCGCCTAGTCCGTGACTCAATCTAATTTTCCGTCTAAGAAACTTAATTCTCTTGTTATTCAATGTTGATTTTCTGCAGCAATAATTTGGAGTGTTGATAAACGCAACAACAATTTCAAGTATTGATGAAATGTTCCAAAAGTGCCAGACCTATAATCCAAACTTAATAATATTATTTTCTACTTTGCATTTATTTATCGAAATCCCTACATGTATCGAAAATATTGTTGCCAATGAAATGAGATAATTTCTTTTTGTCAAAGACAATTTTTATATTTATTCTTTATTTTTTTATTAAAAATGTAAAGTGTAATATAAATATTTGTAAGACATAGTTCAATTGATAATGTTGATATTGTTTAGATAACTTCATTTGAGTTCGAACTTGGAATCTTGCATTTGTGTGTGTGAGTTTTGGTATTTGAAACTTTGTATAAGTAAAACAAGGGTAATAGTGACAAATGCAGTGTCATATTTTGCATCGAGAAGCACAAGCGTCGTTCAGCAAAGAGCCTTGTTCTTCTCCAAACTAGAACTAGAAGCGGGTGACATCTTCATGTTTATGCCAAAAAGCAGCTTTGAACCTTGATGTCTGTTTTCCCTAATACAAGGCAGAGTGAAACACTATTGAAGTGCTTCTGGTTTAGAATTATTTTAAAAGTTTTACAACTTAAAAGTTTGCATCAACTCATTTTACTTAGATAAACTCGATACGTAAATTTGTATCAGTTTATCTAAAATAAATATAATATAAAAATTATGATACACATGATAATTAAAAGCTAATATAATATTATAAATAAGTCAATAATAATGTAAAATATGACTTAATTATGAAGTCAAAATATATATCATCACAAAAAAAAGATAAAGTATACCCAATTACTAAAATAAAGCGATATGTTCAACTTAGCATCAAAATATAAAATTAACTCGCAAAATTATAAGTTTTAGAAGTGTCATAAGTTTATAAACTATCCAAAAAAGCTAGTTTCACAAGTGTCTAATGTTAGTAATGTTTGGGAACCATAAAGGGAAAACAATTAGTGCGTCGGGCTTGAAATAAAATTGGCTCAAAAGAAGAAAAAAAATGGGCCACAAAAAAAGTGTTCTACAAAAAAGTAATATCGCTAACCTCGGACGAGTTTATACAAGTTAACTCGTTTAAACTTGCCACATAATCTGATTTTAACAAAAAACACCACTATAGCACCGATGGTGGAAAATAGTAGTTTGTTCAAATTCTGCTACCCAACAATGCTATAGCACCGACCACTATAGCCACTATTTGACAACATTTTGTACTAACTAGCGTTTTGGAGAATCATAACAATTTCTTTAGTTTCCTCTACACTATAGCGCTATAGGGTCTTTGACAACACTGACTTCAAGTCAAGAGGACTATTGTATGAGATGAGAGGGCGTGTTAAACATGAGAGAAATTTTTAAAATATATTTGAAAAGTTGCAATGGTTAAATAGAGAGACCTTTTTGAAGAAAATGTGTAATGTTTGACAATTGAAGCAATGTAATCATTCATGAACAAACTCTTTCAAAGGGTTGTTTCTCTTCACTAAAAGATACATGTTTCTCTATAAGTCGACATTTTAGAGAGAGAAAATAATTTAGAGAAAAAGAGACAGAAAAATCACATTCTTGTGAGACAAAATTCTGTAGAAAATAATACTAAATCATTCTTTTTTTTCTTTAGTGTGCGATAGAAATTGAAATAACTTTATTTTGTAAACTTTTATTGATCGATACACTTGGTGTGAATGTGCAAGTCACGTCAAGGATTCCATCGTATCCTAAAGGGGATTCGTCGATATACCCTTTTTCGATTGACATAATTGGTGGGGATGAATCAAATCTAAAGGTTAGTGTGTCCCACACATGCTTTGGAATTTATGTGCACTCTTCATCATGTTCATCTTCTTGGTTAAGTTATTGGAGCAAACCCATAAGACATTTTAACAATAAATATATTAATAACAAACCATTATTTTATCTTTTCTACTTAATATCTTAAGCTTTTCCTTTAAAAAAATAGTTTAAGCTTTTAGTATAGTTGAATTAGGCAAAGGCTACTGTGCATGACCTTCATGGGTCTCCTACCGGTGCATGACTGGATTTTTATTTTCATTTTGTTGCAAAAGGGATGTGATCCATTAAATGTAAGTTGAATATTTTCAATGGATGAGATTAGTAGGTTAAGTGATCCACTATGGTTGTATTCTTTTTAACATATATATTGATTTAATAAATGCAATTGATTTTGGATTCAATTTTATAAAAGGGTGTTTTTGTCATTGTTGGAAAATTGAAAAAATCTCCCAGCAACCTAGATATGACTATTTTATCTTGTCAAAAAAAAGATATGGCTATTTTAATTAAACTGAAATATCCAAATTACCCCTTTAATTATGGTAGTAGCATATATTTACAATAATGATTTCTTTATTTTCAATAATATAGTTTACCCATTATAAAAGGTAAAACATAGTGCCTGGACCTACAGCTAAAGGTAACATAACAAAAATATCATATCGCATGCATACGCGACCCATGCTGATCTCGCACGGGAGGGCGCCATTGATTTATATCACTTGCACTTCTTAGTTTGTTATGTTAAACATGCATCTCCAACTTGGCAAAGGCTACGGTGTATGACCTTTATGGGTTTTTTACTGGTGTATGACTTGATTTTTATTATTTTTTTGTTGCAAAAGGGATGTGATCTATTGGATGTAAGTTGAATATTTTCAATGGTTGAGATTAGTAGGTTAAGTGACCCACTATGCTTGTATTCTTTTTAACATATATATTGATTTAATAAATGTGATTGATTTTGGATTCAATTATAAAAAGGGTGTTTTTGTCATTGTTGAAAAATTGAAAAATTTTCCCAGCAACCTAATATGATCCATGGATTCTCTTTTAGTGAAAATCCCAACAGTCAATGTTCATATATTCAACCAGAACCTCCTTATTAAGGATTTAGGATTTCTTTTTTGCATCCATTCTTTTGTCTTAATAAAATTGCATATTTGAAGAATTTGACCACCTTCGTGGGTTTATCACTAGAGTTAAAATGTTTTTGTTTAGGGACTAGAGTTAAAATGCTTAACTTTGGTTTGATATAATCAATGTATGAATTTAATGGATGGAATTCATGGAAGTTTTCACAAAATAAAACACTCATGAAGGGAATTTAATGTTATTTGGTACTAACATAGACACACAGAAGACTAAATATTTTTCAAGGATCAGATTTATATATTTTTTATTTATTTAGAATCTATCCCTAAATTAAACTAAGAATATTTAAATAAGGGTTAAATATGTTTTTAGTCCCTATAAATATGTCAAATTTTCATTTTACTTCCTCTAAAATTTTCCTTCAACTTTTAGTCACTATAAAATTTTCAATCACTACATTATGTGTGTGAATCTAGCCACTACACTACTTGACCAAAAATAAAATAAAATTCAATCACTACTTTTAGTCCCTATTTTTAAGTTAATTTTGTATTTTTTTTAATGAAATTATGCATAAATGTGTAGAAAATTGTAAATATCTTTAAAAAAAAATAGATTTTTTTTTAACAAAACATAAATTAAATATGAATTTTTAACCGTAGAAAATATAAAAATTCATATTTTTTTTAAGCAAAGCAAAATATATATAAAAAATACAAAAGGTTGAGGGGGCATAAACCTAACTCAACAACCACAAATCAACCCTAACAGGGTATTACATATGATATCAACAAAAGTAGTATAGGGAAACACAAATGTACTATGTACAGTAGACACAACTGTAACAGTACTGAGTGCAGCCAAGGTAGTGGACTAGTGGTTGTACAATTATACTATGTCCTTTTTCTGCGCTCTTCAGTGGATAAGCATCTAATGCATTCTAGTTCCTCTGAAATAGTCGTTGCTCCAGACTTTTATATCTTCTGCAATCATATGTCTTCAGAATAACAAACTTTAACTAACTGCAACTTCTTGACTTCAGACTCTGATGGTCTTCAGACGCTTGATGACGTCAGACTCTGGCAGTCAGCTTTTGATGAATCTTCAGACTCTGATGGTCTTCAGATTCAGTCTTGCAACATAAGGTTCCTTTGCTAATTCTATTGCTCTCTTTTGTTCTTCGAGAACCAATACTTTGATTTAAGACTTATAAATTTTTAGTCAATGGTCATGCACACTTGAACAAATATTAGCATATCTAATTGGCTTTTTAATACCTTGTTATCATCAAAACTTAAGATGATAATGTTAAACATATTTTGTTCCAAGAATACTAAATATGAGAATCTTACAAAGACCAACTATTTAATGACTTAAAAATCTTTGTAAGACTACTTACTATAAAAGGTATCGCCTTAATCACACAAACTGGATATGTCTATTTTAATTAAACTGAAATATCCAAATTGCCCTTATAATTATGGTAGTAACATATATTTACAATAATAATTTCTTTAATTTCAATAATAAGGTTTACCCACCATAAAAGGTAAATCATAGTGCCTGGACCTACCACTGAAGGTAACATAACAAAAAAATCATCATGCACGCATACGCGACCCAAGCCGATCTCGCACGAGAGACGGCGCCCTCTAACTTGGCATGCATAAGATTGATTTTGACTAATAACAATACATCCTCAAATCATTATCATAAACAAAAACTAATATATATCATTTATTTAATGAATCTAAAAATTCATCTTTATACTAATGATCAGATGGTTTACACTATTTTGGTTGTTTTGTTCTCTCTCATCTATCTCCTTTTTCATGGAAAAAAACATTAATGCCGCCCGTTGCATTCTTGCGGTATATCCTCGACGTGCTTGCTCCTTTAAATCTGAAGCATGTTAAGGATGGGAATGGTTGATGCCATGATGGTTTATGGATGGTAATATGATAAGGGTGGGAAGGGCCCCTCTCTGTGATAAGTTCAACCTTTTGGTTGAGCTTAACTTCAAAACAAAAATCTCCTGAATAACTTATGTTTGTTGGATATTTTCTTGTTGATCTGTTATTCCTTTCTGACCACAAAAATTGAGGGTATAATTTCAGTACTTTACTATTCTTTAACTTCTGTTTTCATAATTGTCCTCTTGTACAATTATACAGCTGAGTTATTAATATGACACATCGCTGATATTGAAAGTTAGCTCAACCAATATGACATGAATTTCATTTATGCAAAATAAATAAATTTGCAAATAGAGTTAAAATTAGTTTATATTACCATTTGCAAATTTACTTATATCATCACTAATGCTCATTGGTTGTTAGCTAAATTACCCAAAATTCTTTAAAACTAATCTAAACTTCACGATTTTGACCTGTTGTTCTTGTAGGGAGAAAAAAGAAACATATCTATAGATTGAGAAATATCACCATCCTTCCCGTTTTAATTTTCTTGATTCGATTTTAATCCAAGCTCAGTAATGGTACATTAAGTAGGTGAAATATTAATTAATAAAAATTGTACTGAAGTACATACGATAAGCCTTTCTGAATTCATGTAGGTAAATCTGTTTTTTATTGAGAATAAATTCTTTCAATTGGAATCTTCTCAATTAATATTTTTTCAACTGTTGCATTTTACTATTAAACATGTGAAAGAAAGAAAATGAGAAATAAAATTACAAAAAAAAAAAGAAGATTGAATTTGATTATTTAGATACAACAATTACAAAAATTGGGGAGGATTCCAATTGACATAATCCACTCCCCTTTTTATTGCAATGCAATAACATATAACAAGACTTTGTTTGATGCACCATTACAATAAGCATATGCTATATACAAAAACCACGGTTAGTCCTAAATTTTGTCCTTGACAAATCAATAAAGTTGTGCCTTTTTAATTATTCGAATGTTTTCGTTCATACTTTTTTGTTGTAAAAGAATAATTCATAAATAAGGTTCTCTAAAAAAATATTTTCAATAGAATTAATTAAAACGAGTTAAATTTTTTTTTTATACACATTACTAACAAAATTATGAGGAAACAAAATTATTATTTTTGCTTAGTAATGTGTATAAAAAAAAAAATTTAACTCATTTTAATTAATTCTATTGAAAATATTTTTGAGGTTGAATCTCTCCTTCCTTTGTTCAATTTGACTATTTTCATATTTAGTTATAATATTTCAACTCTTTGACGTAAACTTCTTTTTATTAGTTAATATCATGGAAAAAAGATGCAGAAACATAGATGTGAAATTTCGTCACCTGTTATCAAGCTAATACCATTTTTTAATGATAAATATATTTTTGTTTTGTTAAAATTTCACATCTATTTTATACATATATATAGATGTGTTTATAAGTAGTGAATATGTACGCGGGAGTTTCAATTCATGTGAAGATGTAGGATAGAGTCACCAACGACTTTTTCATAACAATTGGATTGTATCAAGAGTCAACCTTAAACTCTTATCTTTTTACTTTAGTTTTAGATTTATTTATGACACATATCCAAGAACTAACATCGAGATATACGTTTTTTACAAATGATGTAGTCTTGTTTTGAATTGATGGATGAATTAAATGGAAGGTTGTAGACTTGAAGATAAGTCTTAGAAATGTATGATTTTCGCATGAGTATGACATATTATATGGAATGTAATTTCAGCAAAAGGCAAAATATTTCTACCTTAAGGGTGGAAGGTGGAGATTATGTTATAGCGCAGGATAGAGTCACCGCCGACTTTTTCATAACAATTGGATTGTATCAAGAGTCAACCTTAAACTCTTATCTTTTTACTTTAGTTTTAGATGTACTTATGACACATATCCAAGAACTAACATCGAGATATGTGCTTTTTACAAATGATGTAGTCTTGTTTTGAATTGATGGATGAATTAAATGGAAGGTTGTAGACTTGGAGACAAGTCTTAGAAATGTATGATTTTCGCATGAGTAGGACATATTATATGAAATGTAATTTCAGCAAAAGGCAAAATATTTCTACCTTAAGGGTGGAAGGTGGAGATTATGTTATACCGCAAGTTACACATTTTAAATATATTGGGTGTATAGTAAAAAATGTCTGAGATATAGAAGCAGATTTAAATCGTCGAATTAAAGTTGGATGGTTAAAATGGACAAGAACCTCATGTGTTTTATGTGATACAAAGTACCATTCAAGTTGAAGGAATTTTTTTATCAAACACGGTAAGACCGAAGATGTTGATGAAACAAAATTTTGGATGTCGAAAAACCAACATGAGAATAAAATAAGCATGACAGAGATAATGATGTTGTGTTGGATGTGTGGTAAGACTAAATGAGATATGATTAGAAATGACAATATAGAGAGAATTGAGGTAGCATCTATAGTAGAAAAAATGATGAAAAATAGGCTTAAGCGGTTTGAATATGTACATAAAAGACCTATAGTTTATGTGGAAGACCTATAAAAACTATAAGAAAAATTATTAAGAAAGTTTTAGAGATTAACGAGTTTGACCGAAATATGGTTTATGATATAACATTATGACGTAATTTGATCGATGTAACTGACCTCACTTAATGGAATAAGACTTGATTGTTGTTCTTGTTGGTAGTTCTTACTTTTTAAGTTGATTTTGTAAGAATTAAATTTAATTAATCCCAAATTTTAGGATGATATCAAAATTCGTCAAAGATCTATTGCACCTTCTGATACCAAGTTATCGCAATCACACCACCCATATAACACACCGAATGTGGATGATTAATCCCCTGTGTGAGTGGGGTGTGCATGCGTTAAGACTCCTGCATTGGATTCCCCTGAGTCAGGCTTCGAGTGTCTCGTCCTAAGTGTGATCAGGGGTGTGTGTTGAGAGAGAGAGTCTCAAAATCTATTTATTAGTTGTAAATATTTTGAGTTATGATACATTGACAACCTTAGGTGACAATACACCCTTTGACACCTACATAAAAATCTGACGCGTGGTCATTGGACCCTAGCAAACACACTTTCGCTTTCATCTCCTCTTCTCTCTTCCCTGATGCATGGGGTGTACAAAGGTGTATGAAAATAAAGGGTGTCAATGTAACATTTTCCAAATATTTTTTATCTTATAAGCTGGTTTTGTAATATTTGAGTTAGACACAACATAAATTCTTACATGTTTCCCTCAACTCTCAATGCCATAATGTAAAAATTATAATGATGAAGAAAACATAAATTACAAATGAATGTGTTGGTTACATGAAGAAGTTAGATTATTTGTTAATGGGTGGCATGTAGTGTGAGTTGTGTCTGCACAGTGCAGGTCATCGTACCGGGTTTGGAAATTACTACCATATATCAAATCAAATGACATACAGAGCTAGCTGGTTGCATTCTAGAAAGTGGATGGTGGTTGTTTGGTTTTCATTAAAATCTACTAGACTCTAGAACTAAAACGTGGCATGTGCAGAATGTGTGAAGGTAATGAGAGAAAGTTTCCTCTAGGCTTTTCCAAATTAATTCTTCTGCGCATAGTTTGGTTGTGTCAATTGTTGGATTAATGGATGCCTTGGTGTTAGTGTTTTTGTCATTTGTAATTGCAACTGTGGCTTTTGATGTTCTGGTAGTGACAGGGTTTGCATTATGGTTAGTCTTAATTTGTCTTCTAAAGTTGCTTGTGAAGAGTGTTGCATCTCATTGACTTCTATCCGGATACATCTTGTGTGCATAATTTTTTAAGGCGGCGTTAGATTAGGGTTTTGAGTTTTCGCATTAAAAGAAAAGGATTATGAAAGTTTATGATATGATTAATTTTCATGATCACAATATAAATGAAGAACTACCCACTTATAATAGTGATGAGTTTGTTACTAAAATAAAAGAAAACAAGAAATAAAACACAAAGAAACTTTATTGAAACAAGATAAATTACAAGAGCGTTCTACGGTAAAAGTGGTCCAAATACAAATACTACAAGCCTATTTATAAGCACAAGGGTACTAATTTTGTGCCATTTCATTAGTAATAAAGCTTAAGCGTACTAGACCAATGGAGTATACAAAGTAACAACAATAATTTAAGCTTCCAAGCTCATTGTGACCGTAATGGTTGTTACAGTCACCAGTGATGGACTATGTTTTCAACACTTAGTGATTTTCCACCGTCCTTGATTATCATAAATCCATTCCTGATTATAAACTTCAACAAATGCAAAAAATAGGTAAATAATCATGTTATCGGTCACCTCAAAAAAAAAATCATGTTATTAGTCACACAGTGCCACAATAAATAAATACCGTGTCACTTTAGAAGGAAAAAAAATCAACCAAATAAAGGACCAAATTAAAAAGTGATTTGAATTTGCAGCATAAAATTAAAAGGATTGGAATTACAAGCACAAAATTTAAATGACACCTATTTGTAGAGACCATTTACATGATTAAGTCAATTTTAATTTCTCGTTTTAGCCTTGCATTTCTTACTTTTAACTTTTCTCTAAACTTTTCATCTACAACCATTCTGTGTACTATTAAATTTTAGTTCATCTATTTGAACACTACTTCTATCTTTATTGGTTCATCTTTGGTTTTTGCTCATTCTTTGGTTGCTCTTCTTGTTGATAATGAGAAATTAGTAGGTTTCATTTGATCTCTTATTTTCAAGATTAATTTAAAACAAGCTTAAACCTCAGCAGACTTTAACTTGAGGAGGGGCGTTAGAATATTAGATGTTTTGTGTTTATATTATTTATATAAAGTATTTTTTGTTTTTGTTTTTTTATAGACAAACATGCTTCCTGTTAATGCATCGTGAATTTGCAGAAATGTTAGATAATATGCTCTGAAGCACAAATACATCAAAATTGTTGACGCATCTGTATCCGATACGTATTTGCACCGATACCTGCGTGATACTCCCCAATACGTATCAGAAGAGTATCCAATAATGAGTTTTTATTTATAAAAATAATATTTGCCTGATACGTTTCAGATACGTCCAAGATACATGAAGGATACTACAGTGGGAACCGACAGTGGCGGATACGAAAATTTAAAGTCAGGGGGACCGAATACAAGAAACATAATTTGATTAAAAGAATAATTATTTAAACATAAAAGGTATATAAGAAACCCTAAACAAATATTTTTTTTTTCTCTTGTTAAAGAAATTTATAACTATATTTAGTATGAGAGACATTAATTAGTAAATATATCTAACATACAAAAAAATAAAAAATAAAATAGTAGTGTATATGTTCTAGGGTTAAATATGTTGTTAGTCCTTACAACATTATTCATTTTCAAGTTTAGTCCCTCAAAAAAAATTGTTCAATTTAAGTCCTTATTTGCATTTATATGGACTATTTTAAGGACTAAAAATAATTCATTTGACTATTCTTATAGAGTGCAATATTATGGAGGATTAAACTTATACTTAAAATTGAACATGAGCTAAACTTAAAAGCTCGTAATTTTGTAAAAACCAAAAGCATATTTAACCATATATTTTGTATGTAACTTTGAAATTTATTTCAAAACGAGAACTTGGAAATGAAAAGTGTATTTCTATGGACACACAAAAAAGACAATCAACTAACCAAACAAATAAACTCAAGTGGTTAACGAGTTCCACGAGGATAAATTGTTCAGGAGGACTTGAGTTTTGATTTTTGAGTGGAACAAATCTTGTCCAGTTACTTACCTCCTGACCGGACACTAGATTACCATGAGAACTGGAGGGTTAACACAAAAAATAAATGAGATATATCATTGTGGTTAATTTTATTTAAAATGTGTTGTCGAAATGGCTGCGTCGTTATATTTTACGAAATATGAGATAATTTAAAATAATATGAAGTATAAAATTAATGATATTCGTTGCCAATTAATCTAGTAACATGGTAACATTTTTTTGATAGAAAAAATATACATTTTAATTAGATTAATTAGGGGGATCATAGCTTAATTATCCTTGATGAAGTATTTTAAAATACTATAATTGTAGTGTATAAAAAAAATATTAAAAATGTGGGGGGACCATGACCCC
>Ga0315914_1001025_pt1 | contig 39901 bp, 27 predicted proteins | sample MpolenodulesMG_FD_203920 | JGI IMG/M metagenome (GOLD analysis project Ga0315914, IMG submission 203920) | Medicago polymorpha root nodule microbial communities from Los Angeles, California, United States - elongated nodules | ecosystem: Host-associated > Plants > Roots > Nodule | place: USA...
TACTTATCGGTAAAAATTGACAGACCGACAAATTTAGAATTAAAGGAGTTTCTTGCACCCGATTGAAAGTCAGAAGAATGCAAATACAATTGAATGTGAGTTAGTCGAATCTTTTTCAAGTTTGTTGAGATCCTCGTAGGATGTTAAAATCAGTCAATAGTAGAACGTGACAATTTGATAATTTTACTTGTATTTCATTTTTATGGCTTCACTAACTAAAATAGTTATGAGCACTCAAACACATTTTTTAAGAAGTTGCACACGGGTGGATAAAGGAAACGAAATTCCTTTATCATACCATGTCTCTATCGAATGCGTTAATTTTATGGGTACAATTTACCCATATTTTTATGTACCATAAATTTTAATTTACATCAAAGTAAAAAATAGGCTAAATTGCATTTTTCGTCTCCTAACTATTTAGGTAGTATCGTTTTGGTCCCTTGATTAAAATTCGATTTATTTTGATCCCCTAACTTCTCTCATTACACATTTTGGTCATTTTCGTTAGTTTTAATTAAAAAACGTTGGGTTTTCTTCATTTTCTTATGGAATTTTTTTAGGATTCTTGTTGTTGAAGATTGATGGAGATGATATGAAGATTAAAAAGAGGAGAAAAAGATGAAGAAAACATAACGTTTTTGAATTAAAACTAACGGAAATGATCAAAATGTGTAACAAAGATAAGTTAAGGGACCAAAATAAATCGAATTTTAACTAAGGGACCAAAGCGATACTACCTAAATAATTAAGGGAAAAAAAGTTATTTAACCTAAAAAATAACATTTTTTAACCGTTTTACAATGTAACTTCAAACTCTCAAAGTTCTAACTAAACTTACAAAAATGTTGAAATTAATAAATAAAATATTGTGACTAATACTGAACTCTAACTTCTCCACTTATATATGTATAACCTATAGTAATTTCGTCTATCTACTAAGGTCCATTTACTAAGACATAATTTTGACCTTATAATTTATATCTTATAAGTGTGTGTGTGTTAGTTATATATATGAAATAACAAGTTTTGTTTGACTACTATGCCCTTACAAATCCCGTTCCGTATATAATTACATCAAATTGTTCAGGTTTAGGTTTTTTGAGTCACACACCTCACTGTTCTGCGGCGCCACAATTTTCCTACGAATTCTCTGCGGATTCGTTAGATAGATCGTAGCAACAATGGCAGGAGGGAAAATTAAGAAGGATAAGGGAAAACCTTCTTCACAACACACACCATATCAAGGTGGAATTTCATTTCACAAATCAAAAGGTCAACATATTCTCAAAAATCCATTGCTTGTTGATACTATAGTGCAAAAATCTGGTATTAAAACTACTGATGTTGTTCTTGAAATTGGTCCTGGTACTGGAAATTTAACCAAGAAGCTTTTGGATGCTGGTAAGAAGGTTATTGCTGTTGAAATTGATCCTCGTATGGTTCTTGAGTTGAATAAACGTTTTCAAGGAACCCCCTCTAGCCGCCTCACGGTAATTTTTCTTCTTTTGTGTAAAAAATTGAATTTTTATGTAATGTTGTTTGGTTTTTTGTTGAATGGTAGAAATGGTTTTGTTTTTTCGAATAAAAATTTGATTTTTTTTTTATGCTGTTTGGTTTCTATTGAATGGTAAAAATTTGATAAATGGGGTTGTGTTAGCTCCTATGGAGCACTGATACCGATTAATAATTTGTTTGTGTGTTTGATTTTGATTGAATTGTAAGAATTATATGGAGTTGTGTTTGTCTTAGTTGTTTTGGGGGCAGAATCAGTTTTTTATCCAATGTGTGCTGCTTGGTCCTGCTCATAGTATGTCTCTTAATAAGTGTTTGTTTGGATACGCGGTCAAACTACTTCTCGCCGTGATAATTGTGAAACTACAGATAGTGAAAGTGAATAAACGCATGGTGGCAAGCGAAAACAAACACATTAAAGTAGTCTGTATCAAATGTGAGAAGTAGTACAGAGGAAGGAATTTGACTCCTCAAAAGTAGATGTATTGACCAGTAAAATACTACAGGATCAAATCCGTTGATTATTAATTTTTTCACACAAATTTGTGGAATAATTATCAATTAAATTTAACAATGGAATAATTCCATGGCATCAAGTCTGAGTATGTGTTTTTTTTTTGCAGTGAAATAATATTAGATGTGCTTCCAATTCAAAACCCACTTGAATCCCTAGTGCTTGCTTGTTTTTATCATGATTAATTGAACATAAGTGGAAACTAGCATAAATTTCAGAGGATATCTAATAAGACAGTATGAGGCATTACTATTAGAGGCATTATTATGATTACGTTCTGAGATTCATTTTGATAAAACTGTGTTTGTCCAGTTGTGCATGCATATATTATTTCTTTAAATCGAATCAGTATTGTTTTCTATACAACTTGTTATAAATAAGAAACAAAATATGAAGAGTATAACCTGCTTATGATGATAAATAAACTAATTAACACTTAATAAATGACTAAAGCACTTGTTGTCATGAGCATAACTCAGTTGGTAGGGACATTGCATTATCTATGGCAGAGGTCGTGGTTCGAACCCCGGATTCCCCGCTTATTCACCTTAAAGGTGAAATTCTAGCTACTTGACAAAAAAAAAAAAATGGTTAAAGGCCTGGCATTTGTTTCTTTTTTAAATTTTGCTATCAGATCTTCTTCAGATGGAATCTCAACACCTGCTTCTGAGGTAGCAGACCACCATTCCATGATTTCTTCCTGTACAAAAAGGGAAAATAGCATCAGTTGAAATTAATAGCCAAAACACGTGCTCCTACATGTGCACCATGCCACCGTGATTTTGCCAATCCGAACATGTGTATGCCATATCCACAGGCACCAAACATGCTATTAATCTAAAGTATACGTGCTACATAGGTAGGTTAGGACTTACATCTAATATACTAGTCTTTTGGGTTGATTTTTTAAGAAAGTAAGAAAGAAATTTACTGGGTTAGCATTGATGATGAAAGAACCGGTCCAAGTGAATATAATTGATAATGAAGAACCGGTCAAAGCGAATAAAATTGTGGTTTGTGCATCGGAGATCTACAGAGTATGCCATTTCCAGCTTGTGGAAACCAAAATAATGCAAGACCTGAAGGAGTAATGTGGTGTGTGAGAATAACGAGTATTGTTCTTTGAGATTTTCTACAATTTGTGGTATATGCTTTTGTGATTTTTTTTTCTTTGATGTTTAATCAAACTGACCTGAAGCCATCCATATAAAAAATTGAAATAATTAAATGTGTCTTTGATTGATTCTAGTTGACTGTTTTATTTGACTGGAATGAGAGCTTTGTGATGGGTTCAGTATTGTTAATGAGTACTTGTGGAAAAAAAAAAATTCAGGGTTGTTACTTGTCTTTTTAGCCAAAAGTATATATTTCAGATTTCTTTGATGCAGTGGTCTGCTTTAATGCTTAGATTAGTATGAGCTTCTTTTTATTTTGAAAAAATATACGGATGCTTCAGTATGACAGTAATTTGTTTCTAATGCTTTACTAATAGGCGAGGATTTTAAAATGTTCGTTACTTTATCTTTGACTGCTGAAAATGTTGTTGAAGTTATTGACCAATAGTCAAAGCTGGTCGTGGCTAGTCTGGGTAAAGAATTGACATTTTGCTATTGTGTTGTATAAAATTAGGTGTGACGAGATGCAATTGTCTTGTGTTGTGGTTTTCATATGCTGTGTTGATTTGCACTAGGTGGCTTTGATAGTTTGTATTCTACTGCATGTGTCATTCTGCCTCTCCAAGTATCCCAACTTCCCTAACACAATAGATACTTTTCCTTGGTTGTTTAAACTTAGCATCTTAAGTTTTTTTTTTTAGGCAAATGATAATTAGTTAGTTGTTATGTTAGTTTTCAGGGTTTGAATCTTGGACCACTTTCTTAAAACTTCTTTGGTATCCCTTAGCTCGCCATCTTAAGTTAATTTATCTTTACTTTTTTATGATTATTGCAGGTTATCCAAGGTGATGTGCTGAAGACTGAACTTCCATATTTTGACATATGTGTGGCGAATATTCCGTATCAAATATCTTCTCCTCTCACATTCAAGCTACTCAACCACCAACCTGCATTTAGGTGTGCAATCATAATGTTCCAGAGAGAATTTGCCATGAGATTGGTTGCTCAGCCAGGTGACAAACTCTATTGTCGTCTTACGGTAAACACTCAACTCCATGCACGAATCTCCCACCTCCTTAAAGTTGGAAGAAACAATTTCAGGCCTCCGCCAAAGGTTGATTCTTCCGTCGTACGGATTGAGCCTAGAAAGCCCCGTTTCGAAGTTAATCAAAAGGAGTGGGATGGATTTTTAAGGATTTGTTTTAACAGAAAGAACAAAACACTTGGGGCAATATTCAGGCAAAAGAATGTGATATCTATGCTTGAAAAGAATTACAAGACTGTGCAGGCACTAAAACTCTCGCAAGAAGGTTTGTTGAAGGAAGCAGACACTAAAGTTGACTTCTCTAATTTTGCTGATTTTGTTGACGATCAAGGGATGGAGATGGACGATGATGGAGTAGATGACGATGATGAGGATGAAATGGATGTTGAAGATGGGGGGCCATCTGAATTCAAAGACAAGGTTTTAGGTGTTCTGAAAGGAGGAGATTATGAAGAGAAGAGATCTTCCAAACTCACCTTGCTGGAGTTCATATACCTGCTTTCTCTATTTAACAAATCTGGCATTCACTTCACCTGATTTTATATTTATCCTTTTCCAATTTTGTTTTTAATATTTCAGTTGATGCTAGTATTACTAAGTTAGTTTTTTTTTTTTTTAAAAAAGAAAGTAGTATCAGATAAATGGTCTTTGCTACTTCAGCATTATATTTTGTTGAGCTCCTTCATAAGCTTATGCTACCTGATATATAATCTATAGCTGAACCAGATTGAATGTTATTTTTTTTGTAATGCTTTATGAGGAGGATCTATGTTTTATTCAAATGTCTAGTGATTCTCTATTTTTTCTCCTTTTGTTGCACTTGACAGTCGGAATCATGGTAGACATCTATGCAAGAATGTAGTTACTTTGTCACAAGCACAATATTTTATTACAGCAGGCATAACATGTTTGACAAAAAAAAAAATGAAAAGGACAACTGGGGTGTGGTTGATTAAATAGTATTTTAATTTGATTATTTTATGGGAATGCAATTTTAGGTGGTTTATTTAAGGGTTTATACTCAAACAAAATTAAGGGTATGTACTCATCATAAAGAAAATAAGATTAAGGGTATTACTAAGAGTATTTGAAGGTAAGTAAATCGAAAATAAGTTACACGAGAAAAATTATGTATCCCTTTTATTATTTTATTAGTAGTAAGTATAGATACCTAATATTTTCCATTAATTTTAACCCAATTAGTAGTAACAATACTTCCCTAAAAACCAGTGTCTCAGGAGCACCGGTTAATATTACCCAAAAAAAAAATAGTAACGATACTATGCATCATTTTTTTCACAGAAGGGTCTTTTCAATTTAATTTTTTCGTAATGCCTATTTTGTCTCACATATTTCTTGTACTTTTTGTCAAAATATAAAAAAATCTTACTGAAGTTACTTATATCGAGTGGCAAGTCGTTGTATTGTAATCGGTCACATAAACGTTACTTTGAAAATGCAAAGGGCTAATTTACACCACCAATGCATGCATTATGTAATGCCAATCCCTTTTTCCAAGAAATCATTTATTCTAGTACTAGTCATTTCAAAAGATTGACATTCAATAGCTAATAAATTGGAGTATGTTACTCAAAAAAAAAAAAAAAATCCATTTTGCACCTACTATATATGAATGCTGAAAACAGCATACTACATTTCATCTCAAGTATCTGGATTTGCAATAACATTATGGTTCTTTCCTTTGTTTCTCGTTTGATAGATGCTACCATGGCTGTTTTTCAAATTGAGGAGCAAGTGTCTTTGAAACTTGTGGTAAACACAGAAACCAACAAAGTTTTATTTGCTGAAGCAAGCAAAGATTTTGTGGACATTCTATGTAGCTTCTTAACCTACCATTAGGTACCATTGCAAGACTTGTTCAGAAAGATTCAAATATGGGACCGGTTACAATTGGTTGTCTCAACTCTCTCTATCAAAGTGTCGAAAATATTGGTTTGTTGCCTATTAATAACTCATCAGAAGATTATTGCAGCACTCTCAGAATTAATATAGATGATACTGTCATCATTGCCCTTATTTGAGCATAGGTACAAAAAGTATTTATGGTAGGTGTGGGAATCGTTTGAACCGTTCAGTTTCGCTAGCACAGTTGTGCAATGGATTTGTTAAAGGTGCTACGACTTTTGTCATTACTGATGATCTAATTGTCTCGCCTCACTCCATTGATCACACGTTATTGGATCTGCTCAAGAATTTGGGAATGAAAAACACAAGTTCAGTAAAAGAAATGACTGTCAATGTCACTAAGGAAAAGGTTTTATATTTGCAATTCATTTTTGTTTCCTAAATCATTGTTCATAGTTTCTTAGTACTTTCTCTTATTCGCCACTTTTTAACTCTAATTTTTCAATTCACTACTGTCTTTGATTGATTAGTACTAATTCTGTACAGGTATTGGATCTGCTTAAGTGTTCCTTGCTCTCCAAGACACCTCTAACCGATTTGTTTTTGGGAAAGAAACCATCTATTGAGCGATCAATGATGCGATCAATGATTTTCTCTAGTGATGTTGAAAACATTTTTTGTAGTGATGTTCAAATCACCTTGAAGTTGGTGGTAAGAAAATCAGATGACAATATATTGTATGCACTAGGGGGGGATGATTTTGCAAACTTGATTATAGATTTTCTAACCTTTCCACTTGGTGGAGTTTTAGGTAGGTTACAAGGGAATAATTCTTTAGGTAGTATTAATGGATTGCACAAGAGCTTAACTACTTTAAATGTAGACAAGTATTTTACTTCCAAAGTAGCAAAAAACAGGCTTCTCGAGCTACGTCTTTTGCAATATTATTGTTATTATCAGTGTGATGCTTCTGATGACAGAATTATTCGTGTTCAACTTTACAAAAATAATGAAGATTGGAGTGGTGGGGGAACTTTTTCAAAAATGGAACTAGTTACGGATGAAGGTTATGTCAAAGGATCACAAATGTATTTGGTTACGGATGATCTGGTCATAGAACCATGGTTGTCTCCAATTTCATCTGTATATTTGCACAACCATTTCAAAACTCCTCTTGATGATTTGGAGGAAAAAGTTGTCACTATTGGCACCGAAGAGGTAAATATAAAAGAGTTAAAACTATATAGATTTATAACCTTCACTATTTTGCTTATGCACTGTTTGAAGTTTTCACACTAGACTGATTATGCAGCAGTTGCTGATCTCACACTGTTATGTTTGTGCAGAGTTACAGCATATTGAAGGCAGCTTTAAGCTCAACATCTGCTCTAACGAATGGTCTCCGTCACTTGTTAACCTAAGTAATTAAGCTTGAGGAATGAGAACCATTAACTTTGTGTTGTTTGTTTACGATATGTTAGTGGAAGTTTGTAATGAAAAACATTGCTAGATTTACTATTTTGTTATTGTTATATCATTTTTGGCACTGCCGTTTTAAGATCTTAATTGAGTTTAGAATGACATATATGTAAAATCAATTACATTGCTTTCCTCTCCACATTATCTGTATTTTCTTGGTATTTGCAGCATACATAAATTATCACTTTGTGAAGGTGCAAAATTCATATGTATGTAGTGGTATTATTAAGCACAAGTTGTGCAGAAGATTAGCAGTATAGTTCACCAAGAAAGATAATTGGGCTCCAAATAGAACCAACCTGTTTGCATGAGGGACTATATATGAAAGTGGAGAAGGTCTTTCAGAAGAAGAAGAAGAAAGCATGACTAACATGACCTTGTTTGCAGCTTCTGACCCAATCTCACTTGAGGAAGCTGTGAAGAGTGAAAAATGGAGAAATGCAATGCAATGAACTTGGAAATAGAATCAATTGAGAATAATGACTCTTGGAAGTTGACAGATTTACCGGCTGATGGAAAGAAGATTGGAGTGAAATGGATATTGAAAACAAAGCTCAATGAGAATGGAGAAATAGATAAATACAAAGCAAGACTTGTGGAAAAAGAATATGCTCAACAACATGGCGTCGATTACAATGAAGTCTTCACACTGTTAGCAAGATTAGATACAATTCGACTAGTGCTTGCGCTTGCTACTCAAAGGGGATGGAAAATCTATCAATTGGATGTAAAGTCAGCATTTTTTGCATGGTCTACTAAATGACGAAGTGTTTGTGGAACAGCCTCGCGGATATGAAATTAACGGCAATGGGCATAAGGTGTATAAGTTGAAGAAGACACTTTATGGACTGAAACAAGCTCCATGGGCACGGTACAGTCGTATAGAATCATATTTTCTGAAAGAAGGCTTTGAAACATATGCATGCTCTTGTGAACACACTTTGTTTCTCATGACAGGTGCTGGAGGTAAAATTCTAATTGTAAGTTTGTATGTTGATGATTTGATATTTACTGGGAATGATGAGTCAATATTGCTGAATTCAAAAAATCCATGACGGTTGAGTTTGATATGACTGATTTGGGAAAGATTAGGTACTTTCTTGGCGTTGAAGTAATGCAAAAGACTGATAGCATTTTTCATTAGTAAAAAAAGATATGTGATGGAAGTATTGGAGAGATTTGGTATCGACAAAAGCAATTCTGTCCACTATCCAACTGCTCCTGGACAGAAGCTTCAAAAGGATCATGATGGCATGAAGATTGATAGTACTTACTACAAGCAGATTGTAGGAAGCCTTATGTACTTCACTGCAACTCAGCCGAATGTTATCTTCGCTGTTATCCTCATCAGTAGATATATGGAGCATCCTACTAAGGTACATTTACAGAAGCAAGGAAGGTCTTAAGGTACTTGAAAGGGACAGTTGACCATGGAATGTTTTACAAGAAGGGAGGCAATGATTCAATGAAGAGCTAGTCGCGTACACAAACAGTGACTATGCGGTGACTGGGATGATAGGAAAAGTACTTCAGGATGTGTTTCTATTGAGCTCTAGTGCAGTATCTTGGTTATAAATAAAACAGCCGGTAGTATCTTGGTTATAAAAAAAACGCAAACCAATCAGCGCACACGGAACTGCTTCGACACCAGGCCACGGCAAATCACCGTTAACCGATGGTGGCATACACGCTCCGCTGTCCGATTCGGTACCAGAGTACAAATTGTCGAAGCGGCTGAGATCTTCTGTACTTCCGTTGGTGGTTGGAACAAAATAATAATAATACAAATTATTATAATTATTCCAATACATATAAATTGTAATTCGAAGTAACACAACAACAACAAAACACACTTCATGGAGACAAGACTGGTCAGACTTTCTTGTGGTGAACACAATTGTTTACTTGTCACAATAGCAATGGTTCCTAGCATGGAATCTTTGATTTGATTTCATTCAACTTAACAATAACATCTTTTATCAGCATTCGATGAGCAGGAAACTCTTCAGAACATGCAGCTCCAATTCTAGCAAACATCACCAAACACCTTTTAATCTTGTTTTCCACAATTCCTGTCTGATCTTCGATAAACGGCATAAGCAAACGTTGGTCCACTATCTCATGGATTCCTTCAGAAATTTTCATTTTAGAAAACTTGTGTAGGCTTAAATTCTCACAAAACATACTATCGGTTGGTTTCTTCCCGGTGAGCATCTCTAACAGAAGAATCCCAAAGCTGTAGATATCTCCCTGTGGTGATACTGGAACACCTGTTCCGTACTCTTTTTCAAACAAAAACTACAACTATTTAGGGGAGGAATAATGGAGTATATTGTCTATGTGTGTATATATGTATATATATCAAATCTTAACACATTGATAGTCATAACTAATTTAAATAACAATAAATTAGCAATGCTAAATTTCTGAAAGATAGTAACTATTAATGGATTTAAGAACTTTACCAGGAGGAATATATCCTATTGTTCCTTTAATTGTAGAGGAAATTACTTGATCTTTACTTGAATGCTCGGTGGCTCCAGAATGATCCTAGCTAAACCAAAGTCTCCCAAGTGGGCTACATTGTCATCATCAAGAAGAACATTGCTTGGCTTAACATCACAGTGAACTGTAACTTGCTTTGTAACATTGTGAAGATAATCAAGTGCATGAGCTATATCAAGAGCAAAATCTACCCTTTGTGTGAGGTTGAGATTGAGATTTTCAGACCCTTCAATATCATGCAACATCTTTTCTAGACTCCCGTTAGGCATGAACTCAAAAAAAATAGCCTTGAAATCTTCTCCTTTGTAATCAATACTTGAACAACAAGTTAGGATTCTTACAAGATTTCGATGCTTCATCTTTCCTAGAGCTTTGCATTTCGCTGTGAAAGTCTTTTCTGCTCCACGTGTTTCAAGATTCAAGACCTTTACAGCAATAAGTCTTTCAAAATAAAGAAGAGACCCTTTATAAATAGAACCAAAACTGCCCGTTCCAATCAAATTGGATGAAGAAAATGCAATATCTAAGGGTAAATGGAATGCTTCCGTGCAAATTATTGATAGGAAGATATAGTTCAGACAAGATAGTGAGATTTCCAATACTATCAGGAATGACAGCATATAATTTGTTTGATTGCAAGACCAATCGTACTAGATTCGTAAGCTTTCCGATTGAATTTGAAATCATTCCCTCGAGGAAATTATTTCCAATATTTAAGTAAGTTACACCGATTAGTTGTCCAATTCTTTCTGGTATCACTCCATATATTTGACTAGCCTTCATATTAAGCCAACTGAGACGGAAAGAAAAATTTCCTATAACATTCGGTAACTTACCACCAAATCCATTTTACTAAAAATAAGTGCTGACAATTGACTACAGTTGGTTAACGAGGAAAGAAAGTCCAAATCATGATCTCCTCCACTCCCAAAATTATTAGCGCTAATATGAAACCGCTCGTTTATTTAATCGACCCAAAGTAAGAGGTATCGGGCCCTTAAAAGCATTCCATGATATATCAAACACTTGCAATTCAGTGAGGTTGGAAATTGAAAACGGAAAGATTCCAGTTAATAGGTTATCTTCAACATAGAATCCTTCAACCGCTTCAAACAACCAACTTGTTTTGGAATTTCACCATGCAAGCTGATATTTGAAAGCTTGAGTATTCTTATAAATGTTAGATTTCCCAAGACTGGTTCAAGAGTACCACCCCAGGTTTGATTCTCCAAATGCAAGATAGTGAGCACGACCGCATTTAACGCCTTGCCATTTACAAAAATGTAGAGACTCATTCCATGATGGTAGAGAATCAGGCACGCCATTTGTAAGTTTTTTCTTCAAAGCAAGCAAAGCTAGCTTGGTGGTGTATGAACTAGAAAGAGAGAACAACGGTTACTAGTAGCATGATATACACGCAGAAAATAAACATCATACAAGTCCTCATTTTGCTACTGGAGAATCTGTATTGGTGCAACACGTAATAAAGACCATGTTGGTCCAACCTTTCACATGATGCTAGGATCCATTTCCATCGATGATTTACATGGAATTGATTAAGGTGATAAAAAAAGATGATAGCATTATTGCATGATCGCAAAACAAAACCAAAAGTTCATCATGAAGATGCAATGCATTGTCTTATGGCTATGATTATCAATGGCAACCCAATTATCAAAGTTTTTTTTATTGGAAAGACTTGGCTTGCTATGGGTTAAGATCGTCTCAGTTTCTAAAAATAAATTTTGAGCTCTATTTAGAGATAGACATAAAGTCGAAAACAATTTAAAATACATGTAGTCTCCGTAAGTATAACTCATCGTAGAGATAGTAGTATGTAGAGGTTGTGGTTGGAACCTTAAACTTCCCAATTTGTTCATGTTAATCACGAAACAACAAAAAAAAAAAATCAAAATTTCCTTTATTAATCAATTATGTAATGTGTTTGATCTACCATTTGAAATTCAGAATGGCTAATGAACAATAAAACCATCTACAAGCACGCCACCTTAATCTTCACTCCACAGCAGTTCCATTTGTTGAACTATATTTCCCAACACATTTGATTAAATATTGCATTAAGATACCATAATCACTCATCCGATTCTTCACAGTCACTAATTTTAGAACATAAATTTCTTCTTAATGTTCCACCTTTTGACTCAACATATTTGGTGATGTAATGCAACAGACTACAAAGAAGTAATTTCCCTAGCTGCAAGATGGGTTGGACTCTTTCTCCAGGCTTGTGCTTTTTGCAAGAAGGATCATTTGAAAGAGTGTTTTTTTGTGTACTGTTGAAGAAATTTTGGCGTTGTTACTTGCTCTATAGGCAAAATGTCAAACTATGGATTTTCTTTGATGTAGTGTTTTGCTTTTAATACTAAAACTAGAAGTAGTGCTCAGTATAGAGATTTTTTTTCCTATCAAAATGTTAGGAGTTCTAGGCTTCAATAGTTAGTAGGGGTGGGAATAAGCCAGGTCGAGCCGGGATTTGCTTAAATAGGTTAGGCCTAAGCCTTGGCCTTTTACCTGTTAAAGGCTTTATTTTAAACCTGACCTAACCTTTTTAAAAGTCTAGCCTGACCTATTAGCCTGTCTAAAAGTCTAGTTTGTGTTACAAATTTCAAACAGAGTATGTTCATCAATTATTTTTTCCTTTCAATTTGTCCAACGTACTTAATATAGATATAAACATTAATTAGATACAGATTAAACTAATGAAACATAATTGTAAAATTTATAGATGGATAAAAACTCAAGAATAATCATTTCTGATAACAACAAGGATTTCAAACTTAATCTAATAACCATATATAACATTAGGCATATCAGTAGCAAGCCTTAACAGTTCACACACACACACACACACACACACATATATATATATATATATATATATTGTGGTATGAGAATTTGAAGGATCAGTAATTCTTTTTGATATATATAAATATAAATAATAAATCTGGAAAAATGTAATATACTCGTATACGGGCTGGCCTGATAGGCTTGATAGGTTTTTTTTTATAAGCTTAAGCCTGGCCTAATTAAATTAATAGACTTTTTATAAAGCTCAAGCTTGATCCATTTATTAAACGAGTTAGGTTGAGCCGGGCTTTTAGTAGGCCAAGCCATGGACCCCTGACGAGTGGTCTGGCCTATTCCCATCCCTATAACAGTTAGGGTTTTAAAATGCTAGTGTGTTATTAATTCATCTTTAACTTTTGAGTTTTGAAGGTGTTGTGAAAGTTATAGGTGTATGTAATATAGTTGAAAATTGTCTAATGACTAGGCAAATGTATGAACGTTGTTACATGTTACTACGACTTAAGTCTATTAGTTGAAAGATTCTAATAAGACGTTGTTACTAATTAAACCGCGTTTACGTGGTAAAACTCCGCCTTCTACCATTATGAATGAAGTACATATGAAGACATTCATTTAAAAGAAACTCTCCTAATAATTTTTTTAAGGAATTTTGTTAGAATCTTTGACATCCATTAGATGCCGGAGGTTTTCTACCACTGAGGTCCTTTAGGTAAGCTATTACATTAATTGCGAGTCAGCAACAAAACATCTTATTTTAATATTTTTCTTTGCTTGGGATGAACTAGCTCCCAAGCGAACGATTCCATGAACACTATGTAGGTTTAAATCTAAAGTATTTACTAATCTTCAATAAATTTATCATGGCTTGATTGTATCTTAATTAACTATAATAACTCAAAATAAACATATTTTTCATGGATTCAAAAACAAAACCCCCCACAAAATCATAAAGTATTAGTGACAAATATTTTTTCTAATTTTAATGTATTAGTGACAAATATAGTGGAAGAGAGTATTTTGTAATGGTGACAAACTTTATACTCCCCTGAACAAATATTTTTCTAGTGGAAGAGAGTATTTTGTAGAGAGAGTATCTTATAAGATTATAAGATTTGAAATAAGTGAAGAGAGGGAAAAGAAAATTTGAATTTGAAGTGACAATGTAGATCTCACATTGAAAATTGTAATAAAATGTCATATAATGTTCAATTGCATTTGGTATTGAACCAATATGTATTAACTTGTAGTTGATTATCAACTTATTTGAGATTTTATAGTGTAAAGTTGTTATTTTCAATCATCTAAATAGTTAGTGTAGTTAGATGACATCATTTAGTCATGAAAAGTAAATTTTAGACACAAATTACCCTTATTTTAGTGAGTTGTCAATTTTTTAAGAAAGGTTATTTGTGTGTTTTCCACAACATACTTTTTTCTTATATTAAGAGGGATATGAAAAATATAATGTAAATTTGCTTAAAAAATATAATTTAGATTCTTATCTTTTTCAATAACATCAACACTATAACATTGTTATATGCATATTTGTTTAAAAGTATAATTGGAATAGTGAAAAATTCAACTCAATATTCTATGTCTTTATATATTGTTACAGATGCAATCTTATTATCGTTTGTTTCTTATGTTACCCTTTTATCCATTATCCATTTTGTTCTTTGTTTTGTTTTTTTTTAAGTGAATCAGTTACATTTTTAAGCGTTTATGCCATATACAACATACCCTTAACGAGATTAAATACCCAAAACAATTTACAAATTTTTTAGTGTCAAATTCTGACAAAACCTAAAAGCAATCCTAAACCTAGTAAAATTGAAAAGAGAAAAAGAAGGAAAAAAAACCTCTCTAACGTGTGATGCATTAGTGTTTCTATAAACGGATCTTGAGGTCTACCATAATCGTGACGAGTAAACCTAGTAAAATTGAAAGAAAAAGACAAAATAGCCTCTCTAATGGGAGATGCAATAGTGCTTCTATAAATGGATCATGAAGTCTACCATAACCGTGACAATATTTTTCTGAATCAAAAAATAAAAAATTACCGTACGAATAAAAACTCCCAACTTATAGGACACAGTACACACCGACTCGAACCACACACGATTACATTCTCCTTTATATCCAAAAACCGAATAACAAAAAAAGAAAACGCAAACCATTTCATGGGTTCGCTCGACGCACCAATCAGCGCGGAAAACGGCACCGCTCCGGCCGCCGGTCACGGCAAATCACCGTTAACCGATGGTGGCATGCGCGCTCCGCCGTCAGATTCGGTACCGGAGTACGAATTGGTGAAGCGGCGTAGATCTTCTGTGCTTCCGTTGGAGGTTGGGACGCGCGTGATGTGCCGCTGGAGGGATGGGAAGTATCATCCTGTCAAAGTCATCGAACGAAGGAGAGTTCATGGCTGTGGACCTAATGATTATGAGTATTACGTCCATTATACTGAGTGTATGAACCTAATTTTCATTCTTTGTTCATTTATTTTCTTCAATTTAATGAAATTTAGGGTTTTGAATTGTGAACCGTGTTTGATTTTGGGTTTTGTGGTTTGAGAATTTGTTGAATTGTTTATTAATTTAGTTGTAGTGTTTATTAGAATGTCAATGAATGGAATTTGAATTTTTAGGGTTTTGAGTTTTGATGTGTGTGTTTGATTGAGTTTTTTGGGTTTGAGAAATTTTCTGGATTGTGTGTTGGTGTAGTTGTAGTGATTATTAGGATTTCAATTGAATTGAATTTTTGTAAAATGTTTTGTTGTTTTTTGCTTTGGGTGGGTTATAAGGGGGCAAAGCCTTATGAATTAGAAATGAAATTAACAAGAATGATTAGCTAACACCTCCACCAAAGTTTAAATTATCAACATCCAAATGAAAATGAGGAATACCATCAAAAACTATATGATCAATTGTAGAATCTAAGTCTAAACCAACTTTATCAAGCTTATTGGTGTAAAGGCTTGAATTCAACTCCCGCTGCAGGTGCGAGGAGCTCTTTAGTGTGTAATATATAAGTACTCATGCAAGCGCTCTTTGAGACTTGAAGCCTTCCTTGAACCTCGTTAGTACTTGTCACCCAACTGACCTAAACTTTTTCAACAGTTAAGGTAGTTACCATACGTGTGGATGTAAAATGTTGTCATAAAATCTTTCATGTGAGATCTGTTTATTTGAATAGACTGTAATATATTATCACCAATTGTGTGAGCCTGTTATTAGATTTATTTTTTGTTTTACGTGGTAACCATGCTATTGGTGCGAAGTATCCATCAGCTTTATCAATGCCTAATATCTGTTGGGGAACCTGATTGAACAAATTCAGTTGGGTCTCCCCTCTCAACCATGTTTTTTTCATCCACAAGGCTCAAACCAGAGACCTTACTTGAAGGGTCCGAGTCCAATTCCACTCTGATACAACATAATATTTGGTTCTGTTATTAGAACTTGTGAACTGTTTGTGAACATAGCAATAACATTATATGGCTTATGTTTGAGACTTTGTTTTTGTTTTTGAATATTCCAAACTCCTTCCAATATATTTGGCTACTTGCTATGTTTATTTGCTGTATGCAGGGATGCTAAGATGCTAATTGTTTTGGTCATTTTTTTAATCTTGTTTTTTTGGGCAGTCAATAGGAGGCTTGATGAGTGGGTGAAACTTGACCAGCTTGATCTGGAATCTGTGGAGGCAGTTGTTGATGAGAAAGTGGAAGAGAAGGTAATGATTTATATCTTCTAATTGTCTGCTCTCATTTACTTTAGACTGTATTTTTTATTTGAACGATTCATATAGATGTTTCCTTAGAAAGAAAGCCTTGTTCAATCCATGAAACTAAGTAAATATATCTTTAGCTAGTCCAGTTCCTTTAGCATCTCATGAATTCACGCTGTTCATAAACATAAAAGAGTAGGTGTCTTGGTTAATTGGTTTGCACAATCGAAACATAAAATTACGGAATTGTTCTCAGATGCTCATTTGCAAAAGCAGTAGGCATAGAAGGCGCTGTCATGAAGAGTTGTGCTAGTGACATTTTCAACTTAAACAAGAAATTAGCCAAAAACGTACTTTAGATTTTCCAGGGGGAAGTAGAGGTTTAGGCTTGCCAATTCAAGACTTTGTCTGCCTTTCATTATCTGTTTCATTTTCTACAGCCACAATAAATCAAGTTTTTTTTTCCTTCCCACTGGATGGTGTCAGCTCTGTGCGTCATATGACATTAAAACTTTAGCCAAGTTCCAGAATATTTGTTTTATGGGGCTAAAATTAAACATTGATGGGCAGTAATTAGTTGCTTGCACAGTCCGTTCTTCATTTTAATACAACGAGCAGTGCTTGCTTTTTGGTGTATGTTCTTATTTCAAAACATGCATTCTCTTAAACTCATTTAAAAAGCTGTACTTGTAATTTTCCAGGGGGCATCAGGTTTGAAGATGACACGCCACCAGAAGAGGAAGATCGATGAGACACATGTTGAGGTATTGAATGTTTCATGTTTGCTTTTAAATTGTATTATAACAAACCTAGGCTAGTAGACAGAAATAAACACAGAAGAGTACATCCTAAATTTCAAACCTTTAAGTTTTCTTTTCTACATGTGCTTAAGTGTGGGTAGTTTGCTATTTGAACCTAAGGTAATCTGTAGTTTTGCTTGAAAATAAATAAATGTTTTTAACTTGAGGTAATCAAGTATTTGTTCACACTGCTCTAATTGAATAACTTGTCAGTTGGCAGTACACCTGTTTTCATCTTGAAGTTTTTATTATGAAATTGAACTTACATGAAGCAAGTAATTGTGATATTATTTAGTTGGGGATTGATGCTTGTGAATGCTTTCTTGAATGTGAAACCAGTGTACTCTATAGGATGATATTCCTTTCTCAAACTGTACTGTATTCTTTATATTTTCTAATTTACATTTCCATGTTAATTTTATAGGGCCATGAAGAGCTTGATGCTGCTAGTTTACGAGAACATGAGGAGTTTACAAAAGTGAAAAATATAGCTACTATTGAACTTGGAAGATATGAGATCGAGACATGGTACTTCTCCCCATTTCCATCAGAATACAATGACTGTTTGAAGCTGTTCTTTTGTGAGTTTTGCCTCAATTTCATGAAGCGCAAAGAGCAGCTTCAGAGGCATATGGTGAGTGGTGCATGAAATAATCCCTTTTCCCCCTTCACTTCCCTTTATTTTGAAACGTGGCTGTTTTCTGCTGTGCTATCCTTGTTTGAAGATGATTTACATTTGACTGATGTCTTTGGTATTTTGCATGCAACACCCTTATCTTTTGTTTTTCCTCATTCATTTTGCAGTTTATCTAATAGGTGCTTTGTTTTTATGATAATTGTTACTTGAAAATTGTTTATATGATAATTGTTAATTATAATAATTATATTTCTACTTATAATCTTGTGTGATGATACACCAATGGCAACCAAGCTGTATTCAACTATATTGGTTGGTCTATCATCTTACTTTAGGCTATGTTTGTTTCGAAGGATGGAGTGGAATGCCATAAATTATAATTTTTTGAATTTCTCCCACAGAACCTGGTATTTTGTTTCAAAGAAATGGGAATGATCTTGTTTCATCTTAAAATGTCCAAAACATTAAGTGGTAGTTTTGTTAAGCTAGTTTCATTTTGTTCCATTCCATTCCGCCCATCATTCGATATCCAAACACATGCCCATGCTTTAGTTTTTTCAATGACTTACACACACACACACACACACACATATTTCGTCAGCAACCCTTGGTATTGGCATATAATGATTTTGGGTTTTTCTTAATCTTATTATTACATGATACAACATTTGAACATATTTTTATCCATGTAGCTAATCGACCTAGTCAGATAAAGCTTGGTTATTGTTCATGCATTATTATTATAAACATTAAGGCAGTAAACTTGCATATGGAAAAAAGTTGTTTTTTTCTTTATATTTTACCATTATTAATTTTACAGCAGTTGTCCTCCTTATGGTCCCTATATGATTGAGTTATTATTTATCTTATAATATGCTCCTGTCATGCTCATATTTTGTTGCAGTTCTATCTGTTGTAGCATTATGTGATTGCAAATAAGCTAACTCCATGCTGCTGTTTTCTATACTTATATTTATGACTAATAATTTAATCTTTAAAATTTATTAATGCTGTTATTTATTTGAAAATGAACTTTTTGGTTAATCAAATTCATTATTTTCTGGAGCACTTGGAGTTAATAGAAGGGTACTGGACTAGTGAGTCATATGAAATGGCCTATTGAATGACGTTATTGGTGTTTCTTCCATCCTCCCCAAAAGACTAAAAAATATCTTCAGAAAAATGTCCTAGTTTTATGTATTGAATACTGATACACCATTTTCTGCGCCTTCCTGTTCATGCAGAAAAAATGTGATCTTAAGCATCCCCCTGGTGATGAGATATACAGAAGTGGTACATTGTCAATGTTTGAGGTACATTATTCTAATGCTGTTTTCATTGATACAAGTTCTTGCTTTATTCTTTTCTTGTTCTTTGTTGTCAGATGTCACCGCCTTCCAATATGTTTAATTTTGGAGATTTAAATAATTGTCAATTATCGTGTATCATGAATGCCTCGTATCATGAATGCCTCGTGTATGTAAATTAAACAATCTTTCTTGTTATCTTGTTTATTGATGAAGTAATGGACATTTATAAATCGGTAAAAGTGTAAACTAAATGAGATGTTTTTCCTTCTCCAAATGCTCATCGTCTCTCTCTCTCTCTCTCTCTCTCTCTCTCTGTGTGTGTGTCTATATATATATATATAACTGTGTGGACACACACATATACATATAAATATTCTTTCTACTGGGATGTATGTGGTTTTTAGGTGCAATAGGATTTCAAAATTACTAAAATATTTGTTGAGAAAATTGATACCCGTCTTCCAAATTTAAATGGTTGAGTCTTCTAGTATCCTAAGTATTGAAAGATTCATTTAGTGAAATGAGTTTCGGGAGGTAATGATAACCGAGTTTTGAGAACACTCAGTTGTCTGGCAAGAAATTGTTGAATGCAAGAGAGTTGGTGTGCAGTTCGAATTTTGCTATTGTTTTTAATTATTTATTACTACATGTCTGAAAACAGGTTGATGGCAAGAAGAACAAGGTTTATGGGCAGAATCTTTGTTATTTGGCCAAGTTATTTCTTGATCACAAGACCCTCTACTATGATGTTGACCTGTTTCTGTTCTATGTTTTGTGTGAATGTGATGAAAGAGGATGCCACATGGTTGGATATTTTTCGAAGGTAATAGAACATATTTTTATTATTTTTGTTTGCTGTTAGATATTTGTCATTTTTATATTTTTTATTTTACATCTAAAAGCCCATTGAATTGTTCTATTTGTACTAGTACACAGTCTTTGAAGTAGCAGGGCCAGTTATCTTGCTGTATTACTAGATTTTTTATTTATTTAGGAGTGTTTACTCACCCTAGGAGCTAAGTTGTTTTGACAGACTTCCTCAAAAAAAAAAAAAAGTTTTGACAGACATTAATGATGGTTGTAATTTGAAAAATGAACTTTATTTGAATATAATTTATCTTCAACTTCCATAATTCTTTTGGTTACAGTAATAATTTATTCATTATTTGTTTGACATTATAGACAACCTTATTGATATTGATTACTTTCCTATCGTAAAGGAAAAACATTCTGAGGAATCCTACAATTTGGCATGTATCCTCACGCTCCCACCTTACCAAAGGAAAGGCTATGGAAAATTTCTAATTGCTTTCTGTAAGTTCTCCTGAAAAATAGGCCTCTTCATATTTGTTTGAGTTATATGTAACAGTTTAAGTAAAATTCATTATGTTGTGAAACATTGGACAGCATATGAACTTTCGAAGAAGGAGGGAAAAGTTGGTACACCTGAAAGGCCCCTTTCAGACCTTGGACTGCTAAGCTACAGAGGATATTGGACCAGGGTTCTTTTAGACATTCTGAAAAAGCATAAGGGAAACATTTCTATCAAGGTAAGCCTCTTCCATTTTCTTCTTTAAAATTTGTCAATGGCAAATTCATGTTTATATGTTTACAAGTAAAGTTCATTTGAGATTTCAGTCTCTGTTGAACTTACTTTTATGTTGATTAATTTTTATTGTAATTATTTTTAATATTTTACTTGCTGGGATATATGAGATGACAACTTAATTAAGCGCTTATCATATGAAAGTTTATGTATTAGGCATTAGCTCTTTCTACTCGTCAATGCTATGGTGATTGAAGAAGGTTTTGTTTTGCAGGAGCTGAGTGATATGACTGCCATTAAAGCTGAAGATATATTGACAACTCTTCAGAGCCTAGAACTGATTCAATACAGGAAAGGACAGCATGTCATTTGTGCGGATCCAAAAGTTTTGGATCGCCATCTTAAAGCGGCTGGCAGAGGGGGTCTTGATGTTGATGTTAGCAAATTGATTTGGACACCTTATAAAGAACAAAGTTGATCCATCAAAGAACTGCTATGATGTAACTTCTGCTTGTGTATAAAGTGTAGACTAGGCTTATTAGTTGGAAACATTGCCCCCTTGATGTATGTGTATTACTAACATCTTAGATTAGATGACAATAGGAACGCAAACTCTGACTGATTTATATGCTTAGTATTTGGTGTCTGTATTGATCCTATCATCCAGAGGAACGATTTTTATTTTAGATATTCCTGGCTTTTTCTTTTTTGACAATTGGATAAGATTGGCCTATGTTTCTCATAAAAATCATATAAGAATGTTTGAAAACAATATCTTATTTTGTTATTCTTCTAGATTTCTAGATCCTGCAATCTGTTAGATATATCGGTTGCTCCTTGTTATTCTTCTAGTTTAACCCAGTTCAAAAAAATAAATTGTGTACTAGGAAAGCTTAGCACTATAATAGTACGAGACCACAGTAACTTTGTGATAAGATAACAAATTTTAGCTAATGGAACAGGGTAACGTGAGTTCCAACCTACAGCTGTAAAACAGTGGTGACACCAGTTTAGCAGCAAGAAGCTTCAATATTTAGGATTCTAAAATGCTAGTGTGTTAATTCATCTTCTACTGCTGAAAGTGTTGTGGAAGTTGTTGGTAGCCTGATAGGTAAATATAATTTTTTGTGGTTTTCTATAAAAGCATTCTCTGCTTTTGCTTGGCTATAATGCATGCATTTTCTGCTTTTACTTACTTGGCTATAATAGAAAGTATTACCTTGAATTCATGTTTCTTTTAAATGTCATTTTGATAGAAGTAACATTTTGGTATTGTTTACGTCGGGAGTTTAAATCTTGTTTGTGGTCACCGGGTTTGAAGCCATGGTTGGTTTGACGGTGTAGAATTAAGACCTTGAAGTATGCTTATATCAAAATCTCAAGTTCGAATCATTATGTTAGTTTCTGTGACCTTGTCCATATGAAACTTTATCCCGATTTTATTGGGGTCTCCTATTAGTAGATGATAAAATTGTCCTTTTAAATTAATTGGTACTCAAGTCGGATACAATTTTAGGATAACTTCCAAGTGGTTTTTGTAATCTAGTTTTTTTCTTTCTTGTTAGGCATGAAGACAACTCAGCTCTACCCTCCTTCCTATGATATTTATTTATTTTCCTTAAAAAATATTTACAAATACTCTTCCACCATTTTATTCTGAAAAATAATTATTCTTTTCCTTTCAAAAATAAAATAAAAATACTCATTCTCTTTATGTTGCTTGTTTTTTAATTTCTTTATAAAGAATGGAAATTAATGAATAGACAAAAAAGACCTTTATTTTAAATAATCTTAAAATTATTGGGATCACCCAAAATATAAAATTAGGCAAAAATGAGCTTTATTTTAAACGATATAAGAAAAGTTGATTTTCTTATAACTTATAAGAATTACAATGTTTTTTTTTAAGGGAGAGACTAATGTTTTATAGGATGGGACTTCAGTGACTTTGTGTTGGGTGACTTTGGTGACTTTAGTGTATTTTAGAGGAAAGAGAGTAATGATGGAATGATTAAAATAAATTATTTTGATGAGAGAGAATTATTGGTTAGGAGAGAGATAGAGACAAAGGCACCGAAAGACACCGAAGCCAAAGACACCCAAGTACTACCCTGTTTTATAGGTAATATAATCTAAGGTTTAATCAACAGTAAATTAGATATAAATAAATAAAAAGATAAAATTGCTCAACATAATTCAAAATCATAAAATTTTATTTTTATTTTGTTGAGAAAAAATCATATATTTTTTTGTTCTATACAATTTCAAGGATGAAATGAAAACTTACTCTAAAAATAATTGCGAAAAATAAAAATAAAATGGGTGAGGTGAAGGAAGGGTATAGTTGTCATTTGGTTCTATTAAAAGCTAGAAACCCTAGTTAGTGAGCAGTATACACCACCATATCCCGAGTGTCACCGTCTCCCTCTTCCATTCACGCCGTTCTCATTCGTTTCTGTCAGAAGAACAACCAATTCATTCCAAATGGTAAAAACTAATTCTCTTTCGTTTCTCTTCATTTTTCCGTTCTTCCTATTCTATTCAATTTAATCTAATCTAATCTAATTCATGTAATTACATAATTTTTTTAGGGTTTCGAACTTTTTTTCTTTCTTTTTCTGATTCATTTCGTATGTGACACTAATTTCATTCTAGATTTAGATTCTTAGTCTTATTTTTCGAAGCACCATGATTTTGGATCTCATCATGACATGTTAATTTTAAATTGTTAATGAATTTTCGGTAGTGCATAATTTGATCTGAAGGAGAAGCTAATCTGTTTTGGTATAAAGGCAAAGCTTTTATCAATAGTTTAATTAAGTGCTTACTTATATCATAATAAGTGCTTATGTGTAGCTATTTTTATAATAAACAATAGAATGAATTCAAACTGTTTTTATATAAGCTATAAGCTGTTTTCATGATCTATCTTGTAGAGCTTATGGAAATTAGTTCAAATAGGTTATGAACATAAGTTACTCATGTGTTGCATGGTTTGACTAATATTACTGCATTGATAATGATAGGCGTCAGAGAAGAAATTGTCTAATCCAATGAGGGATATGAAAGTGCAAAAACTTGTCCTCAACATCTCCGTTGGTGAAAGTGGAGATCGTCTCACCAGAGCTGCAAAGGTATTTTTGCAATATCATTTATTTCAATTCATTCCTTTCAATTTCATTGCTAATATGTTTTCTCTTTCTCATAGGTTCTTGAACAGCTAAGTGGCCAAACTCCTGTTTTCTCCAAAGGTATTTTTTTATAATTTCATCTCTATTTTATGTTTTTTTTTCTTTCTATTATTTGATTTTTATATTCCTATTTTGTTTAACATGTAATTTGATATCAATTTGAAAAACCTAGTTGACATGTTCTGTACATTTTTTTATTACAATTGTTTTTTATATTCTTATTGCATAGTCTAAAAAACATAATTATTCTGTATCAATATTTATTTTAAGTTATTATTTGTTAGTTTTTTAGGTTCTAACGGAAAACTTATACATATATTTCCATAAGCAAAGAACATTACCTTATTTTAATTGACAAATTCCCATAAAGAAAAATTACTTCATACCAGGACTTAGTGTCAAAGATAAACTGTGTTGTAACTATTTCGATCGACAAAATACCAGCGTTGTCAAATAGTGGCTATGGCGAATTTGTGTAGAATGACAATGCCATGTTGGCTTTTTGGCCTTCTGCCATGGTCTGCCTTCTGCATTCCGTTACACTTTGAAATACATAATTCAAGGCTTTGAGTTAAATTTTCATTATATAGGACTCCTAGACTAGCTTAAATATGTCAGTTGTGTCCATGACATAGTTTACATTGTGTATTGGATATTTTGCGTTGTGGTTGTGTTCTGATTGGTTCTTCTTTTGCTCTTGTACTTATTACAGCTAGGTACACCGTCCGTTCCTTTGGTATTAGAAGGAATGAAAAGATTGCATGCTACGTCACTGTTAGAGGCGACAAGGCAATGCAGCTTTTGGAGAGCGGCTTGAAGGTCAAGGAATATGAGCTGTTGAGGAGAAATTTCAGTGATACCGGGTGTTTTGGCTTCGGTATTCAGGAACATATTGATTTGGGAATCAAGTAAGCTGAAAAAAACAGTTCTATTTATGCTGAAGTTTTTTGTTAGAAAATTCATGATTATTGCAAGGTGTCTTTCATTTTTTGTTTGTTTGTATAATTTTGATTTTTTGGCTTAACTAGCTCCTACCTCAGTCCAATTGTTGTTTATCTTATGAAACCTTTTAATTTGAAAAAATAATTTAGCAATTCAATATGCTGTCTGTGTATCTATTCCTTTCCCTTTGTATATTTTATTTTTGTTTGTTGTTGGTTTCTTATGTTTCAAAGGTTGATTGGTTTTTACCATATTGATGTTTAAAATTATGCTTCAGGTATGATCCTTCCACCGGTATTTATGGTATGGATTTTTTCGTTGTCTTGGAGCGCCCTGGTTATCGTGTTGGACGTCGTCGCAGGTGCAAGGCAAGAGTTGGAATCCAGCATCGTGTCACAAAGGATGATGCCATGAAGTGGTTCCAAGTTAAATATGAAGGTGTGATCCTAAACAAGTCCCAGGCAATTGTTTAGTGAGATCAGACCGTTCTTAAGTACGAGTTCTAAATTTTGTTGAGTGTAGTTTGATGTTTCTTGAATCGGTAGCTTAAATTTCTGCATTGGTATGAATACTACTTTTTACCGGTTATGTAAGCTGTTTGTTTATTTTTTTTCCTTCAAATATCATCAAATTTTGACATCAATGCTGGTAGCAAGCTTATTCTACAGACTCTCTAATCATTCGTGTTTGCATTTATCTGTGTAGCACTTGCTAGAAATTAAATTACAAGAATAATACTCTTTTACTTCTTTTTTGACAAGAAACTAAAAAAGCAGAAAAATTCGAGTAAACCATGAAATTTTGGATTTAAATTGCGGCAATGTTCCACATTATTCCTTCCAATCACAGATGTCATTCAGGGATTAATGTGTCGAATGGGTATGAATTACATTTTAGGATTTTAAGTGTTTGTATAAAACGAGGCTTTTTTCCGATGAATTTGGTTTTTTTATTTTTACAGAACGACAGCTGCTATTTTAGTGTGTACAAGTTTTTATTTTATGTTGCTGTGTTTTCTCTAAGCTCGTTAATCCATGTTTCAATTTTCTAGTGTCGTTTTCGTAAGTATACGAGGTTTTAAATTGTGATTCTATGCGTGCGATATCAATTACTAAACACGCTTACTTAAAGTTTAATCGTGTAAATTTCCAGACACTTGAATGAATGTCTTTCATACTGTTTTTCCATATAATTTGTCCCTGAAAAATACACATTTGTCATCAGATTTATTAACTATTTGAAAGGGTAGAATACTGTCATATACTTGGTGATAATTTTTTACTTCTGAGGAACGACTTTGATTCAAAAGTTTTATTTGAATAACTAAAACAGCACGTCGAATACTTGGAAAATTAAATTAATTTTGCGACAAATCATTGAAGAACTCTTTAACAAAGGCTTTGTTCATATGGTCCAATTCGACTCTAAGAATAGTATTTGCAGGAGTGAGCAAATATACTTAATTTTTAACTAAAAATTGTTCAAGGACTAGATGGCAATATACTAATTTTTGAGGGATTGATATGAGGGTTTATTCTCTATTTTATGACGTCAAAATTCAACAGAGTAGTTAGAATTTTTAATTACTTTAAACAAAAAGCTAAGCTATATTCAAATACATAGACAATTACCAAAATTTTTAATTTTTAATTATAGTTTTAGTTTGTCATCCGAACAACCAAACCGAACCGCAATTAAATTAGTAACTCATTCACCGTGGTGTTACCAAACCCTCAGTTGATCCTCGTGCATCATTGTCAGAATTCTGTCTCCGTCGTGTTTCGCTTCGCCGTATAGCAAAAATTCAAACATGTCTGTTCTCATTCGAACAATTCAAAGAGCTCATAATGTTCTCTCTCAAACATTAGGTTATGGTAACATCAGAACTTACATTGCAGAATCAGTTACCAAATCACCTTTTGAATCCAACATTTTGCGAATTATCCGAAATGAAATGGAGTTCCTAGCTGATATCGCTCCTCCACACCAGGTTCTCATTCTTCAAATTTCTCATGTCACGTACACATACCAAAGCCAATTATGTGTATGTGTCAGGGTCATGTTTGTGTCTGTGTCTGACACCTAATCCGAGGAGTGTATCATTATATATATATTTTTATCTAAACATTCATATGTACAAATGTATTATTTCTTTGAATAATCAAAGATGAAAATGACAGGCTTACGAGAAGAAACTGTTGAATAATCCATTGAGGGATATCAAAGTGCAAAAGCTTGTACTCAACATCTCTGTTGGTGGTGAAAGTAGAGATCGTCTCACCAGAGCCGCCATGGTTCTTCACCACCTTAGCGGTCAAACCCCTGTTCTCTCTAAAGGTAATTTTGCTCAAATGGTTGCTTAATTTATCATAGGTTTTATTTTTTAGGTTTGAAAGCACATTTTGAATTAACTATAAAGCTCAATAGGAAGAGTTTTACCACCATTTTTAGGTTTTACCCGACTCGAGAAATTAGTCTCTACAGTTGTGTGCAAGGAGGAGGATACCTGATTTGCGCCAAAAAAATGTTGAGATCCAACGTCAATTGGATATATAATAAGGGGGGAGCCTTGGCGCAACACTTAATTTGTTGTTCCGTGACTGAAAGGTCACGGGTTCAAGTCCTGGTAACAACTTCTTGTGTAAGAAATAAGGTAAGACTGTGTACAATACACCAAAACGGTGGGAGCCTTTCTCAGACCCTGCGTATGCGGGAGCTTTAGTGAACTGGGCTGCCTTTTTATGGTTCTCGAGTACATGGGCCTTAGCCTCAAGATACATGATGTAGTAACTAGTTTGATCCACAAAATACTTCTTCCAAGGCTTTGACCAAAATTTTCATCATTTAGGAGTAGTAAACTTATGACAGTCACAAGTCCATAGCATAGTTTACATGTGTATTGGACAATTAGGGTTTGGGTTTGTGTTCTGATTGTTTGTTCTTTCACGCTGGTGCTTATTCACAGCTAAGCACACCGTCCGTTCCTTTGGTAATAGAAGGAATGAAAAGATTGCTTGCTACGTCACTGTTAGAGGCGACAAGGCATTGCAGCTTTTGGAGAGCGGTTTGAAGGTCAAGGAATATAAACTGTTGAGCAGAAATTTCAGTGATACCGGTTGTTTTGGCTTCGGTATTCAGGATCATATTGAATTGGGATTCAAGTAAGCTGAAAAACACTTCTATCTTATGCTGAAACAGACTTCTTATTTGATATACATATTTGATTTGTTGATACATGTAGTTTGTATATTCTTGATATTATGATGAAAATTTGCACAACTCTTTCTTTTTGCCACTGATCAATGTGAAATAATGTGATTGTGGTTGTGTATGATCTAATCTGGTGATATCAGTTTGTGGTGGCGGCCGCAGCTGAGATGCTGCTGCGACATCACGCGGTGTTATGTGGAAATTTAAACAATGTTTTGTTCCACAATCGGAAGTACCAATACTAATTGGTTTATCATACAAAAAATACTAATTGGTTTAGTTTTTTTTTTGCGGTTTAGTTTCTTTAAGCTTTTTTTATTTTTTTTATTTTATATTTTATAATTATTTTGAAATACTTTACGCTAACCATCTCTAACTCAGTTTGATTGGTTTTTTACCACACCTTTAATTTGAAAAAAAAAATGAATTCAATCCATGGTTGTCTTTGTTTGTCAATTCCTTTTCCTCTGTATCTCTGTTGTTGTAGTTCTCTTATAATTCAAGGGATGATTTTTTTTTACCATATTGATGTTTTAAACTATGCTGCAGGTATGATCCTTCTATTGGTATTTATGGAATGAATTTCTTTGTTGCCTTGGAGCGCCCTGGTAATCGTGTGGGACGTCGTCCCCGTTGCAAGGCACGTCTTGGAATCCAGCATCGTGTCACAAAGGATGATGCCATGAAGTGGTTCCAGGGTAAATATGAAGGTGTGATCCTAAACAGGCCCGAGCTCATTTAGTCGGATCAGGCCATTCTTAAGGACTGAGTTCTAAATTTTGTTGAGTGTAGTTTGATGTTTCTTGAATCCGTAGTTTAAAATTAATCATCGGTACGTATATTACTCTTTACATGTTATGTTAACTGTTTGTTTACCTTTTCTCTAAATATTGATAGTGTGCCAATGTCGTCGAATTCAGTGATCTACTCTTGTTTGCATTTTATCTGGTTAGCACTTGTCAGAACTTGAATCACATGGACATGGAGCACGTAGCTCTTCTTTTTTACCTCATTTTTTATTTTTGATAAGAAACTAAAAAGATTAAACAAAAGAGTAAAACATGAAATTTGTCGATGAAAATTTGTAGCAAGATTTTACTTCATTCCAATCACAAATGTCATTCATATTTGGTAGGGATTAATGTGTCGAATGACTGAAAGGATGAATATGAATGACATTTGAGGATTTCAAGTATTCAAGTATTAAGATGAAACCAGGTTTTCATGTTTTTTTTTACTCTTGCTATTACTTCAATTTTAGTGGTAGAATTCTTTTGACGACTGCTTTCTAAACAGTGGGGAAATTCTATTCCTTTTAAGCTATCTTCTATTTTAAAAAGTATTTTCTCTATTATTCCAAATATTACCTATGAAAATTGAAACACTATGATAAATAATATTACATGTGATTGTAATCGTAATTGAATCCTCCCAGTTCAAACTCTGTATTGGTACAATACAGTTTTCTTAAAAATTGGTGTCAACGAAGTATGGATGACAAAATAGCTTAGCCTAATTTTGACGTTTGAAATAGGTTTGATTATCCTTCAATATTCTCTTTTAACCAATTGTTATTAAATTGGATGATGATGATATATTGAGCTGAAACCAAGTCATTGATTACTTTACTTACACTGTTTATTTTCAACAAATATGTCATTCTGCTGATCGCAGTGTATTATGCAAAAATGTTACATACTTTAAGAGTGCGCATTTGTCCTTCCAAGATTAAGATATTATATATAACTAATTTGTCATGAAGTTAATCTCTCAGATCATAATATCACTATTTTCTTACATTTTTGTTCCCTACCAAAATTTTCCCTAAAAAATAAACAATTACCATCAGATTTATTATTTACCTGTACGAAAGAGTAGAATATTAACATATAAACTTGGTGAGTTTTTTTATTCCAGAAAAACTAATTTATGTTTAATGGCTAAATAGTGTTTTAGCCTTTTAGGTCTCAAGTTCGATTCTCCCTAGTGCTAATTCGGGTTTAGCTTCTTAAAAAAAGACTAAATAGCGATTTAGTGTTTGGAATATTAAATTAATTTGTTGACAAATCTTTCAAGAATTTTTGAACAATACCGTTCTCGACTCTAGAAATTAGTCACGGGCGAAGGTACCTAAAGGACTATCACGGTGATGTACAATTTTTGAAGGATTGATATGACCAATGGAAGTGAAACGGGACAAAAAAATCATTTTGCGCAACTGTATCAAGATAAATTGATAAAAAAATCAGCTTCCAAAAAACAATGCAAACAGGTTAAGTTGAGCTACAAAGAAGTTCAAATTAATATAAATATAAATGCTAACAATTAAAAAAATTAGAGTAAAATATATTGAACTAATTTGCCTTAAAGCTATCTACATTCTAACAATTTGAAAGGACCAATCGTCAAGCTTTGTGCTATTTGGTGAATATTTAGAGTAAAATATATTAAGAGGGAATGAAAAGATTGCTTGCTACGTCACTGTTAGTGGCAGACTTTATCAGAAAGACACAAACCATCAAGTATAGGTTATTAATCTGTGACTCAATTTGTGTTAAAAGGAGAATGAAGCTACTGTGAGTCGAACAATGATGATGATATGGGGAATTTGACAAAACCGAAACAGCATGATTTTGAGTTCAAAAGAATGCTAGTGCAACCCAGATATGTAACACGGTTCGGAGGCTGTGGGATAACCGGAGTGCTTCACAAGTCAACAATGGCAATGATGAAGTTAGCAGTAGCAGAGACGTAATGCAGCAGAGTTCTCCCAATGTACGGGCAAGGAGCGTCTGTTTAGGTTTATTTGGGTTATCAACTAGAAATGCTTGTTCACGAAGGAGAGGCTTTTCGCTTGTTGGAAGCAGTACATTGGGTGCAACAGATGGGACTTCACAATATCACGTTTCAAAGCAACTTGGAAATCTTTGTTGATGCGGTTAGCGTGAGACATAGACATTTCAGAGTTTAATGTTTTCGTTCCTAATATTAGACATGATTTAAATTACAACTTTGAGGTTAAGTTTGTTCGCCGTCGTCGGTGAATGTAGTAGCCCCCCTAACGAAGGCTGTGATTTCTCATACTAATTTCAATGTTTAACAAATGGAATGACTTGAATTAACCTGAGAAGGGTTTTTTGTTTTGTTTGAGAAACCTGTGAAGTGGTTTAGGAATATTTTTATGATCAATCCAAAATTTAGTTAACAACTGGTTCAACAACCAGTCAAAGAATTCCAGTCCAATGATATAAGTTAAAATAAAATCACTAAAGAGCCTCATTTAAATCTTTGTCACACCAACACTGCGTACCCCATAGCAAAAAGAGAAGAGTGAAATATAAGTAAAGCATGATTTAGCTGCAGGTCTGAGAAATAAGATATTCATTAAAGGATCGAGGCCTTTCAGATCCAATACTATATCATCTTGCAGGAGTTACAAAAATATTACCCTCTGAAGTCCACATTTTTATTCTAAGAATGGTAACAACAAAATAGTTAATAGTGTTTGGCATCAACATTTCAGATGGTGTGTTCGGTGTCCGACACCAACACGTGTGGTTATTACCAATGCCTACATGTCAGAGTCAGTGTTATGTTCGTGTCAATGCTTTCTCATTCAGCAGACAAATCATGCAAATATGCTATGAACTAAGAATGTGGAATAACCATAATTTCCTTTTTATTCATAGACAAGAATCCGAATACAAGGGTCTTCGAAAACCAAGAGAAACCTAAAGAAAAACTACTTTATATGAACATAATACAGTGATGGAAAATTTATTTTAGATAAAAAATCACTCTTATGTGTTCAAATACAGTGCAAGAGAAACTCATATGAAACAAAATTATAATGCTAAACATCCTATTACCAGCATACACACTAGTGCTTATCCTCCTTAGGTATGTCTTTTGGAGGAGGAACCTTTGATTGTAGTTCTTTTGGAACCCTGAAAAGATGGCAAAAATCATATCATATTACAAACTATGAATTATCTTATTATCTAATAAGCATTACCTATATGAATAAACCACTAATTTAGTCCCTAAAACATCACTATCTAATTTAGTCCCTAAAATACATAAAAATAATAAGCGGTCCTAAAGTATGTGAAATCTTGACAAGTTTTCATATACTTTAGGGACTAAAATGATGGATTTCATATACTTTTAGGACCACTTATTATTTTATATGATTTAGGGACTAAATTCGAGAGGTTGATACATTGGAGACTAAATTGACAATCAAAATCGTAATAAAACGATGCATTCAAGTAACTAATCCAACTCTAGAAATAAACCATGATTTCAATAGATAGGGATTAAACTACATAAAACTCAATGCAACCTATTCCTAACAAAACCATTCTACCTTTCGTTTAAAAATAGTTGGCACAATCGCACAAAAGTAATCATAAAGCTTGAGAACTTCTCTAAATATTAGATAGGTTATAAATTCATTTCATTAAGAAGCATTGCATAAACATTCTCAAAAGAGAATAATCAAATCCAACTGAAACTCATCAATCATTATCCAAAAAGATTCATAACTTACATTTTTTATAGGGTTGACTAAATGAACCAAACCATCATTTGAAAATTATAACAAAATCTTTGGATGGACATTTTACTTGGAAAAAAAAAGATGGGTCTAAGTTCAACTAACTACAGTAGTTTTATTACTTTTCAGTGAAGAGGGAAGTTTCCATGATAAACATGATTCTTCTACAAGAGGGTAGATCTATATCAGTTAAAAGTCAGAAAACCATCGACAACTGTGACTAAAGTTGTGATGGCCAAAGAGTTTTAACATTGTGTTGTTGATTGTGAAGGGCTCAAAATAATTCATAATTTGGCCCAAATGGCCAAATTCATACAAGCAAAAGGAAAATATGAACTTCAACACCATAGCTTATGTATATCACCCAAAATAACTTTAGTAAACTATCAATCACAAGTGTGTTTAGTTTCTACGTTGATAAAATTTGATTTTGAACGAGGTGATTCTATAAACTTGATTTTGGCTAAAAGTGAGTTGAATATAAAGTGACTTGTGTTTAGATATATTCATGTTAAAGTGAGTAGAAGCATAAATTTAAAGCTAAATATCAGTTCTGTAAGCAAAAGCTAAAATAGCTTCAAGTAAGAATCAATTTAGGAGGCAAAATCAATCATGCTATAATATATCCAAACAAGACTAAATCAATTTTATACATTTTGAATAGATTTTAGCTTCTCCAAAAGTGAAACCTAACATACACTATAGTTAACATGTCTAAATTATTCATCACACAACAAGTACCTCATATTCTCATCAACCTATCAAGTCAAAGGGAGAGCAGAAGTGAAAAGACATAAACCTTTTCACCAGTACAAATTTTTAGGGGATTTTGGAGGATAGTTTTCTACATTTAATATATTTGAAATTTTACAAACCTTGAACGAATACCATGATATATGATCACATAACAATTCAATCACACTTTATTCATTTCTAGAAACATTTTATAGCTTCCTTCATTTAGAAAAGAAAAACAAGCCTTCCCTCCAAAACCCCCCTCCCAAACAGACCCTAAATGTACCAATTCCTAATTACTACTATAATTTATGATCATACACAATGAACAACTCTCTTAATTCAAAATTGAAAATTTCCATCCTCCTCTTCTATACTTTTGTCATTCAAAATCTGATTAAACTCATTCTTAATGTTCCAATGAATGATTTATATACAATTTCAGAGTTAAAATTGTACTCATCTAAATATTCACTTGTATACAAATTTCAAACAAAAAGAAGGAAAAAAACAACAAAGACCCAGTTGTGGAAACAATTAGAAAAATGAAAAACGAAGAAAACCCAGTAATAAAAATGGTAACTTTATAAAGAATAAGACTCACTTGGAAGAAGAAGTAGCGGTTTCTTCTTCAAGCCAGTGACGAATGTGTTTAACGTTTTGTTTGAATATTGAAGCTGATTTCTTCACATCGCTTCGTAGAAGAAGCACCACGGCGCTTACACCGGCAACTGTCAGAATGAAATTCGTTATCGCCATTGATGTCTGATTCCTAATTCTCACACTCTGCTATGGAGAGAGAGATCACATGGGCTGGCTAAACCTATTAAGGCCCAACATTAGGGCTCTACTTTTTGTATGAGTGGCCGTTCGATCAAGATTAGACGGTTCTGATCTGAGCTCGATATTTTAGGAATCTAACAATAAAAATTAAGTTTGTTTTTTTTTAATCGTCCGATCAAGATGAGACGGTTAACAATATTTTAACTGTGTAGATGTGGAAAATAAACCAACTGCTATACTACTTGAAAAAGAAAAATTTCCTCAACACTCAAATTTTACTCCTAACACCATAAATTTTAGAAAACTCAAATTTGTCCCTGGTATTTTAAAGAAAAAATTCATCCTCTACACTATATTTCGATAAGAGAGTAATGCTTCTAACACTAATTTTAACATATTTTTCTAACATTTATGCTTTTATTGGTGAAATATATGTGCGCTGCACCACTTTGAGAATGAGTTCCACATAAAGTGGTGAAAGCCACGTGTATTTCATCCAACAAAAGAGCACATGTTAAAAATAGTGTGTTAATACGAATACTGTTAGCATTATTCATTAACAATATCAAACTTAAATATGTCGGAACACATGAGTTAAGTTTCGAGAAAGTTGAATTTGAGTTTGCAGCAACACATAAAAAAAGAGTAAAAGAGATATTTCAACTATATGAACGGATTAAGTATTGTCTTTCACAAACAAAACATAAGCTATTGTGTGTAATGTGGTTACACGATTTATACAATAGCCATCAGGAGAGTGTCGTGAACCAAAAGTCGTCATATCAAGATTATCCTTAAAAGAACTGTAAATAGGACAATTACACCTTTGATAATAACAAATCTCAGCGATGTGACCTTATTTCCAAACAAACCAACCCTAATAGATCATTTTTTTTTATCAATGACGAATCTAGAAATTTATCGTACGAGAGCTAAATGAAAATTGGATAAACAACCATTTTAATTCCTGAATGTATGAAACATTGTCACTGTAATCTTTGAATGTTTCGATATTGCAAAATCAAATATGTTCTTAATTAATCAATTTAATTCTTGAATGTTTTTTTTAGTGGAAACCACAAAGTTGACTTTTTTTTACTCAAGCCACAACAAACTTAATTACCAAATTTGGTTAGCAACAAAGCCTTTAACAATAAGCAACCCCATGATTAGTGTCATACCCCAACAATTAGTTTTCCCAGGTACAAGGCTAGCTTTGCAAGTGTACCGGAAAAACAAAGAACAATGTTTTTCTTTATTATTTTTTGCAAAAGAAGTTATACCTCAACCCACCAAGATAGGAAATACAAAAATCCATCCCAATTACATCAACAAACCAATGTATACAAAAAGGAATAGTCCCTTCAACAAGAAAACTGTACATGACTATGTATATATAATTTTACATTAAAACCAAAAATTAAAAACATATATAGGATCTTATATCCAAAATTTGTTCATTGGTGATCACAAAACTTATAGAATAAATCAAGAAGCAATAAGGGCTATGGCTATGAGATCAAGAACACCTACCTCTAGAACAAAACCTTCCCCAAATCCTGTGTATGAAACTTTCCAACCCAAGTCAGAATTGAAGGAAAATGAGGAAGCATACTTCCTTCACATTCGCCTTCCTGGTGCGTATTTTTTGTTTTTTGAATTGAAACTTGAAATTCTACCTAATATTGGAGGGGTCCAAAGACTCATAAGTTAAATAATATCGAATATTATTTTATTTTATGATTTTTTTTGGAAATGCACTCTCCATATTGAAAGGATCCCAAATTTTATTTTTTGTTGCATTTCAGTTTGTTGAATTAAAATTTTAAATGAAATTGATAATTATAAAAAGATAATGAGAACATCATTTTAATTTTTGTCTTACGAAGTAACAATGAAAAAATAAAATATAAAAAATGTAGTTCAATACTTTTCACTTTATTTACACAATTTACAAAATCGCATGATTTCACTTTATTTTCAAGACGAAGTTAATACTTCCTCTGGTCAACCAAAATTGATACATTTGGTTTATAGTGTACACTAAATACATCAACTTTGGTTGTCTTTTATAAAAAGGACATGAGGGTGTGAAGTTTGAGGAATCATATATATTTTTTTTAAAGAATGAGTCATATACTTCTCTCTCATGTTCTGCAAGGTTTTATAAAGGAGAGGATAAATATCAAATTTGTGGGACTCTCCCGAACACTAAGGATTACAGGAGAAAGGCAACTACTTGGTAGCAACAAATGGAGCCTATTTGACCAATCATATCCTGTTCCAGAAAATTGTGAGGTGGAGAAACTTCAAGGCAAGTTTGAAAATGGAACTCTCATTGTTGCAATGCCAAAAAAATTCCCATCACTTAAATCACAAGTTGAAACAACCAAAGAAAAAAGTGTGGCAAGTCCTAGAACACCCAAGGGAACCAATATTCCTTCAAAGCCTCCAACTAGAGTACCAGAAGAACCTATAATTAGAGACAAGAAGGTTCCTTCATCTCCAAGTAATGTTGTGAAAGGGTTAAATGACTTGAACAAGTTGAAGGAACAAAAAGGTACTCAAGACACTTTTTCAACTCAAAGTCCTAAGGGAAAATTGAAAGCTTTAGAACCCTTTGTAGAATCTAGACCTCAAAATGTTTATCAGGAAAATAATGTGCCAAAAGGAAAATCCCAAGCAATAGGTGCAAAGGCTCAAAAGAGCCAAGAGGAAATTGAGCCAAGATTCGGATTTAAAATGGATCCTATAAAGCAAATAGATGATGAAAAAATTCAAGAGGAAAATAGGAAAAAATCCATATTAGAAACAATTAAAAAACAATTGCACGAGGACGAAAAGAAAAGTGTCACAAATAAGAAAATTGAAGAAGATAAGAAGACTTATGAGTCAAGCAAGCTTGATCAACAATACGTTGATCACAATATGTTTTTAGAAGGAAAAGAAATAAAGGCAAGAAAAGAGTCATCAAAGGGAGAAGAATATTTTGTTCCAAAAGATGCAAAGAAGGAAAAGGATACTACAATTGAGAAAGCAAAGAGGTATAAGAAGGATGAAAAGTATACAAAAGAGAAGGGAATCTTCAAAGAAGTGGCAACTTCAGCTTCTCAAGTTGTCAAGAGAATAGGAGAAGGAAAATTGAATGAACAAGAAAAGCCTTTAGTTGCAAATATGGGTGCTGCAATTCTAGTAATTGTTGCACTTGGAGCTTATGCTACCTACAAATTTACCTCTTCTAGCAAAAACTAAACCTTGTTCTACAAAAATCATCAAATCAAGTCCTTTCTTGAAATGTAATTCAAGTCATGCATAATGTAAATTAAAAGCATTTGTTAGTCCATTTATTTTATGGGTCATGTTAAGTTGTGCCCTAAAGGCACATGTTAAGCACTAATTTCATTCCATTAATGGTAAGAATTTAATGAAAAAAATTAGTATTAAACGTTTTGAGCAATAAATTAACACAATTTCACATAATTTCTATTAGTGGAATTCTTAATATGTGCCCTAAGGACACAAGTTAACATTTTCCTTATTTTCCTTAACATTTGTCAGTCCATTTATTTTATTCATTGTTAAATGTGGGAGCTAGAAGATTAACACCTCACTCTTCTATTAATATAATGGTCTTAGTAATTAGTAGTACTCGGATATTGCAAACAGATTATGATTCTTCTCATCACAAAATTGAAATATCAAGTCTCAATGTACAAGAAAGTGGGGTTGGTGGCTAAACTGGTTTGAGTTAGTGGATAAGAAGTTATAGATCTTGGGTTAAAACCCAAACAAATGAGTAAATTTTAATTTAACAACTGATTATTAACATTTGTCAATAAAAAATAACGAATATATAAAGTTCTTATTGGAAAGTACAGAATTTATTATATTATTGTTTTCTATAAACTTGTTCAAAAAAGTTTTCTAGTGATAAAATAATGTGATATGCACACAAAAGTATTGTTTGATACCTTTTTTTTTCAAATGATAATTTTTCTCGACATTTTTTTCATTCTCGCTACATGTTTTATGCAAACCAGATTTGCATGCTTAAATCATTAGATAGAATAACGCATCGCTAAACTAGTGAGAAATGATATATTGACGACCCTATTGCGACAACCTAATAAAAAACCCTCTATGCAAAGTTATTTTAGTTTTTATTTTTTTTTTTAACAAATTTTTGCCTGCCATAGTTTTCATGCCAATGACCACATTGTTTTGCAAATCTTTAATTGTCGTATAGGTTGTCGGAAAATAGTTGTTATGCTTTTCTCAATGACAAATGTTAGTACAAGTGGTATTTGCCAACAAGACACTACAATCTTCATCTTTGATCATGATTTTGAAGATTCTATACTTACCAACAAATTATTCTAAATGAATGATAACAAAGTAATGGAAGTTTCTTGAATTGAGAAAGAATTGTTTGGCCTTCTTCTTTACCACACTTTCTTTCAAACTTCAATTCATATGCTTCAAGTGTGCTTTGGAGATCTTCAATCATAATATTTCTTAAATATTTTGTTTCCTCAATTGTCACAATAATATGATCAAATTGAGAAGTAAAAGTGTGCAATACTTTCTCCATGATGGCCACCTATGTCATTTATTCTCCACAGTTCTTCATTTGATTGGTCAGTGTTACCAACCTTGCGAAATAATCTCCAAGTTTCTTATATATCATTCTTCATATCCATAAGCTCATACTGTCTCCTCAAGGCTTGAAGCTTCGCCTTCTAGACTTTTACTTCACTTCCATAGCTTTTCAACAAGATATCCCAAGCATTCTTCGAATTGGCAGATTCTGCAATCTTCTCAAACACATTTGCATCAACACATCAATGAATGAGAAACAATGCTTTGTTGTTTTTCTTCTTCGCGTCCTTATGCGTATTTCTCTGCACATCTGTAGCATTTGCTGGAAGGGGTTCCATGTCATTAGTGATTTGTTCACACACATCATGGATTGCAAAGATCACATTCATCTGTATGAACCATCCTTCCTAGTTTTTGCCATCAAGAATTGGGAGATTCGCGTCAAATTTTTGTTTCCTGCCATCTTTGACCATTGAATCTTTCTCACTATAGAAAGATTAACTCCCATGGATTGTATAAGCTCTATTGTGAGAGTTAACTTAAAATCAGGTTTTGGAGAAATCGTGCCACGATGGAGAAGCAACGTGCCATGATTGTTGAAGAATTTTGTGAAGCAAGTCACTGGAAAAATCGTGCCACGATGGGATCGTAACGTGGCACGATGGTGCGCTAGAGGTGAAAAAACAGAAACGTATTTTTCAGTGCAGATTTGTTCCAAATTTTAAGCAATACTTTTACTATAAATATAGACCTTGAATCAGACTAAACTTGGAGATAGAGGGGGCTGAAACAAGGGTTTAGAAATCAAACTAGGGTTTGTATAGAGTTTGCTCTTGGCAACAAACACTAGGGTTGAGTTGATTCACCTTGGAAAACACTATTAGGATTGAGTCTCTTGGTCACGGGAAGAGATTGGGGCTTTGGGTAGAATTAGGCGGGAGACTTATTCTTGTAACCCATTGATATCTCTTTTGTAAAGTTACTCATCATTAT
>Ga0315914_1001026_pt1 | contig 39885 bp, 27 predicted proteins | sample MpolenodulesMG_FD_203920 | JGI IMG/M metagenome (GOLD analysis project Ga0315914, IMG submission 203920) | Medicago polymorpha root nodule microbial communities from Los Angeles, California, United States - elongated nodules | ecosystem: Host-associated > Plants > Roots > Nodule | place: USA...
TCCGTGATTTTCATATACAAAGTATTTATCGTTTCATGTGGTTGTGGGCACTCTATCACCAAAATATTTCAACCACATTATAATGCGGTCCGCATATTTCAAACTATAAATCCAATCTCTAATTGTATTTATTCTCTATTCTCTCTAATAAAATATATTATGAAATCAAAGTGAAAAAGAAGAAGAAAAACTATACGAAGACTTTGATGTTACTATAGATGTCTTTTTTCCCTCTTCTATATTTCAAATTTATAAAAAATTTATTTAAACCCAACCAAGTCTGAAATAAATAGTTAAATTTAATTAAATTCTAAGCCCTGCTCAAGCTTATACATCAGGACATTTCATTAATCAAGCCCAACCTCAAAATGTCAACTGAAACTGCATTCCTAAGCAGCTAACAAACAAAATGCTTTAAACTTGAAACTTACCACTTAAAAGCTCAAGTCCATGAAAAACGATTCCACAAAATGACCACTGTCAGCCACTTGACTTAAGAAGAAACTCTACCACTACTCCAATAATGTTTACTCTGATATCAAATATTGAATACACATGCAGACATAATAACTATTTTTCAAAAATCACATCGAGATGTTGATTTGGGCCCAAGAAAGCCCAATTTTTTGGCTTGCTTTTTTTACGGTCAAGCCCATGAAAAAATATGGGCTAATGGGTTGTCCTGTCAAGCTCGGCCCATTTTGATAGCTCTAACAATAACTAACTACTTCGAAAGAAGAAGAAAAAAATTACTCCCTCCAACCCTCCGTCTCATAATACTTGTCACATTTGCACTTATTCTCTATCTTAAAATAACTGTCACTTTAGAATACCAACACAACATTTATTAAACTACGAATATACCCTTATTTATTAAATGTAACTCCATTTAACTACTCTATTAACTAGAATTTGTAAGGATGTCTTAGTAAATGACATTAATTAATTTTCCCATTGAAATCAACTGAGTTAATCATTTCCTCAACAACCATGCAAAAACGGAGTACATTCTAATAAAATGAAGTCAAACATGCTACTCCTTTCATATTCACTACATTAACGAAGAACTACTACAACTAATAACAATAACATTTCATATTGACCTAAAACCCAAAATGTAGTTAATGCAATAGAAAATTCACTATACCAACAACTTGTAAGAACAATTATATTATTATTACAATGGAGTTAGTTACAATTGACAAACACATCATAAACAGCTTACTACAAAGTTTGAATTTGAATATCACAAAAAAAAAAAAAAATTTCAACTCAAAGTAATGAATAAAACTGAAATAATTACAGAAAATTAAACACAAGAAGTAGTGAATAGTGGAATGTGGAGAGGAATTACCCGATTACGAGAATTTGATTGTAGAGAGACGCATCAGCGGCGTCAATGGAGTGAAGGAAGACGGTCCTAGAAGGTTAGATGGATAGAAAGGGTTTTTCTCGGGAAAATGTGATGGGAAATTTTCGTTTGGATTTTCCCGAGAAAATAAAAAGTGGACCAGGTTCACCACGGTGAGGGATTTTGAATGAATGACCTATAGATGAGAGCCACGAGTGCAAAGATAATAAATATAGAAGGATTAGAAATTTAAATATTTTCTTTTTTGAGAAAAGAAATTTAAACATTCTCAATCCTCAAACTCCGAAAAAACTTTAATTAAAATCCTCAAAAAAAAATTAATTTTAATTAAGTCCCTAAAAAAAAGTTTTTTTTTTTGATAGATGGACAAAATGACAAAGTCATTATAAACTCACACATAAGTGGCGGTACCAGGGTTCGAATCCCCGATCGTGGCATCCGGCCTAACAATTTCAGCATTTTGCCAGTTGAGTTAGAACTTCTGAATCTAAAAAAAAGTTTAATTAAAGACTAAATTACACTTCATTTTCCGCTCTATTTTATGTTAAAATATAAATTTTCTTCACTTTTATACGTGAGAAACTTGAATTGCATTCTTTAACATTTTTATGTTAAAATCTAAACTTTTCTTTCTTAATAGTTTTTTTGTTATTATTTCTAATAATCTAGAAAAATAACAATCTATCACAGTTAAAAGAAAAATATTGTTGTGTGTCCATTTTAATATAATTAAAATTCGAATATATATTTTTCTTTGTTTTTGATTCATAGGTTCATTAACATCAAATTTTAAACCATATTATAAATATGAAACAACATGAAATAAAAATATATAACTATTCAAAAATAAATAAAAATATATAAAATTTACTGAAGTTGGTAAAATAAATTTATTTAAAAGCGAATTTTATATTCTAAATTATAAAATTAATAATAAATTATTTAAATTTAATTATTGTTGATAAATGTGTGTTCAAAGTTAGTAGATATTACAAAAATATTTATATATGTTAAAATAGATTAGAGAACAACGTATATTTAATTGTTAAATGAGATGTCGTAATTCAATAATCTGATAAGGGATGACAATATAAGTTTTACTATTCAATGGATATTATTGTATATTTTAACATAAGAAGAAAGTAAAGTGTAATTCAAGTTTCTATTGGAAAGAGAAATGTATTTTACTCTTAATTAAAAAATAGAAAATGCTAACTTATAACTCCTAATAGATTTTGGGTTAAAATCCAAAAAATCTAAAGTACTTTTCAACAATAGGGCATAAAACAATAATCGGAAGATATCTCTCTCAAAAGATAAAAAAAAAAATGTTGGGGGCCAAAAAAGCAAAATTGTAATAAACAATGTTGGGCTCCACTAAATTCCCGCCAAACGACATTGCTTGATTTGTTTATTAAGGAGTGTGTTTACTCTCTCTCAATTTCACAATGCCCTAGCAAAAAACTCTCCACATTCCAACGCATTGCTCTGTTCCTCCTCTCAACAAGAAGCAAGGTTTTGGCACCATCTTCGTCATTATTCACCAAAGGTATGATCTAAACCATTATTTCTCTCTTCTTCGCAAATCAATTTGTTACTATTGACCAAGTGATGTTATAACGCCCCGTTTATTTTGTGAAAACATTTTCTATTTTTCGTAAATATGGGTTTAAGAAGAACCGAGACTCTTAATGAAAACAATTTTTTGGCATTTTCATTGTTTTAAAAAATACACACACAATTGTTTTAAGAAATGAGAATAGAAAACGTTTTAAGAATAAAATATGTGTGAACTTTTGGTTTTGCCGTGATAAGAATTAATTTTCTAAAATTGATTCCGATTGAACGTGATTTTAAGGTAAAGTTATTTATGTTTAAATACATTCATGTAAAAGTGAGTTGAACTATAAAATTGTGTGTAAAAATCAATTCTAGAATTAATTCTGGAGGCAAAATCAATTACACTCGAAAGCAACCAAACATATTGGAATCAATTGTACACCTTCGGAATCAATTTTAACCCCTGTAGAGTTGAAACCAAACATACACGTTTTTCTTACTCCCTGTTATCTCTGCTGCTGGAGTTTTGTATGTAACCCTTTTTAACATGAAAAAATGCTAACCGTGAGTTTAATAGATGAGCACCACATTCATTTTACATGTCTATTTAGTTTAAAATTATATGTTGATAGAAAAACTTTTATGTGAGTTGGGTCTCGGGGCCTCAAGAGGGTCATGTAGTTTCAGATGCCCACAAATGCGGTTTTTGCATTGACAACAAGATTCAAACTTTGGTCCTTGTGAGATTTGAGCTGTCTCCTTACTAACAAAACTGACGTATGCTTGCGACTAGCACTACTAAAATGTCTATTATTCTGCCATTGAATGTTATAGTTGTGTTATAGAATGAAAATTGAATGCACTTGTTATTATAAAATGCACATATTTTTTAAACAAACTCATTTTGGATTTTTGTTTTTATCTGCAACATGATAGTGGATCCCAAAAGTGTGAGAAGAATGTCTACTGATGCGGAACATGATTTTGAGGAGAATGTAGGTGTTGTGGACAAGACAAATGAAGAAGATAGTGACTTTTATAATTATCATTCTGAAGAGCTTAAGACTCCAATAAGTTCGTCGGATGATGAAGAAGAAGAAGGAAGCAAGAACCCTGTGTACCCTCAATTCGATGAATCGGCAAAGTTTGGTTATGTAAGTCTTGAGCTTGGGATGTTGTTCACTAACCTATCAAGTTTTAAGACAGCTGTGAAGGATTACAATATCCATTTAAGAAGGGAGATAAAATGGGTCAAGAATGACAAGAATAGAGCTAGGGCAAAATGCAAGCAACAAGAATGCTGCAAGTGGGAGATCTTTTGTAGCTGGAGTGAGTTCTATCAAAGTTTTCAAATCAAGACTTTTGTTTCGAAACACACTTGCTGTAAAGAAGGGTTTAAAAATAAACAAGCTAATGGGAAATGGGTTGTTAACAAACTTGAGGACAAGATCAGAACCGAACCTGGCCTTAGTCGATGTGAAGCACGCGACTATCTAAAGCGCGATTTTGGGGTGGATGTAAGTGATTCGAAGATTTCTAGAGCTATGAAACGGGCTAGGGAATTGGTTGAAGCGAGTCAAGACGTGCTACAACCTGCTCCACTTTCAATGATACTGGCTAGTGAATCGGTTGAAGCGAGTGAAGACGTGGCGCTATCTGATCCACCTTTGCAACAAGATATACCTGCAAATGTTAGTATGCTTATGTGTCTATAGTTTCTGGTTTAATAGGCTACATTTGTTTTTATGATAAAACATAGATATAGTTTCTTACTTCTTGTTCTTACTGTTCTAATAAAACATAGATACAGTTTCTTACCTCCTGTTCATACTGTTCTTCTCTAAAAATACGCAGCAACTGTCAAAAGCTATCAAAAGGTGCATTGTGAAAAACTGTTTTATTGCATCTTTTTGATGAAAATAAATTGTTCCTTTGTATCTAGCACAATAAGAATTGTGTATATGGCACTGTCTATAAATTTAGCCCTTCTTTTTATAGTTTCTATTTTATGTGTTTTAATGCTACTTTATTGGCTCCAAATACAGACTTTGATTTAGATTTAAGAGGATTGTGGTTTAATGGTATTTTTCTTTACGTGGTTTATAGTTTTGATTATGACTTCTTCTCTGTAGGGACTGGCTTCCGCGAGTGTTGGGGATAATGTAGCTGCAACTCCCTCGGATAAATAGCACCTGCGAGGCTGTGACAACATTGGTTAAGCGTTTGAGATTCTATTTTCTGAAATTAAGGGTGTAAGTGCACACAATAGGTGCAACTTTTTGGATTTTATTTTCTGACTTTTATTGTGTGAATGCACATAGTAGGTGCTAACTTTTTGAGACTTTATTTCCAAATACTCACAATGTAAATGCACATAGTAGGTGCACACTTTTTGGATTCTAAAATGGTTGTCCTATGAATCAATACAATCTTGATATGGTAGATTCTATTGGAATTTGAATTGGTGCTTATTGGAATAATATGGAAGGTTCCATTTGAATTCATATTACTGCAGCAAGATTATTTTTATAGCCATGTGCTGTAATTTCGTCTTCAGCAGCAATGTTATTTGTTCTATAGCCTTTAACAATTGTGCTAGTTATTTATACCGAAAATCTTTATAATTTAGAATAATTTCTTGTATAATCTCTCCACTACAGTATTAGGGATCACACACTTATCATTTTATTGCAGTTTTAGCGATTCTGGCTGCAAAATTAAAGTTTTGGATGTATCTGTGATTGCAATTAAGGCTGCATCATCTGCATTTAATCACAGTTCTCTGCAACATAAAATAATGTGACAGACTGTTATCACGTCTGCAATTTAAAACTTTAGTTCTTACTCAATGGTTGATTAACTTGTTTAGTTTGCGCCAATAAAGTAATTACATGGAAACTAAAATCTCAGACTCATAACACCCAAGAGTGGAGAGTTTACAAACAAGACAAGTTGAATCTCTCACTTTTACACCTTTCAAGCAAATTTCCATTCCTATCAGCCAATTTATTCATTCTTCTTGCTTTCCAGCCTGAATTCTGAAGTGATCTAGTGCAGAATTACCATCTAGTCCTTTTCCATAGTAGTGTGAGACCAAGCCTTTAACCGATGTTTCTTTGTAAACAGGAGGATTCTCTGCTGTGAGCAACTCAGGTATAGGTCCATATAATTTTGAATTCTCGGGGGCAAGATGCTGCCTGAAAAAGCATGCTACTGAAACTCTTGGACCAATTTTTGGTGCCAGAACTCTATGTTGAACGCTTAGAAACTTATCGTTGGTGATTAGCTGCAAAAATTTGTTTAGATATTGAAGGCCAATTTGGATTAGCTTTATCTTAAAAGATTCACAATTAGGATTGAGAATATATAATTACAAATATAAGTATAAAGTAGCTTGATCTTGTTCTACGCTGGCTACAATTCTTCAATATAAAACAATAAAATATAAAGTTGGTGAACTTGGATAATTTTTTGAGTTTGGATGATTACTAGACATTAAATCAAGAAAAACCAGAAAGCAATTTTTGCAGCTGGAAGCAGTGAGTATTACTCAATTTGTTTTGTTTGTATGTTATTAGTTGAGGAATTTATGGCTTGCTTCTAAACAAGTTAAAAACATATTCTATGAAATATACTAGTAGCTAGAAGCGGTAAAACTTCGTAGAAGCACATGTACTAGAAAAACGCCGCTGTAGACGGAAAAATTAAGTTACAAGATGACATGTGTCCGCTGAATCATTCTATAATTAATAGTAGATAGATAGATAGATAGATAGATAGATAGATAGATATGACACTTCTACCTGCATCATGTCACCCAGGTTAACGACCAAAGCACCAGGAATCGGTGCGACATCAACCCATTGATTTTCGTGGAAAACTTGGAGGCCACCAAGTTGATCTTGTAAGAGAACAGTAAGGAAGCTACTATCAGAATGAGCACTTGTGCCAAAAGTGAGTTCTGGCTCAGGGCAAGGTGGGTAATAATGGGAAATTAGGAAAAGTCCTTCTGCACAATCTATGTCTTTAAGGTAACTGGAATTAAGGCCTAATGCTTCAGAAAGCAATTCAAACAGAATCATCCCCACTTTGTTAACATAGTCAGAGTACTTAATTGTTATATCTCTGCATGTAAACAAGTTAAATATATCAAAATCTGAATTTTTGTATATTTTTAGTTAAATGCAAGGTTTGTACCTAATTTTAAGTAAAAGCACAAGACCAACCATTGTACTGTAGTAATGATTCATTTTAAAGAAAATATGTAGGGGATCCATGCATTATGAACAAATGAATTTGATTGTAATAACTTATTCAGGTAGATGTAAAGCTAAATAAGTATTACTAGACAGTTTTGACAACATTATATAAATAAATTTCTAAATTTTTTAGTCAAAGTTTGTGCCTAACTTTGTAAACAAAAATGTCTTAAAAGTCTCCGTGAGCTTAGGTCATGGTTCGAACCTCAGATCTTGCATTTAATCACCTTAAAATGTGAATTTCTCGGATCCTCCACTTATTCACCTTAAAATATGAATTTCTAACCCCTAAGCTACTTAGATTAAAAAAAAGTATCAAAGAGAGTGCATGATAAATATACCTGCAAACTGTAGGCAGATCCTGAGGATCAAGAGGCTGAGGACCCATAACACAAGAAAGACTATCCCTCCAATTAACAGCTGGAGTAACATACAAATCAAAATTGGTATTAAAATAAGCTCTTTTAGTAATATCACGAGAATAAAACTCTTTCTTCACTTCAGTGTCTTGTTCATGAAATCTAAGCACCCCATCAATCATTTCATCCAAAACAGTAAATGGAATACCATGGTTGACCACTTGAAAGAACCCCCACTTTTCACTTGCATACTTTACTTTCTCAATTATATCTAAACGTGAACTTGAACTTGTTGGGTTTGTAAATAAAGGTCCAAAATCTATGATTGGAATACTAAGATTGGTTGAACTGGTTTGTTTGTTGTTATGTTCATGAATCTTATCATGAATGAATATCTTTGGGACTTTGGTCAAACCAGCATCTACAAGTCCTTTTACACCTTCTTTTGATTCATCAAGAAGCTTTAACTCTTTGTGTCTATCATAAACATGTTCATGGTCTTGTTTGATTTCTTCTAGATTTGTGTTCACCATGTTTGAGGTACTTTCTTTGACAGCAACTCAACAGATGAGATATTTGTCTTTGGCTTTTTGGGAAATTTTACAATGATGTCTAGAAAATAAGTACACTTCAATTTTGAAGATAAGTCAAAAAGAGAAATAACTAAACGATACCTGAGAAAAAAATAATAATTCTTGGGTGACATTAAAATTTGATAATATTGATGACTTTAGTGAATTTTTTTTATGAAAGAGAATGATATATGAATGATTAAAATAAGAGAGGTGATACGTTGACCATCATAAGTGCCACACACCTCTTCCACCACCATACATAAATGTGATACGTGGCCATGTGAGCCTCATCACCCAACCTAACACTCTCTTTTATATGGTGTGAAATTACTAAAACGTCTTTTCATATGAGGTGTATAATGGTGGTGAAAAATGGATGTCAATATAACATTATTGTTAAAATAAACTATTTTGATAAGATGTTAGAAGAGAGATAAGGCAAAGTCATTAATGCTACCAAAACTTGATGTCACTTAAGTGTAGGGCTGGAAATGAGTAACATAATTCAAAACTTTTGTTTTGTTTGTCAAAAATGTATATCTTGACCATTTAATTTTAAAAAAAAACACAAATTAAAATAAAATAAACTCATTTACCTAGTTGAAGCATAGTTAGTTGCATTGTAAGTATATGCTTCTCTTTTATAACTATTGCTCCTCTCTAATGTCGTTAAACTCCCCGATGTGGGACTAAATTTAGTGCAAATATCTTGGTTCAAAGCCCGTACAAGTGTCTTTTCTTTTCATTCTATTTTATTATAATTATTGTTAATTATTAAACAAATTAGTATTATTTCCTCTGCAAACAAGTACATAAATATCATAGGAAGTTTGTACTCTGTTAATACTTACTAACTAATATATATCGAGCTAGCTCATAAACCAACCGAGTCGAACTATATACAACTCAAGTTCAGCTCATTTATTTAACGAACTTATTTTTTAGCTCAAGTTTATCTCATTTGGTTCATGAACCAAATTCAACGAGTTAATTGTCGAATCGAGTTCCGAACTATTTTCGAGTTGGTTCGGTTCATTGCCAGCCCTAAGTGAAACCAAAAAAATAATGAGATTGTAAATAGTTTATTTGATTACTTCACACAAAATAAAAATAAAATATAAATCAAAGAGAGAATAATAATTTGACTAAATTATAATTTCAGTACTACTAATGTACTCATCACAATCATTAATGTTAAGTTAAAAGATGACAAATGGTACCATATTCTCTTAGAATACATGTTAATGAACTCAATAAAGAAATATTCATCTAAATACCCATCCTTCAATTTAATCAAACGACATGTAACAAAGCACGAGAGACTACAAGAGACAAATGGACAAGAGATGATCCAAGTCCAAAAATGACTAACTATTTACCCTTTTTTTTGAAGAATAACTATTTACCCATTTTCAAATTACAAAAATTACTGACAGAAAATAAAAGTTGGCCAAATTGACCATTAACACGTGCTAGCATTTTCCTAAAAAGTTGGTCAAATTGTCTAATGCCACATGGAGGTGTAGCGTGGTGGTATGCCACATAAGGTGGTCTACCCATCACTACTCATAGTTTTTCAAGCACTTCCTCGAATAAAAAATAAATTTGGTCAACTAAATAGAAAAGATAGATAGTAGGTGCAAACTTTTTGGATTCTAAAATGGTTGTCCTATGAATCAATACAATCTTGATATGGTAGATACTATTGGAATTTACTGCATTTAGAAATTGCTGTTATTTGAATCATATGGAAGATTCCATTTGAATTCATATTACTGTAGCAAGATTATTTTTATAGCCATGTCATGTGCTGTAATTTCGTTTGCAGCAGCAACATTATTTGTTCTATAGCCTTTATCAATTGTGCTAGTTATTTATACTGAAAATCTTTATAATTTAGAATAATTTCTTGGATAATCTCTCCACTACATGTTGTATTAGGGATCATGCTCTTATAATTTTATTGCAGTTTTAGCAATTCGGGCTGCAATATTAAACTTTTGACTTAGAAATCGTAGTTGAACTTAACACAACCCCACAAAACCGGCTTTAGAGTTCTTACTCTCCAATTGCAACAGACTGTTACCACATCTGCAATTTAAACTCCAGTCTACATAAACTTTAGAATTCTTACTCTGCAATTTAAAACTTTATGCCAAATGTTGTTATCAGAAAAATAAAGTAATTACATGGAAACTAAAATATCTCATAAGAACAAGATTGTAGAGTTTACAAACAAGACATGTTGAATCTCTCGCAATTACACCTTTCAAGCAAATTTCCATTTGTGTCAGCCAATTTATTCATTCCTCTTGCTTTGCAGCCTGAATTCTGAAGTGATCTAGTGCAGAATTACCATCTAGCCCTTTTCCATATAGTTTCGAGACCAAGCCCTTTACTGATGTTTCCTTGTAAAGTGGAGGATTCTCTTGTGTGAGCAACTCTGCTATAGGTCCATATAGTTTTGTATTTTCAGGGGGAAGATGCTGCCTGAAAAAGCATGCTATTGAAACTCTTGGACCAATGCTTTGCGCCAGAACTCTGTGTTTAACGCTTAGAAACTTATCGTTTGTGATTATCTGCAAAGAAAGTGTTTAGACTTTGAAGGACAATTTGAATTAGCTTCTATCTCATTAAATTTACTGGTTGATGATTTTACGTTTTGCTTCTAAACGACTTGAAAGCTTCTTTTATAAAGTATACTAGTAGAAACGAAACTGCGTAGAACCACAGGAACTAAAATATGTCTTAGTTATAAATATAAATTTCTACCTGCATCATGTCACCGAGGTTAACGACCAAAGCGCCAGGAATCGGTGTGACATCAACCCACTGATTTTCATGGAAAACTTGGAGGCCACCAAGTTGATCTTGTAAGAGAACAGTGAGGAAGCTACTGTCAGAATGAGCACTGGCACCAATAGTCAGTTCAGGCTCAGGGCAAGGTGGGTAATAATGGGAAATTAGGAAAAGTCCTTCTGCACAATCTATGTCTTTAAGGTAACTGGAATTGAGGCCTAATGCTTCAGAAAGCAATTCAAACAAAATTGTTCCCACTTTCTTAACATACTCAGAGTACGTCGTTGTTATGTCTCTGCATGTAAACCAAGTTAAATAATATCAGGCTTAGTTTGTGTAATAATAATTTATATAATAATGGAATAACTAAGTTGTTTGTCACAGCTCTGAAACAAGGGTACTCCGAATTTCATGTTGTACCTGTACCTAGTTTCACATATTCTAATGTTGTAGTTGACAACCATGGTTATCATTATCTAGTCGATATTAAAATTGTGAATCGGGAAGACCTATTTTCCGAAACGTGTATTGAATTTATTGATGAATACATGATCAATGAAATATGACATTTTTAAGTAAAAACAAAGTGTTTGCACAAAAGCTTAAGCGCTTATATGATATTGAAACTTCAAAATAATTAAAGACTCAATTTATAAATCAAGATGACAAAAGAAAGTGGCAAGAAACACCAAGTTGACGAAAAATAGTGGTAATCTACACAAAGATAAGGGCAAGCTGCTAATCATCTAATGAATTGAGGTTCATTGAAATGCATCGAGATTCATGTCAAAAATAGATATACGCAACAATTCATATCAATAGGACTCAGTTTTGTTTCGAATACAAGTTACATGTATCATAAGATATATAACCATGTTGTCGGCCTATAAAACAAGCATATTATAAATCAGTATAGGTTGAACCATAGTTAGTATACATTAAGCAGTCAGGATAGAGAAATTGACCTGCAGATCATAACAAGAAGGTCTGTGTAACTAACAGCAGGCATGCTGCTATACTTATTCTACTCTGAATACTCCATCCGATCCTGTTTATAATAGAAAGGTGGATCAACAAAGGTTGATGTATCTGATTCAATTGAGATACATCAACTTTCGTTGACCAAACTTTTTCTTATAAATAGGACCGGAGTTTCAAACTTTAAAAACTACAAATGATAAAGAACAAAAATTTCTAAAAAAGACACTTGAAAATTAAAGAGTACATGAGAAATATATACCTGCAAACTGTAGGCAATTTCTGAGGATCAAGAGGCTGAGGACCCATAACACAAGAAAGAGTATCCCTCCAATTAACAGCTGGAGTAACAAACAAATCAAAATTGGTATTGTAATACACCCTTTTACCACTATCGCGAGAATAAAACTCTTTCTTCATTTCAGTGTCTTGTTCATGAAACCTAACCACTCCATCGATCATTTCATCCAAAACAGTAAATGGAATACCATGGTTGACCACTTGAAAGAATCCCCACTTTTCACTTGCATACTTCACTTTCTTAATTATTTCTAAACGTGAACTTGAACTTGTTGGGTTTGTAAATAAAGGTCCTAAATCTATGATTGGAATACTAAGATTGGTTGAACTAGTTTGTTTGTTGTTATGTTCATGAATCTTATCATGAATGAAAATCTTTGGGACTTTGGTCAAACCAGCATCTACAAGTCCTTTTACACCTTCTTTTGATTCATCAAGAAGCTTTAACTCTTTTTGTCTATCATAAACATGTTCATTGTCTTGTTTGATTTCTTCTATATTTGTGTTCACCATGTTTGAGTTGCTTTCTTTGACTTTTTTTGGAAATTGTACGATGATTTCTAGAAAATAAGTACACACTCCAATTTTGAAGATAAGTCAAAAAAAGAAAGAACTAAATAATTTTTTGATGAGAGAGTGATTGGTTAGGAGGACAATTATTAATGTTAAATTAAATAAGTACTCATCACAATCATTAATGTTAAATTAAAAGAGGACAAATGCTAACATGTGTTCTTCATATACATGTTAAAGAAATAGTCACCTACATACTCATCCTTCAGATTAATCAAACGGTCAGTACACAGAGAAGGAAAAATCACAAGAGACAAATGGCAGGAGAAATGATAAATGACTAACTATTTACTCATATATATTTTTTGAACTAACTATTTACCCATCTTAAAATTACAAGAATTACTAACAAAAAAAGAAAAAATTGACCAAATTGACCATTAATGTGTGATAGTATTTTCCTTTAGTATTTAGGATCTTTTTCTACTGAAAATGCTTCCAAAACCTTTACGTTTCATTGGAATGAGTCTGTGATGGTTCGCCTCGGCCACCACCGAAGGGAAGTACTTCTTCTCACTTCACACCCAAACACACCAACCATGTTATCCTATATGAGTCTGTGATGGTTTTATTTTTGTTTTAAGAACCATGCTAAATATATTAATGTAATTATGAATGATATTTAGTTTTAATAACTCTTTTGGTTGATCCATATGGGCATGCGGATCCTACTTAGTGTGATAAGACTTCGTTTCTATTGTTGCCATTGGTCTGTGGTGGGTGAGATAAAGTTATTGTCTCTGTTGCAAAGAAACTTCTGCTTGAAGGCGTGTCTCAACTTTAGACATTGGGTTAACGTTTTTGACGGAGAAAATTTATTTGGTTGACGGAGGGACCAAAACGTAACATTAATTAGTTGGGGGACCAATATGAAAACAACAAATAAGTTAAGGGACCAAATATTCAATTTAGCCAATGGTAAACTAAGGTCAGCTAGGCCCCAAATTTCTTGTGTTCATACAGAAAATAAAACAATCTTCCCTGTGTTGCAGTTCAGAACTTCAAAAGAAGTTTTTGAACTAGTTAATTACCAAATAATCATATTTTGAACTGTTCAGAACCAGTTCAGCACCAAAAAAACAGTTTGGTTCATACATGAAAAGTTCATGTGATGTTGTAGCTGTTCAGTTCAGTTTGCATACAAACAGTTTGGTCGGGACTCGGGGCTTTGTGGTGAACCTGAAGTTTTCAGTTTGGCTGAACTGTAAAACGAACCAAAGAACCAGTCTGGTTTGGGATGATCCTGAACTGTTTAGTTTGGCCGAACATGGTAAGCTGAACCAAAGAACTAGTTTGATTTGAGGCGAACTTGAACCGTAAAACTGTTAAATTCAGGTTCAGTATTCTTTTCTTAACTGAACGGTGTCCATGCCTAACTGATCCGCTAGAGACTTTCCAATATATATTCTATAATAACAAGATCTGTACATACAAAAACAACAAAGCTTTTCCCACTTGATATATTAGGTACATGATAAATTGACAACCATAGATTGTCTTAAAATGGTGTAGAATAACTTGCAGAACAAGTTAACTTGCTGTGCAAGTTAACTAGTGCCAAGTAAGTTCATCAGAATGCTGTCATGTAAAAATTTCAAAACAGAACATTTAACTCTAAATCTCTTTTAGTCGTTGTTAAGCATAGTTTTCCTCTGTCTCTAATTATACGTACAATTGTGGTCTATTCTCCAAACCAGCATAGGATACATGATTTTTTCTAACTGCATAAATCCGAAGAGTCTTCACTTTCTTGGCATTCAATCTTCCTGTTCGATTGTTCGATTATCACAAAGGAAATAGGTGTTGTCCCAATATCGTTACCTTGGTAAAATGTTTGAGACTGTTACATCATTGATAGAAGGATCCTTGAAACTTTTCGAGGTATATGAATCATCAGAGGTCATTCTTCCGATTGAAAATGCAGGTTGTTTGGGTTTTGGAAGGGTCATTGTGTCACTAGCCAACATTACAACAACAGTTGACATGGTTGGTCTATCAGCTGCATCTTCTTGAACACACAATAGACCAATGTTTATGCACCTCACAACTTCATTTTCATCTATACAGGAATTTTCTAGTACCGAATCCATTATTTCCAAACATGGTCCTGCACACCATTTTCTCCATGTCTGCAAGTTTTTGTTAATATTGTTCAGCTGTAGCTAAGACTATTGTTTAAATTTTTGATCAGATAAGAATGAAAAACTCACATATAAAAGAAGACTCTGACCATGTTCTGATAGATAGAATCCAGTATTCTTTTTCCCACTAATGATTTCCAAAACCAGTACTCCAAAACTGAATACATCGGTTTTCACAGAGAATACTCCTTCCATTGCGTATTCTGGTGCCATGTATCCACTATTGTAAATCAATAGAAGTTTGTTATTTTACTTACATCAAGGAATATATGACAGAATTTCATTAAAAGTATTTTTGGGATAAGTATAACTCACTAAGTGCCCATTATTCGTCTTGTATTTGCCTGGCTCTGACCTATGTCAAATGCCCTTGCCAATCCAAAATCTGATATTTTGGGATTCATTTCATGATCTAACAGAACATTGCTAGCTTTGAGATCTCTATGGATTACTCTTAGTCTAGAGTCCTCATGTAGGTATAAAAGACCTTTTGCTATTCCATTGATAATGCTCAAACTTAGTTTCCAATTTAGTTCCTTTCTCTTTTCATTATCTGACAACAAAAAGACAGAAGAGATCTCAACAACATTGTTTTCATATTGTACATGCAAATAACGAAAATAATATTGTTCTTGTTCTTTTTTGACTGAAATTTTGTTTCTGTTTTCACTAAATAAATATTTGCAAATAGGAAACACAACGAAAAATGAGGCAGTTTTAAAAATAAAAATATAAACAAAACGAATAAATAAAATAAAATATTTTATGATATCTAATAGGTCTTTTGTTTGCTTCTATAATTTTATTAATTATTTTCACTTTTAAGTGCCACCTAAACAAGTCCTGAGGGAACTAGCAAAAACCAGATAGAAAGTGTTGGCCTTAGCATGGACAAAATGCATTATTTATTGACTTTTCATAAGATATCTCGACGGTAGTTTCACATAAAGATCTGGAAAACAAAATGAGCCACAACTTTCCTGGGGATTATGACTGGAGTTGTTGCTTTCATTCACCAAGTAAAGAGATATCAATATTATATAGTTCAATTCATGATACTCTTATGACACAATAAAGTTGTACCTTATACTCCCAACTACTTCATAGCCCTCATCATTAATATTGACTAGTCTGAAATAAAAGATATTTTTTAAACTAAAAATCAACAGAAATGGAGAGAAACAAGTGCGAAGTTGGGTCATCAAGCTTAAAAATGTTGGTTGTTTGAGTGTTGAAAATTAATTAAGTAGAATTCATAAAATGTTAAAACAAATATAGCACTAATTGAAATTAAAAAAGTTTCCTTCAACTCCTAGCAATGTAGTTATCTGATAACATACCAAACAGGTGAAAGTCGAGACTTGCATTCGGCATAAACTCATAAACAAGTAGCTTTTCATTTCCTTCCAAGCAGCATGCTAAAAGTCTTACAAGGTTGCGATGTTGCAATTTCGCTATAAACATTACTTCATTCTTGAACTCCTCTGAGCCTTGACCAGAAGTTCTTGAGAGCCTTTTTACTGCTATTTGTCTTCCATCCGGAAGAATTCCCTATAAAAGTTTGAAGCCAAACTAAAATCATAAGGAAAAGTGATTATATTAAATAACCTATTTAAAAATTCCAAATCATAAATACCTTATACACAGATCCAAATCCACCTTCCCCTAATTTAGATGTTTCTGAAAAGTTATTAGTACAATGTTGAATTGTGATCAATGGGATTGTAGGAAGATCTGCATTCAGTGTTTCCTCATATGCAGGTGCCAGCCAATCTATAAAAAATGTTTGTTTAATTAATATTTGACAATCTGAATTAAATGACAATATTTGAATATGTGAAATATGCTATCAAACAAATTCTAGCATTTATTATTCTAGGAAGTTACCTTTTCTAACTCTATTTTTGCACCAGAAGCAGTATATAGTGAAACTTAGCAGAATTACTGATCCCAGAACACTTAAGCCAATGATCAAGTTTCTTGACTTAGTACTAGTACCCTTCTTTTTTGCCGTTACTGTAACTATAACGGAATAAAAGAGGAATATTTATTTTTATTTACTGCAAATTAATCACCAGAAGTAAATAGAACCTCAAAGTAATTGATGTGTCACCTGTTTGTGGATCAGGAACAAGTACTGAAGGTGATTGCTCATGGTTCAGATAGAACATATAATCATCATACCTAATCAGACAACTAGCAGATCCAACATGCCAGCCTAACTTATGTTCACAACATATGGGAACCTTTGCTAACATAATCTCCAAACACTGTCTGCACCTTTCATTTGTAAGATCTCTACTGCATTGAACCAGTCCATATCTACTCTCAGTAGAACTCAAATAGAAACCACCCATATAGTACAATTGGTTGCTTTCATTAGTTGCTTTTTTGATCAAAATTTTCATCAAATCCTTACTTTTCTGAATTTCTATTGCATTAGAGACGGTTTTGGATCCAACATGAGTCCAATTAGGGTATGTTGAGATTTTCCCAAAGAAATTCTCATTTGAGTACCTCAAAGTGCAGAAGCTGTACAATATACTAGCGGAGACTCTATTGGGGCAGCGCTCAAGAACTTCTCTGCTAACAGAAGCAACACAGACTTCACAAAAGTATACATCGCCACGACAATCATAGAGACCATACACTGCATCTCCTTTTGTTGTGTTGTCGCCTATACTGGTGTAGTTATAACCTTTGCTTGTGGCTGCATCAGCAGATAGATATGAAAGGATGCTTTTGAGATTTGTTTTGTATGCATTGCTAAGAACCTTTGGTGTTGAGTAATTACAGTCATCCCCCACATAAGTGGGCGATTCAGCTTTTGTAATGAGTTGTTTGAAGCTTATATATAGTATGAAAGCAAAAAGTATTGGTGTCAAATTTAGTTGTCTTCCTTCCATGGAGTACTATGTTCCTATTGCATGACTCCAAATATTGCCAATGATGTTGTAATGATAATTGGGCTATTATATTTGTAAGCCCTAAGAAAATGATGTTGTAATGATAGTAAATTTTTGAGTCATGAATTTATGTTTACCAAGTCCACTCATCACGTGTTTGTATTAATATATATGTTTACCGGCCTCATGTTGAGAAATGACTCAAAATTAGTGTGCTGTGACTGCTCTAAATCGTCGCAATTTTCTTGGCAGAATAAATGGTTTCTTCTGGCGTCAAAATCGTAATGTGATTTGTGGCAGGCGTGACACGATTTGTGGATAAGGTTTTTGTACCTTGGGTTGTATGTTCGAATCGTAACGCGATTCTAACAATCATGATGTGATTTTGTCTGTCCCTGTGTACAATTTAAGCTTTCACACCTCATTTGTTGAAAAAGCATGGTGAATCTCATATATGGAAACCAAATGAGGGAACTTTTAGGGTATTTAGATACTAAAGGTTGAGGGTCTTTGGGTGAGGTTCAAAGATCAAGATGGGAATCTTGGAGAACCAAAAGAGGGGCTCTTGGTAGAGGGTTGGTGCCTTTTAGGGAGAAATTTGCTGGTTGGGAAACACATGACTGAAGGGACATTTGTGAGCAACTTGGTGAGTCTTGTGAAACCAAAAGAGAAGATCCTTAGTGAAATCAAAAGCTACAGGTTGATTCTCTTTTGGGGGTAGATTCTAGAGTTGGGAAACAATTGGGAAACACCTTGGGAGAGTGAAAATCATTGACTGTCTTGTTCATGAGAAGAGATTGTGAAAATGGTAGAAATTAGGGTTTGTTCTCTGTGAGATGATTGATGTTTATTTCTTGTAACCCTTTTGTATCTCTTTGCAAAGAAGTCTTTGATAGTGGACTGGAGAGATCAATCTCTCCCCCAGAGTAGGTCATTGTGGGAGCGAACTGGGTAAACATTTCTTGGTGTTGTTATCTTCTCTCTACTTTCTTTACCTTGTTTTTTTTTTGGTTTAATTGTGGTTTTCCTATGCACTTTATTTCTAGATTAGATCTAAATTGTTGTTGTTGTTGTTTGTGGTTATTTTGGTTACTGGTTGCCATTGATACTTGGGCCACGAATCTAAATTTCATTGATGTGAAATTTGGAGCTACCGAATTCACAACAATTGGTGCCCATGGGGGAGAAGTTTTTCAAGTGTGCACCATGGGTACCAAAGTTGATGTCTTGGAGACGGAAGAAAGCATGGTTCAACGAAAGTGTATGCAAGCTTTGAAGGGTGAGGTTATGAGGCCGATCACCCTAGCACATAAAGTGTGAAGAGAGGATGTCATGATGGTGATGTCGTGGTGGTGATGTGTGTGTTCTCAATGGTCAAGTTCGGTCCAGAGAGGAAGAGGTAACAATACTCATGTTCAACCATAGAGGTGGAGTTGCAAGGTGAAAGACATAGTGGGTGTATGCGCTTGGAAGTTGAGGTAGAGAAAGTTTAACTTGAGGTGGAGTTGATGACACCAAAAATGGTACGACTATGGAGACCTTGGGTGCTATGCTCTAGTTGTGAGCAAAGGAATTCTTCAAGAGGACAAAAGACATATCGGGGGTTGAAAAATGTATGGCACGACTTCTAAGATTACTGAAAAAGACCAATGGTAATTGGAGGCAAGTGAATCTTCAAGAGGACAAAATTGATCACTCTAGGGAGCTGAAGAGGATATGGTGCAGACTTGTGGAACTACCTAAAATCCTAGTGTAGTTGGATGTAAGGAACTTCAAGAGGGCGGAAGGAATTCCGAGGTTTGAAAAGGTAAAAGTGAAAACTTGTGGAACTACAAGGTATAGTTGGATGAAAAGAATCAGACTTGGAAATTTGTGGAACTACCGATGGTGGTTGGATGCAAGTGGAGATTGGTGTGTGGATCAAGGTTCAAGCAAAGCTTTGTACTTGATTGGTTTTGTCTTGAGGAATAGTTCAAGCCAAGGTTAAGGAGTAAGGTGGTTGATGGTAAAATTGGCATCACCACAAATTTAGAGTCAAGGTGGAGAATTGTTGAGAAATTACTCAAAATCAGTGTGCTGTGAAAGCTCAGTCGTAACACGATTTTGGTGGCGCGTTGCGATTTTCTTGGCAGAATGAATGGTTTCTTCTGTGTCAAAATTGTAACGTGATTTGTAGCATGCGTGACTCGATCTGTGGATAAGGTTTTTGTACCTTGGGTCGTACGTTACAATGGTAACGCGATTCTAACAATCATGACACAATTTTGTTCGTCACTGTGTACTATTTAAGCTTTCACACCTCATTTGTTGAAAAAGCTTGGTGAATCTCATGGAAACCAAAGAAGGGAACTTTTAGGGTATTTAGATACTAATGATCGAAGGTCTTTGGGTGAGGTTCGCTTCAAGATGTGAATCTTGGAGAACCAAAAGAGGGGGCTCTTGGGAAAGGGTTGGTGCCTTTTGTGGAGAGATTCATGGGTTGGGAAACACATGAGTGGAGGGTCATTTGTGAGCAACTTGGGTGAGTCTTGTGAAACCAAAAGAGAAGATCATTAGTGAAATCAAAGGCTAAGGGTTGATTCTCTTTTGGGGTAGATTCTAGAGTTCGGAAACAATTGGAAAACAGTTTGGGAGAGTGAAAATCATTGAGTGTCTTGTTCATGAGAAGAGATTGGGAAAATGGTAGAAATTAGAGTTTGTTATTTGTGAGCTTGTTGGAGCTAATTTCTTGTAACCCTTTTGTATCTCTTTGTAAAGAACTCATTGATAGTGGACTGGAGAGATCAATCTCTTCCCATAGTAGGTCATTGTGGGACCGAACTGGATAAACATTTCTTGGTGTTGTTATCTTCTCTCTACTCTCTTTATCTTTTTCATTCCTTGGTTCGATTATGGTTTTGCTATGCACTTGATTTCTAGATTAGATCTAGATTGTTATTGTTGCTTGTGGTTATTTTGGTTACTGGTTGTCATTGATACTTGTTCCACGAATATAAATTTCATTGATGTGAGGTTTGGAGTTACCGAATTCACAACACCACAAAGATTTGTTTTCCATGCTTTGCATTAAGTTGACTAATGATTTCTCTACCAACTTGTCATGCTTTATCTTTCGTTAATAATTTCTATACAGAAGTACACATTTTGTGGTTTTTTTGCTCTTACTGTCTCTGTGTATACAGAATTGTGTTTATGGCTTTCATTGGTGCTCTTATTCCAGCTTCTTTAATAGAACATATCTTTTACCTGAACATCAAAATACAGGTACGTATGCGATATTATATGTGTTTATCTTTATATATCGCTTACTTTTAATCTTCTATAACAAATGCACATTTTAAAAATACACAAAAACCTAAATTCATTGTATTTGACATTCATTTGAGAGTTCTTTGCACTGATGTACTTGTTTATTGAATATTATTTCCTCTTTTAATGTCTTTAGTCTTTCTAATTCTAAATTGACCCTTCTATCTAAAAAGGTGTTTCATGAATTAGCTGAAACTGAACTTTGGATTTGGTCTACAAGGTTAATATGGGTCTCTGACAGTGCATTGAGGCTGTCCAACATATTCTATAATAACAAAGATCTGTAGGTACATCCATAACTGACAACCATAGAATGTTGTCGTGTAAAAATTTCAAAACAAAACATTTAACTCTATCTCTTTTAGTCGTTGCTATGTATAGTTTTCCTTAGTCTTCCTCTGTTTCTAATTATATGTACAATTGTGGTCTATTCTCCAAACCAGCATAGGATATATGCTTTTGTCTATCTGCATAAATCCAAAGAGTCTTCACTTCCTTGGCATTCGATCTTCCTGTTTGATTACAACAAAGGATATCTGTGTTTGTTCCGTTAACCTTACCTTGGTAAAATGTTTGAGACTGTTACATCATTGACGGAAGGATCCTTGAAACTTTTTGAGGTAGATGAATCATCAGAGGTCATTCTTCCGATTGAAAATGCAGGTTGTTTGGGTTTTGGAAGGATCATTGTGTCACTTGCCAACATAACAACAACAGTTGACATGGTTGGTCTATCTGCCGCATCTTCTTGAACACACAAAAGACCAATGTTTATGCACCTCACAACCTCATTGTCGTCGATACATGATTCTCCAAGTACCGAATCCATTATTTCCAAGCACGTTCCTTCACACCATTTTTTCCATGTCTGTAAGTTATTGTGCATATTGTTAAGCCCTAGTAAACTCTAATGTACATAAATTCTTGATCACATAAGAATGAAAAACTCACATATAAAAGAAGACTCTGACCATGTTCTGATAGATAGAATCCAGTATTCTTTTTCCCACTAATGATTTCCAACACTAGTACTCCAAAGCTGAATACATCGGTTTTCACAGAAAATACTCCTTCCATTGCGTATTCTGGAGCCATGTATCCACTATTGGAAATCAATAGAAGTTTGTTAGTTTTTCTCACATCAAGGAATATATTACAAAGAATTCCATTAATTTTCAACCAAGTAAAACTCACTAGGTGCCCATTATTCGTCTTGTATTTGCCTGGTTCTGGCCTATGTCAAATGCCCTTGCCAATCCAAAATCTGATATTTTGGGATTCATTTCATGATCTAACAGAACATTGCTAGCTTTGAGATCTCTATGGATTACTCTTAATCTAGAGTCCTCATGTAGGTATAGAAGACCTTTAGCTATTCCATTGATAATGCTCAAACTTAGTTTCCAATTTAGTTCCTTTCTCTTTTCATTATCTGACAATCAAAAGACAGAAGAGATCTCAACAAAACTGAAGGGCATATGTTGAGTTTGAAAAATATGTATTTTATTTTCATTTTTTTTACATGGAAATGGTGATAGTAAACACAAACCTAGAATGACTCAGTTTTAAAATTAAAAATGAAAACAAAACGAAAAAAAAAATACTGATTTATAATAGGCCTTAATTATAAAAGTGCCACCCAAACAAATCTTGAGGGAACTAGAAAAAACTAGATAGTAAGTGTTGGCCCTAGCAAAAACTATTTTGTATGCATTATTTATTGACTTTTCATAAGATATCTTGACGGTAGTTGCTTTCATTCACCAAGTAAAGAGATATCAATATCATATAGTCCAGTTCATGATACTCTTATGACAAGTATTAGTGCACAGTAAAGTTCTACCTTACTCCCAACTACTTCATAGCCCAAATCATTAATATTAACAATTGACTAGTCTGAACTACAAGATATTGCACTAATTGAAATTTAAAAAGTTTCCTTCAACACCAAGCAATGTAGTTATCAGATAACATACCAAACAGGTGAAAGTCGAGACTTGCATTCGGCATAAACTCATACACAAGTAGCTTTTCATTTCCTTCTAAGCAGCATGCTAAAAGTCTTACAAGGTTGCGATGTTGCAATTTCGCTATAAACATTACTTCATTCTTGAACTCCTCTGACCCTTGACCAGAAGTTCTTGAGAGCCTTTTTACTGCTATTTGTCTTCCATCTGGCAGAATTCCCTATAGAAGTTTGAAACAAAACTAAAATTATAAAGAAAATTAACCATATTAAATAACATATATTAAAAATTCCAAATCATAAATACCTTGTAAACAGAACCAAAACCACCTTCCCCTAATTTAGATGTTTCTGAAAAGTTATTAGTACAGTGTTGAATTGTGATCAATGGGATTGTAGGCAGATCTACATTCAATGTTTCCTCATATGCAGGTGCCAGCCAATCTATTAAAAAAGTTTGTTCAATTAATATTTGATAATCTAAATTAAATGACCATATTTGAATATGTGAAATATACTACCAAACAAATTACCATGTATTATGGTAGGAAGTTACCTTTTCTAACTCTATTCTTGCACCAGAAGAAGTATATAGTGAAACTTAGTAGAATTACTGATCCCAGCACACTAAAGGCAATGATCAAGTTTCTTGACTTACTAGAACCCTTCTTTTTCGCCGTAACTGTAACGGAATAAAAAAGGAATAATTATTTTAATTTACTGCAAATTAATCACCAGAAGTAAATAGAACCTCAAAGTAATTGATGTGTCACCTGTTTGTGGATCAGGAACAAGTTCTGAAGGGAATTGCTCAAGGTTCTGATAGAACATATAATCATCATACCTAATCAGACAACTAGCAGATCCAACACGCCACCCCAACTTATGTTCACAACATTTGGGAACCATTGCTAACATAATCTCCAAACACTGTCTGCACCTTTCATTTGTAAGATCTCTACTGCATTGAACCAGTCCATACCTACCCTCAGTAGAACTCAAATTGAAACTACTCATATAATACAATTGGTTGTTTCCAGTAGTTGCTTTTTTGATCAAAAATTTCATCAAATCCTCACTTTTCTGAATTTCTATTGCATTAGAGACGGTTTTAGATCCAACATGAGTCCAATTAGGGTACGTTGTGACTTTCCCAAAGAAATTCTCATTTGAGTACCTCAAAATGCAGAAGCTGTAAATTATAGTAGCGGAGACTCTATTGGGGCAGCGCTCAAGAACTTTTCTGCTGGCAGAAGTGACACATAATTCACAATAGTATACATCGCCACGACAATCATAGAGACCATACACTGCATCTCCTTTTGTTGTGTTTTCGCCTATGCTGGTGTAGTTATAACCTTTGCTTTTGGCTGCATCGGCAGATAGATATGAGAGGATGCTTTTGAGATTTGTTTTGTATGCATTGCTAAGAACCTTTGGTTTTGAGTAATTACAGTCATCCCGCATATAAGTAGGTGATTGAGCTTTTGTAATGAGTTGTTTGAAGCTTATATATAGTATGAAAGCAAAAAATATTGATTTCAAGTTTAGTTTTCTTCCTTCCATGGAGTACTATGTTCCTATTGCATGACTCCAAATATATTACCATTGATGTTGTTAATGATAATTGGGCTATTATATTTATAAGTCCCAAGCAAATGATGTTCTAATGATGATTGAGCTATTATATATATATATATATATACACACACACACACACATAAATATATAAGTCCTAATCAAGTATGTTGTAATGAGAATAAATTTTTGAGTCAAGAATTTATGTTTACCAAGTCCACTCTTCATGTATTTGGATTAATATATATGAAAGAGAAATTATTTAGAAGTTTTTATGACTATTCAACTGACTACTACTTTGTTTGCCGGCCTCCAAGTTTAATTGAATTGTTATCTTTCCTTATAAAATTGACTAATGATTTGCATTAAATATACAAAATGTAGTTAAGTTTTGACTAATGATTTCTCTACCAACTTGTCTTGCTTTATCTTTACTTAATGTTTTTTATACAGCAGTACATATTTTAAGGTTGTATTGCTCTTACTGTCTCTGAATATACAGAGTTGTGTTTATGGCTTCTCATTAATACAGGTACCGTATGCGATATTATATGTGTTTATCTTTACATATCTCTTACTTTTTATCTTCTACAACTTCAGCACATTTTAAAAATACACAGAAACCTACAGACACTGTATTTGACATTCATTTAAGAGTTCTTTGCACTAATGTACTTGTTTATTGAATATTATTTCCTCTTTTAATGTCTTTAGTCTTTCTAATTCTAAATTGACCCTTCTAGATAAAAAAATTGTTGCATGAATTAGCTGAAACTGCTGAACTTTGGATTTGGTCTACAAGGTTAATATGGATCTCAAACAGTGCATTGTCCAATGTTTGCGGAAGAGGTAATATACTTTTTCCTTGACTATTACTTTTTTATTAGACGGTGCATTGTGTCACTTCTGAAATATAACTGGAATATCACATTCCATGCTATGTGAGATTCATTTCTAAAGTAACAAGTTAATCTTCGTCTAAGGAGCTTTTTCGATCACAAATAAAATTATAAAACCAAAATGAATGACATTTAATTCAAGGCTGTCTTCTATTTTAGTAATAGTTTGTTTAATTAAGGCTAGCTCGCAGAAAAGTATTTATCACGTTACAAGCTAGTTTGCGGAAACTTCTACACAAACATTTATGCAAAAAATATTAAAGGAATCAACTATCTAGGTGAAACAATAGTTATGGGTACTTCATCAACATAATTATCTTTATAACTTTTTAAAGTTGGATCGTCCTCCGTCATTCTTCCAACTGAAAATGCCGGTTGCTTGGGTTTTGGAATGGGCATTGTGTCACTACCTAGCATAGCAACTACGGTGGACATGGTTGGTCGATCTGCAGCATCTTGTTGTACACACAATAAACCAATGTGTATGCACTTCATAATCTCACTTTCAATGTATGATTTTTTGTGGATTGGATCAATTAATTCCAAACTTTTTCCTTCACACCAAAGCTTCCAAGTCTATATACAAATATGAAAAGTTAGACGCTTTAGTTGAAACATTGTTAGAAAAATGTTAAAATACTTTTATTTTTTGATAGTTGGTTCATGATATGATATGCCATTAGAACCCTTATGTTCAAGTGACCTAATATTTCCTACTTGCTTCCTCAGTATTTTCCCAAAGAAAAATGGTTAGAAGTAAGCAGAAGGTATGTTTGTATATTATCATTGTTTTATATCCGATTGAATCACATTTAGAGGGCTTGCAAGAATTTAACGAAAGTATAAAACTATTTATGTATGTATTCTAATTGGAATAGTTGGGTCGTTAACTTCATTTTTCATCTAATATCAGTTTGTTGATGAAATGTGATCAGAGAAACTCACATATAATATAAGACTTTGCCTATGTTCTGAAAGTATGAATTCACCGTTCCTTTTTCCATAAACAACTTCTAATAAAAGAACTCCAAAGCTGAAAACATCGGATTTCACTGAAAATAATCCAGCCATAGCATATTCTGGAGCCATGTATCCACTATACAAAATCAATAGAACACTGTCAGACTCAGAGTTGCGAATTATGTGAACTTTTGTAATATTTGTTTAAAAATAGAGTTGCCAATAAACACTTACTAGGTGCCAATAACTCTTTTTGTTTTTGTCTGACTTTGACCTTTTTCGAATTTCCTTGCCAATCCAAAATCTGATATTTTTGGATTCATTTCATCATCTAGAAGAACGTTGCTGGCTTTAAGGTCTCTATGAATAACTCTAAGTCGAGAGTCCTGGTGAAGGTATAGCAGTCCTCTAGCGATTCCATTGATAATACTTAGTCGTAATGACCAATCTAATTGCTTATGTTGTTCTTCATCTTCCATGCAAATGAACATTGTATTCATGTTATTGAGGAAAAAATGGAGACTGTTATCTACTATGCCATTTCAATTTATCTTCCAATATGAAAAATGTTCCCATTTAAGGTTATTATTTGTAATGTTAGTTTTTTTTGTTTAGTCTAACATCCTTTTACCTCACGATAGTACCACCTTTACCGCTAGAAGTATATTAACTTCTTATAGTTAGAACTAACTTGGAGCAAGTAAAAATATTATAATCATGAAAGCAAGTAGGTTGAATAATGTTTATGTCACTGTCAAAACATACCAAAAAGGTGAAAGTCAAGGCTTGAATTCGGCATGTATTCATATACTAGTATCTTTTCATTTCCTTCAATGCAGCAACCCAAGAGTCTCACGAGGTTTCTGTGTTGCAGTTTAGCTATGAAAATTACTTCATTCTTGAACTCCTCTGAACCTTGCCCCGACGTTTCTGCAAGCCTTTTGACTGCAATTTCTGTCCCATCAGGTAAAGTACCCTAACAAAAAGATAGAAAATAAGTTTTGAACCAAAAGTATATATGCATATAGGAAACTTGGCTTCTTTATCCATTTCATTCATACCTTGAAAACAGGTCCAAAGCCACCTTCTCCTAACTTTGATGATGATGAAAAGTAATTAGTGGCATGTTGAATTACAGAAAAAGGGATCATAGGAAGGTCTCCATTCAATGTGTCGTCTATATTCAATGTTTTCCTCAACAGAAATCCACCTTCCAAGGAAGCTAGTAAGTTTGAATGAAGACATAATGTAATAGGTAAGTTTGTGAAATGTGCTTAGAGATTTTTCAACATGTATATTTTATAGTTACCTTTACACAGCCCATTCTTTCTCCAGTAGTAGTAGAAACAACAACATAGGAGAGCTACTGCCATTAGTACACTTACTAAGATGACGATCAAGGTTTTTTTGTTACTTGCATCTTCCTGCTTGGCTGCAAAAGTAACATGGATTAAAATGATGCATTTATTTTCTTAGTTATAGGTCAAATGAATTTCAAATGGGCATGAAAACAATAATTTATTATCTTGTTCGAAAATAAAACTAGCACAAATTTAAAAAAATGAAAGTCAAATTTTTTTTCACCTTAACTTTTAAGTGCATCAATACTATCCATAATTTTCATAAATCTAAACCTTGATGATATTGATGTTACCTTGATTTGGCTTAAGAGAAGAGGATCCTGATTGCTCATTTAACTGGAAGAACTTTTGATCATCAAACTTGATCCCACAACTTGGAACCACAACTTCCCATGCTACCTTTGTCCCACAACACTTGGGAACTAAGTCCAACACAGCTTCCAAACACTGTCTGCATCCTTCCTTATCAAGCTCTCTAGCACACTGCAGAAATCCATATCTTTTACCAGTTTCATTCGAATTAAACTCACTCGCTGCCCATGATTGATTAGTCTCTACCGTCACTTTTCTTATCAAAGTCCCTATGTAATCCTCTACTTTTGTAAGTTCAGTTGAGTCTTTTATCTTTTTCGATCCAGTAACATTCCACGACGGTGTTGTGGAAACATTTCCAAAGAAATTCTTGTTAGAGTAACGAATTATGCATACATCATAAAATATAACAGCCGTGTCACTGTTAGGACAACGTTGAGCAATTTCTTTGACAGCAGTGTTGATACAAAATTGACAGAAACTTCCTGTGACGTCAGCCCGACAATCGTAGTTCCCATAAACATCATCACTGGTGTTGTTGTTGCTGCCTATTTTGTTGTTGTTAAATTCTTTTCCTGTGGCAGAATCTGAGTTTATCCACAAGAGGAATTTGTTTACGTTGGATTTGTATGAAGCTGTGAGAGATTTTTCTGTTGAGTTTTTACAAAAATTATACAAGAAAATTGGAACTTGTGCACTTGTTGGTGTGAAGTGAAAGAGAAAAAGGAGTAGGAGCATGAAGTTATGAATGCTGATACATGTCATGGTGAGTTTTGATTTGTGATTAGTGAATGTTCTTTTAATTTATCTTCAATCTTATGTGACAACTGACAAAAGATAGCAAAATTCATTGATGTTCAACCATATATTTGTCACAAAAGTCAAAACATATTTGATTTAATGTATGAAGATTTCATAGCAGTCTTTCATGAATAAAAACAATAATAATTATGCAGTGCGATCCTCCCTCCAGTCTTGAATCAAATGTTTTGATTTTGTTTGTATTAAAATATGTGAGAGTAGTCTTCGGAGGTAACAAGTTCACCTAACTGCTCATTTATGTCCCAATATGCTATGACAATATCTGCCACATAGATCCACAATGCTAATGTTTCGTAAGGGGCATTATTTAGCAAGTCTAAAGTTGTAAGGATTCATTGAACTTTTTTGTTTTGTTTTTCTTTTAGTTTTACATAAGTTCTCTTCACTGGAGGCAATCCTATTTAATTAAGTCATGTCGGACATTAAATGTGAGTACTTCTATTATCAGAAATGTGAACATTGTTGGTTTACTATGTTGGGAGAGTCTAATCTCATTCCCTCAACTTTGTTGATAGAAGTTGTGTTTTATTAAATGGAAAATGTTAAAAGGCACGACAAAATTTTCGTTGAAATTGCACAAACTATTCCTCTGAGTAATTAATCTTGCTGACAGTAATGCTTTGGCATTTGGCACTTGATCTCATGATGATTTATATTTAACTAAGCTGATTCACCAAATAAAACATGAATTTGGAGCATTTTATCGGTGCAACATTGACAGGGAAGATGATGGTGCTACTACCGACAACAATTTTAGAATATCTTAGTTTATTATATTATATTTTATATATCTTAGTTCATCTTTATCTTTTAAATCCATAAACCAACAAGAAGGTCATTCACCGAACAAAGTGTGTATTCTGAGCATGTCGTGCATGAGTTCTGCATTAAATCTCTCGTACTTCCTCCGTTTCATAATAACCGAACCATTTGCAAAAAAATATTGTCTCAAAAAAATTGGTCCATTTCACTTTTCTATACAATATTAATTACTACCTCTGTCCCTAAATATATAAGTCTTTTTTTCATAATTACGGAAATTAAGAAAATTGGTTGTAGTATTAAATTTGTATATAATTACTATTGTTTTTACAATTTTATTTTTGAGAGAGAGTTAATTTATGTTTTCAACGTAATATTTATTGTTTTTTTTTGACAAAAAACATAATATTTAAAATTTTTCTATTTGCACCACATATATTTCTGATTACACCCAAATTTTCTTAAAAGTTTTTAATAAGACCAAAATTGCGTTTTTATATAAATTCTCTTAAAATCTTGATCTCATTCCTTGTCACTCTCTTTCACCCACAAACGATCAAACAATCATGATGTTCAATCAATCTCTGTAGAAGACTAAAGAGTGAATCAAAACTTTTTCATTTATACTCGATTGCATATAAGTAAACGAATTTCTTCTTTTTCAATAATGCTAGTTTCAATTTTTTTTTCTTCTTGTTCAACTGCACTGTACGACGATTTCAATGTTGAGGTCAACTTAAATTCAGTTTAAGTAGGTTCATGTAAACCTAGTTTACATAACCTACTTAATCTGAGTTTACATGACCTACTTAAACTAAGTTTACATGTACATACTTAAACTGAGATTACGTAGAATCATTTAAAACCTAAGTTTACATGTACATACTTAAATTGAGATTACGTATAATCATTGAACAAGGTTGAACTTTTAGATGTACACTTAAACTTAGTTTACATGACCTATTTAAACTGAGTTTAAGATTAAATTACAGTAGAATACATAAACAAGAAAACACAAATTGAACTCAGAAAAAGTTTAGAATGAGGGAACCCATGACAAGAAAAACATAATGGATCAAAGAACACAACTTGCTAACCTTATTTGCTTTGAATTTTCTTTGAAATCTTGCATAGAAGGGATAAATCTAATTGAAGAAGAAAAAACGGAAGATGGATTTTGGGGTGTAACCATGAAAGAAGGAAGAGTCTTTTTGAAAATTAAATTTTATACAAAGGTAATTTTATCATTATGGAGTGTAACCAAGATTATACAGGGTGTAATTAGAAAAACTTTAATGTTTATTGTTGATCGAAGAAAAAGATGCAAAATAAATAACGGTATATTGGTAAATAAATAATTAATGTCGAGGAAATACCAAAAGAGTCTTATAAAAAGGGACAAATTTTTTCTCAAAAGGTCTTATAATTAGGGACGGAGGTAGTACTTTTTTCCAATTATAACACTAATTAATACTACTTTCACCACTCCCAATTCAATATATTCTACTTGCATTTATAAAAAAGGACAAAAATTTTTCTAAAAAGAGTCTTATAACAAGGGACGGAAGTAATACTTTTTTTCAATATATTCTATTTGCATTTATAAAAAAGGACAAATTTTTTCTCAAAAGGGTCTTGTAATAAGGGACGGAAGTAATACTTTTTTTTAATTATAATACTACTTTCACTACTCTCAATTCAATATATTCTACTTTGTATTTATGATAAAAAAATCATTTTTCTCCCTATTTTATTTATACATTTTTTCTTAATAAGTGTGAAATGAATCACTCAGTTAAAATGCGGAGGGAGGGAGTACCATATAGCAACGTTCCTTATCTCTCCAGCTCTTATTGACCCTTTGCTCTGTCCAATTTATGTTCGTTCATCTTCCTCCTCTCATCACAGTCTTCTATCTCCACCGACGACCTCTCTTCCCCGGTGATGATCTCTCCCTAAGTCCCTCTCCTTCACATTATCGTCATCTGTATCGACGTCCCACTCGTCACACATTCATCTTCTTCCTATCGCACCAACCTTCCACATCCGTTGAACCCACCTCCGTCGCCGGTAGTCACCGGCCACCAAGTTGTCGTATCTCTCTCTTACACATGCTGGCCGCACGACGGGAACACCGACAAGGTGAGGCGGCGCCGACCAGATCTGTTTCTTTCTTCCATTTGATAATTTAAAAGAAAACAAAGAATAACCACAAAATAAAACACGCAAATCTGATCTTAATAAATATAAAATTGGCAATTTATAAAGGCAGATGAAGATTGAATCAGGGAAGGTCAGGAGGAAGACAAAGGATTCACACAGAGAAAGGGGGCATATAAATTGGGACAGGTGCTGTAAATTTTCCTACAGTTTTATTCTTGTCTGTTGGATGTATTTATGTCACAAGACTCACAATTTTGTAATCTAATCCAATGGCCTGAATTAAAAACTACGTGTAATTTCCGCTTTTTAGTTATAACTTTGTTAAAAGACATCTTTATAAAAATTAGTTCGTGTCTTTTAGCAAATGCTCATAGAATAACTTGTTAAAAGACACCTTCATAAAATGTGTCCTATAACAAAACCTATATATATTGTAAAAATTGAGAGTTAATGATTAATTACTTTGTTTGGAAACATTAAACAATATCATTTAAAAGATATTAACAAAATCCTAATTAAGATATTATTAGGAATTATAATCAGCATATTGTGCAAGGCTTCAAAGCTAGTCAAAGCCGTCCAATTTGATTTGGCTTAATTGAGCGTATTCATTCTATTACTCCCTCAATTCTTACATGCATGTCTTTTAAAATTGTATTGTATGTCAATGTTTTAAATATTAGATTGTAAATAATAATACTTACAAGGCTTAATTATGCAATTAGTGTCTATGACTCATCCTTATAAAACCAAATCCTTTCAATTTGACCATACAATTTCAGAATAAAAATTGGTAGACACCCTTAATATGTACACTCTTTTGCACCACTCTAAAAAATTTCAGTTAACTCAATATATGGTCTGTGTGACCATATATTTTTAGTTGCATAACCACTTTTTAGAGCAGAAAAATGTGGTCATACAACTAAAATGCATGTGATCATTTAGTTAACTAAATAAATTCTGGAAAAATAGTGGTCACGCAACTAAAAAAAAGTGGTCATACAGACCATATATTTGGTTAACTAATTTTTTTTTTCAGTTGTCAATCTAAATTCTTATTCCTCAAATGTCAACCGGTCGCGGTTATAATTTTGTAAAGCATGCATGCTAGCAATGATAAGGTAAAGATGTTTATTGGCTTTTAATATGCCTGCTGAAGAAACAGATGGATTGATTGGTAATATGTTCATCCAATCTTCAATTATTTGAGCTAGTTGCTTTTCTTGCCTAAACCATCTGTGGAATTCAAATAAAAATGAGAGAAATGGGTCCTTCATTAATTCCTAGCCAATCAATGCTTGTTTGAAATGTTATTACTACCATAATGCTGATGAAACAATAATGCAAAGGAAGCTGCCTAGACATGAAGGTCAAATAGTTGCATATCATGACTAGAGATCGAAGGATAGTTTCATGCACATTGATATTTATCAAATGGTGCAAAAGCATTCTTGCTCTGGCAGCCGATATTACTCTAAGTCGAAACTTTCAAGGCATGTATAACCTGTGTGAATAGTTGCTCTCAAATACCTCATTTTATGTCACTGATAAAAAATTTATATATATAATTTTTTTATTTTTGGATTTTTGTTTATGCAAATAAAGTAAATAACTATTCAGACTCGTGATTGCTTTGGAGGCACAAAATGCATGGCCTATTTTTCAGTTGGATGTGAAATCAACATTCATACATGGAGACTTGACACAACAGCTATTCATTGATCAACCTCCTTATGGTTATATGAAACTTAGCAGTGAAAATAAAGAGATGGTAGAAAATTGCTCGCTGTTTATTTATATGTTGACAATCTTATATTCACCCGAAATGATAGTGCCATGATAGAAAGATTCAAAAAGTCTTTGATGGTCGAATTGGATACGTAGAATCTTGGAATGATGTACTATTTACTTGGCATCGTAGTGGTACAATATCTGCAGCTGGAAATTTTATTTCTCAAAAGAAATACATGCGAGAAATCTTGGACATGTTTCCAATTAAAAAATGCAACTATGTGAGCAAATCTAATGAAGTTGTTTTGAACCTGTTACTAGATCCCAAAAGAAAGAAAATTGGTAGTAGACTTCACAAGAAAAGTTAAGGAAAGAAAATTGCGTGGCTTTATGGTTAGTGACTGTTCATGTACAACTTAAAAGTTTCACATCGCTTTGGAGTTGAGGTCAAGGGTAGTTTATATACAACACCCGCACTCCTCAAACCAACGAGGCGCCTTTTATAAAGGACAAAACCGTGAAGGGCTTACACCAAAAGCAGACAATACCTCGGAACACGGTGTGGCGTACTTGAGGGTCAAAGGGAACAGTGATTAAGTTGGAGATTTTAAAGATTGAAAAAGTATTTCGTCTTGTGTTTTCATGCTTGGTTTTGAGCTTTGTCAACTGTCACTTTACCAACAACTAGGCAGAGTTTGTTGCTCAAACAACATGTGATTGAAAAGAAAAAGAACAACTTCCTACCTGTCCCTAGAGGAAAATAGAAGGGCTGTTTGCAGCCAAAGAAACACCGAATGCCTCTCTGAGTTGCATTCTTTATTTTCAAAATATAACCTATATCATTACCCAAAACTAAAATAAAGATGCACAACACTAAAGAGAATTGTTTGAAGGTAACAAAATCGCTTTAAATGCTAACATATTCAAGCAACAGACCTTATGGTGGTTGATGCACTTGTATAGACAAGCAACAATTTTGGAGATATCCTATAAACTAGAAGCTAATTCAAACTACAACATAAGATCAACTATCTAGGTATAAAACTAGTAATAGTAAGTTCGTTAATCGAGTTATCGGTGTAACTTTTTGAAGTGGAATCTCCATCATTGAACATTCTTCCGACCGAAAATGCTGGTTTTTTCGGTTTTGGAAGGACCATCGTGTCACTCCCTAGCATGAGAACAATGGTGGACATGGTTGGTCGATCTGCAGCGTCTTCCTGCACACACAGTAAACCGATGTGTACGCACTTCATAACTTCGCTTTCAATGTATGATTTTCTTTGGATGGGATCAACGAATTCCCAACTTTTCCCTTCACACCATAGTTTCCAAGTCTGCATACAAATATGAATATTTGTATATAAAGTTGCAACATTTTGTTAGAAAATATTGTGAAATAAAAAAACTTATTTATGTTTTCTAGGTAGTTGGTTCATAAGAAACATACTATAGCTATTTATAGTTATTTACTTTCTTGGTGAGAGGCATGTAATGTAATGATATTTGAAGGCAGTAAACCTGAAACTTGAAACTAAATTTTTATTGTTAACTTGGTGGCGTGGGGGTAAAATGCAAGATACGTGATCAAGTTCCCTTTTCTGGTGGTATATAATGGCTCTCTTTTGATGGCCTCTAATCTCCCTTTTGATGCAAAATTTCAAAAAAGAAGGATTTGTTTTTTTTTTTGTGGTGAATTATAAAAAATAAAAACTTCAGGTCATAACTCATAAGAAACAGTTCGGCTCACAATAAACAGTTCGATTTGAAAAAGTGTACATCGGTTTTCAGCACAGGTTTCAGTTCCATTAGATTCAAAAATATAGAACCAATTCACCTAACCATTTTATCAGTTCAGTTTGGTTTGGGGTTGAACCATTAATGATTATGTGTTTTCCAAACTGCTGTAAATCTGTACTGGTTCGGTTCGGTTCAGTTTTATTTTTCAAACAAATTACGAACAATCCTTGCTACTATGGCCAAGTGGTCTAAAATTTCAAGTTCATATCTTATAGACTCTCTTTTATATATTAGCTATGTTTTATATCGTAGAGAGGATCTCACCTAAAGGCTATGCTAGGCTTCATATAAGTATAGAACGATTTATATGTGAGAAGAAAAACTTACATATAAGAGAAGTGTTTGCCTATGTTCTGAAAGAAAGAATTCACCGTTCCGTTTTCCATAAATTATTTCCAATACGAGCACTCCAAAGCTAAAAACATCAGACTTCACTGAAAATAACCCAGCCATAGCATATTCTGGAGCCATGTATCCGCTATTTAAAATCAATAGAACACTTTCAGTTGTGAATGATATGAAATTTTCTGATACCTTTTTCATATACAAAGTAGAGTTGTCACTGACACTTACTAGGTTCCCATGACTCTTTTTGTTTCTGTCTGACTTTGGCCTTTTTCAAACCTTCTTGCCAATCCAAAATCTGATATTTTTGGATTCATTTCATCGTCCAAAAGAACATTGCTTGCTTTCATATCTCTGTGAATAACTCTAAGTCGAGAATCCTCATGAAGATATAACAGTCCTCTTGCAATCCCGTTGATAATGTTTAGCCGTAAATTCCAATCCAGTTTATTATGATTTCCTAAATCTGCCAAGCAAAACTAAATTGGAACAAGAAAAAATATAATCATGAAAGAAACTGAGATGAATAAAGTTTTTGTGAAAACATACTGAAAAGGTGAAAGTCAAGGCTTGAATTTTGCATGTACTCATATACTAGTATCTTTTCATTTTGTTCAAAGCAACAACCCAAGAGTTTCACAAGGTTTCTATGTTGTAGTTTTGCTATGAAAATCACTTCATTCTTGAACTCCTCTAAACCTTGACCTGATGTTTCTGAAAGCCTTTTGGCCGCAATTTCAGTCCCATCCGGTAATGTACCCTGACGAAAAGATCAAAACGTGAGAAATGAGAATAAGACTATATCAAAATTTTAGAGAAAAACTATTTTATGCTTGTTTGGATTCAAAATTCAAAATTCTTGCAAACCTTGTAAACAGATCCAAATCCACCTTGTCCTAATTTACTTGACTCCGAAAAGTAATTAGTGCTTTGTTGAAGTACAATTAAAGGGATTATTGGAAGGTCTCCATTCAATGAATCATCTCTTAGAACATGACTATGAAAATCTAGAGGAGTGGTGCTCAACGTCGATTCACCTACCAAGGAAGCTAGTAAGTTTGAATAATAATGATATGTTATCAAAGATAAGTTTATGAAATTAGGATTGAAGAACTTTAAACATGTGCAATAACTTGTTATAATTACCTTGACTTAACCTATTATTCCTTCTCCATGAGTAGTAGACACAACAAGTTAATAGAGCTACTGCCATTAGTACACTTACTAAGATGATGGTCAAGGTTTTTTTGTTACTTGAACCTTCCTGCTTGGCTGCAACAATGACATGTATTATAGGTTGAATGCATTTCAAATGGACATGAATATAGAAGAAAGTTATAATCTTTCAAATGCACCATTTCATATCCTTTAATCACAACTAAAAGATACTTTCAAAATTAAGTGACCTAGACCCAACAATCTCATAAAATATTTTGACTCATGCCCTCCAGTTGAATCAGGTTAAGATTTAAACCAAAATAGTTTGATTAATAAAAAAAATGTCCCCCTTCATTTAGTTACAATCGGCATAGCCACTTTGCTACTGAATTAACACACTTTCAATCAAGGTTGTCAAAATCGGGATTTTGCTTCAGGTCGAAAGGGAAGAGTAAAATTAAAAATCGCAATTAAAATCGAAAGATTTTCCTCAACTACTTCTGTGGAATCGATATAAGAAATTGTAAAATTGCAATCAAAATCGATGGATTTTACCAACTAAAAAATAATGCTAAATATATGTTATAAATGGACAAAATCCATCAAAATCGTTTTAAATCCTGCTATTTTGATTGAATTTCACGATTGTGTGATTTTGATGCCATTTTACTAGGATTTTGCCTATTTTGAGATTTTGCTATGGATTTCAGTCGTTGAAGGTGAATAAAGTCGCAAAATCCTGAATTTTAGGATTTAAGTCGGGATGTTTTTAACAACCATGATTTCAATACACAGGTCAAAGAACAATGCAAGATCAACAAGGTTTTATATTGCATCTAAAAGATATCCTAAAACTTAAATGCATATATTCATATTTTTCCTGCTACTCAAATCCTTGAAATGAGTCTTTCTTTAGGCAAAAAGACATACCTTAAAGGATTTTTTAAATTTTTTTAAATGAGTTCAAATTAACAAGCTAGCAATTAGGGAAAAAAATTTCCCCACCCTCAATATGACTACATACGTACACATCTGAAAAAACACAAATTATACCGTTCAAATGTATACTTCAAGACAAATCATCATGTCCAGAAATAATCTTTTTGGACATGTCTTACTTTTTAGAAACCGAGGCGAAAACTGAGTAATATATAGCTCCCAAAAAATCATTTAATATTACCTGGATTTGGCAAAGAAGAGGACCCTGGTTGCTCAGAAGATACCTGGAAAAACATTTTATCATCAAACCTAACTCCACAACTTGGAGCAACAATACCCCACATTACTGATGTTCCACAACACTCAGCAACCCTATCTATCAACTCCTTCAAACACTCTTTACATCCATTATTATCAAGATCTCCAGCACACTGAACCAAACCATATCTTTTCTCAGTCCCATTCCAATCAAACACGCTCGTCGCCCACATTCTATTAGCATCTGTCGTCTTCCTTATCAAATCCTTCATCAAACTCTCGGCTTTCGCGAAATCTCTTGAGTCCTTTATTGTTTTTGGTCCAGTTAAATTAAATGAAGGAGATAAGTTGATTTTTCCAAAGAAATTCTTGTTAGAGTAACGTAGTATGCACATGTCATAGAATATAATAGCTGAGGTACCATTTGTACAAGTTTGTGAAATTTCTTTGACAGCACTGTTGACACAGAAATTACAGAAGTGTGCAGGTATGTCGCCGCGACAGTCATAGTTTCCATAAACTGTGTCATTGTGATCATTCTTGTTGCTTCCTATAGAGGTTAGGTTAGATTCTTGGCCTGTTGAAGAAATAGTGTTCATCCATTGTAGGACTTTGTTAACGTTGGTTTTGTATGAAGTGGTGAGAGGTTTTTTAGTTGAGTTGTTGCAGAAAGTGTTCAATGAAATTGGAGTTTGTGAATTTGTTGGTGTGAAGAGGAAGAGAAGAAGAAGCATGAAGCTAAGAAGAAATCTCATAATGCTCATGGTGGTAATTGACTAGTGAAACTTTTTTTCAATATAATATATGCTTATGTATAATTTTTTTTTACTTTTTATCCGACTTTTCAAGAGATTTGACATTGTTACATTCTTAAAGATGAATTTAAATTCAGAATCTCTTTTTTTAGGGAAAATTTAGAATCTCTTATTAAGTTGGAAGAGTAAATTGTTATATTAATGATTGTTTCGTCAAAAAGTTCACAAAACAATATGTAAAATGAGATTATAAATTGTCAAGAGTATTATGACAAAAAATAATAATTTCATATAATCTTAAAACCAAAACTAAAAAGGAAGGAAATGAGTATTGTTTTTCAATTTTTTATTTTATTATATTAGCATGACAATTTAAAGTTTGAACCATTTTATGTACTATATAGCAGTGGCCATTACTCCCTTGTTGGTTCCCCCCTCTGACTCATTTATATCCCATGCCAACTGGCCTGGGTTGACTAACTTTCACGAGTCATCATCACTAGTAACCGATGGGTAATGAGAAGAAAAAAAAAATCAAATTATACGCGTTTTATCGTACAAATGAAATATTAATATTATTTTTTCTACTATATATTTAATTATTTCTCTTCTTCAATTATTTAATTTATCTTTTTCATACAATTTTATTTAATCATGTTCAAAATTAATGCATGTACAATTTTATTTGACAGCATGTTCAAAATTATTTGACATAAAATGGGTTAGTTTTTTTTTTTTGAAGAAGCTAAAATGAAATATATTACCAACGGAAATTGTGCTTCCTAGTACAAGGTGTACCAAGGAAGAACAACTAGGTCTGAACAATATTTACAAGGAAAATGAAAATATATACAATAAAGAAAGAAACTATTAACCTATGCCCAACATGGTGAACGGACTAAGCCACCAGCCATGTAAATTGAGGGGAAGAGTAACGTACTT
>Ga0315914_1001027_pt1 | contig 39880 bp, 22 predicted proteins | sample MpolenodulesMG_FD_203920 | JGI IMG/M metagenome (GOLD analysis project Ga0315914, IMG submission 203920) | Medicago polymorpha root nodule microbial communities from Los Angeles, California, United States - elongated nodules | ecosystem: Host-associated > Plants > Roots > Nodule | place: USA...
CTAAACTAAGATTCTCATAAAAGAAAAACGATACACTTGCATGCAAATTTTTATACAATTGTCTTAAATTGAATTGTTCATCAAATTTAGTTATTTACATACTACACAAACCATCGTTACAATAAATAAATATTCAAACCATCTATACAATAACTTGATATTCATTAGGAATAAATTTATAAAATAAAAAATTTCTAAACATTGCATTGCATTTGTCCTACGTACAAATAGATAAATTGTGGTTAAGTAAACAACTTTACCTTTAAAACGAATCACCACTAATGAGCATATATATCTACAAATGAAACTTGGAATGGTGTGTGAAATGGAATGGTGACCAAATGAAACCAAATAGATTATTAAGAAAACTGCAAATGACCCAACACCAGCTGCAAATGACTGCAAATAAATCCAAACTGAATCAAAAGCTGAATAGAATCAAAACTGACAAATCAAAAGCTGAAATCTGCAATAGAATCATCAACCAAAATCAAAATGGAATTGGAATAGTATAATTAACAATGAAATTGTCATTTAAATCGTAAATCAAAATCGATATCAAATTGAGAAAGAAAAAATTGCAGACCTACATCGACGGTGGTCTTCCGACCACGGTGCCAGAAGTGGAGTCGATGGGAACATAATAGAGAGAGAAGATGAACCAAGAAGGTATGAAAGGAGGCGATGGGAGTCTAGGAGAATGAGAGAAGAGGCAAATTTTATTTGTTTAGCAATGGTTAGGGCGATTTGTTTTGATAAGCATGAGTGATTACGTTTAAGAGTAAGAGAAAGGAAACAATGGAAACGATTTTGCTTTGTTTTCAATAAAAATAGGATAATTAGTTTGGAAACGATTTTGCTTTGTTTTCAATAAAAATAGGATAATTATTTTGGAAACGATTTTGTTTTGTTTTCAATAAAAATAGGATAATTAGGTTGGAAAGGATTTTGATTTGTTTTTCATAAAAATAGGATAATTTGTTTAGGTTGGAGGGAAACGTATCACAAAAATAGGAAACGATTTTGATATTTAGTTTGGATATGATTTTGTTTTGTTTTTTAATAAAAGGAAATAATAAGAGCGATTTGTTGTTTTTTTTGTTATGGATAAAATCTGTTTATTTTGCGATCTGTTTAGTAAAATTATGCAGAAAAATTAGGAGTGATTTGTTTATTTTGATTTCCATAACAATTAATATTTTGTTTAAATTAAATAGGGTAAAATTAAGCAGAAAAATTAGGGTAAATCTAGGGCAAAATATTGCTTAAAGGTTAACTTTAAGTAATAAGAGATGAAAATAACAAACATGTAACAATCATTCCTTAAAAAAAAAAACGTGTAACAATCATTATTAACAAAGAAAATAACAAACATAACTTCTCTTTTGTTTTCGAAAACAAATTGCATGTTAATCTCTATAAATATGTTAAACTCATTCAAATTTACAATCATATTTTCTCAAGATTATTTACAAAGTGTTTACGCAGTGCACAAATACAAGTACCAGGTAACCTTTTCATAGTTATTTTGCTTCTTCTCCCTTGCATGTTTTCTTATAATTATTTATTCCTTTTTTTGGCTACTGTTATATTTTATTTTATTTTATTTTTGTTTTTAACTATTATTTATAAAGATTTTTTCAACAATGGTGTAAGACTATTAAACTTTTACATACGTGATTATTTCTTACTTTTATATTTATATTATTATACTTGTGTATGATGATGTTTAGAAAATTTATATAATTATAATTAGGCCCCGTTTGGTTTGAGCTTATGAAAAATAGCTTACGTAAATAATTAAGCTTTTATTTTAATTTATAAACTCTCACTAACGAAAATTGTATCTTCATAAACGGGTTTTTCATAAACTACCTTAAAAACTTATAAATAGTACATAAAAACTTATTATTTGCATAAGTTGTTTTATATAAGCTCTAAAATAAGATAATCCAAACGGGCCCTTAATATATTATAATATTGTTTTTTACATCTTGATTAATTTTATCAATTTTTTTTTTGATAATTGTGGTTTGATTCTTTGATTTTTTTGTTAAATTAAAAATATTTAAAATTTCGATAATTGCTTATGTAATGTCACATCCAAACACTTCAATTTATGTAAGTACTTTTTAGTGTACATATCCAAACGTAAATAAGTTATTGAGTATAAGAGCTTATGATGTAAGCTCTAATGCTATAAACTCTAATGCTTTAAGCATCAATATAAGATATAAGCTGTTTATCCGAACCAACAATCATATGATAGGGATCTTATTTACGAGTCTGAATCTGCTCCGGTTTTTCAGTCCCTTGCTTAGATGCATGACAAGTGGCACATACAAAATCAATGGCTGAGATTAAATAGGGTAAAATGAACCTTCCACCCACAGTTCCCTTTCTTCTTCACAACCGCACCTTCCTCCCTCTCACTGCCGTTAGTCCCCGTTGTCCGCCAAATAGTCATCTCGCGCCGCCGTTAGTGCTCGCCGCTCTCCCCACCTTATTGCTCTGGTTTTCAAAAGAGCACAAATAAAAGAGAACAAGGGGATGGCAGTATCAGTTGTTTAATTTTGTATCTTTTTAACAATTACTGTTTTTCAAAGTTTATTCTCAACCGTGGATTTTGCTTTGGCACGTGTCAAACATCTAGGTAGGGAACTGGGAAACTGGAGTAGATCTGAACTCGTCTCGTTCGGTCTTCACTCCCTCTCCCTCAAGTTCGAACCTAATACGCAGTTGTGCAACCTCTCCGCCCTCCCCCGTCACCGTTCCTCGCCGTTGTGCCTCCCATTGCATCATCTTCTTCTTCTTCGAAACTCTAGCCTCCAGGTTTCTTGTTTCTCTCTTGAATCACATAGGTCATGTTTAATTTCAAGAAAACTTCACACTGCTTTCACCTTTTAGGGTTTTCCTCCCATTATTATTGGAAGCATGCTGCAATTTGATTTCAATCATCATTGTTGAAACCCGATTGAGTAACCGCTATTATTGTGATTGCTTCCTCATTTGGGGTTTTGTTGGAGAACAGGTATACATATGAGTGTAGTGACAGATTCTCCTGCACATTCTTCTGGCAGCGATGACTTCATTTCATATCTCAATGATGCTCTAGATGCAAGTTCACCCGACTCATCGTCAGATGAAGAAGCTGAAACCCAAGACAAGCTTGAGGATGTCAGGTACTCTTCATCACCCGTTTCATATGAGTGATTTTACAGATTCATTGAAATCTTTTAGGTACTCTCAATTATGATTTGTTAGTGGATTAAACATTGTTTAATGCGGTTCTTATACAAATGGACATATCTTAAAATTTTGTTTTCGATAGATTGCAATGGTATTTGATTGATCAATGTAGCCGACCGTATGTATAAAAAAGTTGATTTTTGTTGTTGGGTGTCGTGGTTTGTATAGAGATACGATGTACGATAATAGAATGTTATTGCGTTGTTTGGTCCATGTAGTGGACCTCACCTAGTGGGATAAAATTTGTTGTAGGGTATTGTGGCGGTTCAGACTTTTCTCATAGTTTAATTTTAGTAAGCTGCTCACTAGCTACTCTCAACCTTTTTTTAAAGTGATTTCTCTTATCATTATCATCAGTTATGCCTTTTCTTCTTAACTAGTCAAATGAAAGTACTTTTATCTATGTTTTACATATTCTCCTGTATGAAAAATTAGTTTTTTGGTGTGTGGAAATGCAAATCACACAAGCTTATAGGGAAATTTTACCGTGTAATTGTAAGTTCTCAATGTTGGGGAGTAAAGAACCACTAACAAATAAGTTCACTGCGGAAGAGATAAAAATGTTATGGTGGCTGACTGATCATGCAAAATAGAACCAGGAGTAAATCATCGAAGATAAAGCTGTGATCACTTCGATTGAATAAAAGATAGTAGGGTCTCATCCTTAGCTGTTAAGGGATATGTCAATTGTCAAGATACATTTTTGTAAAATAGTGCAATAGTTAAATTGTTAGGGGTTAAGAGGTACTAAATGAAAAATAGGAGTCCATGATCCATCTGGACTCAAATGACCTATCTGTAGACATGATCCATGATATTGATATAGCATTTTGTATCGCTTGGCATTGATCTATGTAGCCGACTCCAACCTATCGGGAGAAGGCTTTAACTATTTTTGTTTTTGTTGAATTTTGAACCAATTAGCATAAAGCTATAGGAGAGACAGGGGTCATATGGTTCCTATTTTTTGTGTCTAAGATACAACAACGCATTCTTTGATTTTTTTGGTTTCAGTTTTTTATCATTTTTTTTTTTGTGCTTACACTTTACTTTACGAATTAAAGCAGAAATAAAAGACGTAAGTTGGAGAGCACTGAAGAAACTGAGGGGTCTACTTCAGAAGGAATCATGGAACATAAACTAGGTAATTAATTGTTGTTTCATTGCTAGGAACCAGAATCCATCCCGCCACACTTGCATGATTTTTTTATTTATTTTAAATTTGTTCATAAACAACTTTTTAGAGCAAGCAAACCAATTTAATTTTTAATAAAGGATATCACAATGTTTGTTCTGTTGGTGTATCAGCATTTAATGCACTACTTTACTTGTACAACCTAAGATTTTTAGACGGGTATGGTTATTTGCAACTGCCAATTTTCTTTACTTGAACCATTCCTCTCCCTCCCCCCATTAACCAAGAAACTGGATTGAATTTACTGATGCATACTCCCTCCGGTCACATTTATAAGCAAAAAAACCATCTCACGTCTTGGTCACTATTATAAGCAAAACTTAAACCACATTTAAACTATTTCACACTACTATTCCTAATATAGCCTTATTTTATTTCACTTTATCTTTTAGGCATTTATTTCACTTTTATTTACCAACAGTACATTTGATTTTCAAGGAGTTCCGAGAAACAGGCTTTTGAGGAGTACAGTAACGATATAAAAAGGAAGAGTCATAAATTGTTGAATGCTTTGGTAGAGTTAAATGGAACTAAGAGTAAGACAAAGCGTTCTTTTTGAGAATGTTAATGTGAGACTTCATTTTTTTTCTGATAAGTAAACGCACACGAGTTGAGTGGATACAAGTTTTGGAAGTCAAATTAATGCTCTCGTTGAGTGTTTCACATTAAAATAAATTGGTGAATTTATTCCAACAAAAAAGTGGTCAAATTTTTTGGTTAAATTTAAAAAGGGTAATACGGTAAACTTGACTCATGTTTTATATCAAATCAAGAAAATTAAGTTAACTGAATTCCTTAAACACCGCGAAAACAGTTTTTTTCGCTTATAAATGTGACCAGAGGGAGTACGCAACTAGATGTTTTACGCTTTGGACAGCCTTTTTTATGGGCCACTGGGTTGCAACCATACCTCATTTAAATTTATTTTTAAGGGTCCAGATTATGCAAAATCTTTTCAAATCTTTGTGAAAATATGATAGTGAATCTCATAACTTATCATTTCATTTTGAAAGTGTTGTAACACCTAGTGTCTCTCTCAGTTGTCGCAGAGTCATCCGTGAAGGTAGATGTATGTACACATCCTGGCTCATTTGGAGAGATGTGTATACGTTGTGGGCAAAAGTTGGATGGGAATTCTGGCGTGACATTTGGGTACATACACAAGGTATACATTGTTTCTGATGATTATTTCTGGAATTACTCCATCTGTCCCAAATTATACTACGATTTGATCATTTCACACAAATTAAGTGTAATTAATGTTGTATGGGAAAGAGAAATTATAAGTCATTTTACAAAATTATCCTTCATTAACGGTATAGCAAAGATAAATTAAAGAATTGAAAGAAGAGAGTAATAAATAGTTGAGGGTATAGTAGGAAAAGTAACATTTAATACTTCATTGGTATTGTAAAGTGAATTATATTTTGGAATAAAAAATTTCTCCAAAACGACTTACAATTTTGGACAGAGTAATAATTTAGATTTGGACAGTTGTTACTGCGACATGGTGCAATTTTCAAATGACTGTTTGATCGACTGAGTGGTTTTTATCAATCATGACCAATAAGTGTAGACTGTGGCAAACCTATATATGTTCATCTACTGTGCTAGGGAACTTGCATATAACTAAAAGTTTACAGTTGAATATGTTCTATGCACTACCAAAGTTTGATGATGTGAAGATTCTATCAGTTGTATACAGATCATAATATATCATGCATTGTTTAATATATAAATTGTATATTCATTCTTATGATTTGGTTAGCATGATGGTTGGGCTAGTAATGTTAGCATGTAAGTACAATCCAGTTAATCTATCTAGCTTAACCTGCAATAGTGTATTTGAATATAATGGAAAGTTTTGTATTTGCAGGGATTGAGACTTCACGATGAGGAAATTTCTAGACTGCGCAATACAGACATGAAGAAATATTTATGTAGTAAAAAGCTTTACTTAGTTCTTGACCTAGATCATACATTGCTAAATACCACTATCCTTGGTCATTTGAGCTCAGAAGAGTTGCATTTACTTAACGAGACAGATTCTCTAGAAGGTATACCAATGTGCCTTTTCTTTTGGCAATTGACATCATGTTTTATTTTAGAAGGTTCTGCTCAATGCATTTCCTCATCTTTGTTGCTTTTTTCACATACCAAGTATGAACTTTATCTTTTTATACAACAGGAGACCTGTATTCAGCATAAATGCTAGACGTGTTCTAGTTCAGCTGTACTGTCATTATATCATCTTTCAGTGAAATGTTGGCATTATACCCTGTTCTTCTTTTGTAAATGTATGAAGATACATTAGTAAAAATGTGTTGAAGGAACGAATGAGTATTTTCCATATAATCTTACAGTTGTGCTTGCTGAATTATTTTTAAAAAGCTTGCACAAGCTTGATGCATTTTTTGTCTATGTCTCTGTTATGAAAAATTTGCCAAACAAGCCTTTGCTCAAGTTTCTGTAGTTGTTAAAAGACAGATATCATTGTGTTATTCTGCAATTGCAAGTACCATGCTGGTCATCATCACATAGAACTCTGCATATATCATACGCAGCGTAGAGCCATGTTGTCGTATAAATAGTATCTCTGGTTTTGATGATAGTTTTTTAAGTAGATTGACATGATAACTCAAATTCCTGCATTTTTGGAAAATCAGGGTCTTTCCAGCTCGTGTACTTCATCATATGTGTATTCTCCATTTTGATAGCTTTTTCTTAATTTGATGTTTTGGGTATTTTTATGACTTTGTACATATGTTGCTTTCCTTAACGTGTACTATGAAATTATAGATGTCTCCAAAGGCAGCCTCTTCAAACTGGAGCATATGCACATGATGACAAAGTTGAGGCCCTTTGTCCGTACATTTCTTAAAGAAGCAAGTGAAATGTTTGAGATGTACATCTACACCATGGGTGATAGGCCCTATGCATTGGAGATGGCCAAGCTGCTTGATCCTCAAGGAGAATACTTCAATTCTAAAGTGATTTCACGAGATGATGGGACTCAAAGGCATCAAAAGGGGCTTGATATAGTGTTGGGGCAAGAAAGTGCTGTCTTAATTCTTGACGATACAGAACATGTGAGTTCACTGCTAGTTTCGTACTTCTTTTGCCGAATTACCTAATTTTAAATGTTTGTTTGATGATAGTTATTATGTGGAAGTCATTCTCATAATATTTTCTTTTACCAATATATATATATATATATGAGCAAATTAAACACAATCGTTTAAATGACAATTTTCGCTAAGCCTGATTAATCTATTTTGATGCTTACATTATACTAAATTGAAAAAAACACTGCATAGAATAACACATACCATCATGGTTTTGTCTTTCTCTTGTGAGGGTTTATGTGTGGCAGTTTGCCCTATTATTGGTTTAACGTTGATGTTTTTGATATTTAATAATTTTTTGGAATTGAATTAGATAGTTTCTGTAAAGTTTATTCTCTATACAGTAAGCTCATAGTTAGAAATGTGCTTTAGATCATCCATTTAATGTTTCAGATGTCATGGTTTTTCATTTATGAACTAAACTTTCAAATGAGATGTAATGTAATATATTGTTGCTAAAAAATGTTGTAGGCATGGATGAAGCATAAAAACAATCTGATATTGATGGAAAGATACCATTTTTTTGCTTCAAGTTGTCGGCAGTTTGGCTTCAATTGCAAATCTCTTGCTGAAACGAAGAGCGATGAAAATGAAACAGATGGAGCACTTGCAAAAATACTTGAAATGCTCAAGGAAGTCCACTGCACGTTCTTTGATGTGAGTCACTTATTATCATCTCATATCCTGATAAAAAATTCTGTTATTTTAGATATATTGCTAAAGTTGTGTGCTGTGGAACTTTTTGTAGAAACTTCAAGGAGATCTTGTTGATCGAGATGTGAGGCAGGTAGTTATCTTGATGATATTCGTCTGTCTTTTGTAGTTCTAGCATTTTGAAATTCTTATAATGTGGCTCCTGCGATCTCTTCATTTTTTTTTCAGGTTTTATCATCAGTTAGAGGGAAAATCTTAAGCGGGTGTGTGATCATTTTCAGCCGTATTAATCATGGTGCATTACCAACTCTCAAGAGGATTGCGGAGCGAATGGGAGCTACATGTTTGATGGAACTTGACCCCACTGTGACACATGTGGTTGCTACTGATGCTGGAACTGAGAAGTCTCGGTGGGCAGTCAAAGAAAAGAAGTTTTTGGTTCATCCCCGATGGATAGAGGCTGCAAATTACTTTTGGCAAAAGCAACCGGAGGAGAACTTCGTTGTAAAAAAGACCACTAATCCGTTGTAGTATAACACTGCTCTATTGGAGACGGATCAAAAACTTCTTTTAACTTCTCTTCTTGGTAGAAGCAACGCGAGGATAGTATAACTTTTTGCTTGTTTTCTTTGCTCCACATGTTTTTTGCCTTTCCTTCATTCCAACAAAAATTTAGTCTTTCATGATCATTTTTGAGTTTATGAAACAAAAGAAGTGGAAGGTTTACAATGGTATTGCAACTATAACATGTATAGTAATTTTTAGTTCTTATTGTTTTGTTGTACTCACATGTATCCAGGTTATCTCTCTCTCCAACGGCTAACTGTGGTTGGGAAAATCAACGGACATAATCTTGCAACAAAGTGTTGCATATGAATTTTGATCTTTGTATGAATCTTCCAAATTTAGCCCATAAAATTTCAGCCCCTTCTATTTTAGTCTCTAGCATAATTTTCATCCAATAGAAGTGATGTGGCAAATAGGATCATGTGCTTTTTACGAGGATGAAAAACTTATCTAACTCTAACCCTTATATTTATGGTTATAATATTATTTTTTTACGGAATATTTATAATTTGCACACACAATGGGTTGTATTAAAAAATACATGTTCAAAAATCTTGATGACAATTGAACATCAAACGATTTTTATATATGAACTAATATAGACAAAAATAATAAAGTATATTTTTTTTTTGACCAAAAATAATAAAGTATATTTGTACCCGTAAAAAAAATATTTAATACAATGTATTTAATACATACACTATGGTTAAAATATGAATAGTATTATACTATTTTTATTATAATTGAATTTTTTTTGGCTAGGTCATTTGATCCTTTAATTAATTTCAAATTTTCATTTTGGTCCCATAACTAATAAAACTCATGATTTAGTCCCTTATGTTTGCCTCCGTCTGTCAAATAAATCCTTCGCTGTTAAGTTTAATCTCAAATGTCTATAGTGGATCAATCTTGAGAGTAGTCCACCATAAATCCTATTAATTTTTTTAAATTTAAACCGTTTGATATTTTTTATTAAAAGAGGATTGTTAAATCATGTATGTCTATTGTATCTTCCGGTGAGTCAACAACACTTAATCTTTTCCCCATTTCTTAATCTTCTTCCCCAATGGCTTCATCATCTTTATTAACATTCATACTAAAATCCAGAAGAAAAAAAAAAACCAGAATCAAGTAAAAATTAACCCAGAGTCAATTAGAGGAGGCAGATTAAATTCATATCATTTAATAACATCTCTTTTGCAACCCTTTTTTTCTTTTTCGTTTCTTCTCTTCCCATTTTTTCTCCTTTCTCTTCTCTTCTCATTCCTTCATCCTCCTGTTTCCTTTCTCTTCCCATTTTTTTTTGTAACCCCCACCACTGCCATCACCTCGCCGTGAGGTACCACCATCATGTCATCCTCAACTCTGTTTGTCATCCTCACCATCACTCTCAGATCTGACCTCATAATCCACCACCATCACGCCTCCGGTTGTAAGAGAGAGAAAGCCACACGCCGCCGTTTAGATCCAACGGCGGTGAAGAGAACACGAGCGATGGTGGTAAAGGAAAGGGTTTGTGGTTGTTGGTGGTGCGACGGTGTGATGGTGGCCGATGGTGCGACGGTGTGGTGAGTTTGGTGTGGTGGTGATTGGTGAGCGAAAAAAGGAATGCACAAGATTGGGAGAGAAGAAAGACGAAATGAAAAGAAAAAAAAACGTATAATTATATGGTTGTGTAGTATATGAGTGAAAATCAAATTGGCCCCTTTTTGGAGGTGAAAGATTATTGAAATTTTGAGATTGAAATTAGTTTGGATATGAAAAAATAATTTGGGATTTATGAGTTTTTGAGAGAAGAGTTTAAGACTAACTTTAAAAAAAAAATTGTGATATTAATTTTCATTTTCTGGGTTGAGTTTGAAGATTGATGAAGATAATGAGGATGAGAGGGAAGAAGATGAAGAAAAAGTAAATAATATTAGGTGTTGCTCCTTCACCATAAAACACAATAGACATGTATGATCATACGGTGTTCTTTTATGAGAAAAGATCTAATGGTTAAAATTTTAAAAATTATTAAGGTCTATGGTGGACTATCTATAATGTTGGTCCACAATAAACATTTGAGGTTTTTTTTTTTTTTATTTTTTTTAGAAAAATAGACATTTGAGGTTAAAGTTGACAGAAAGGATTTATTTGACTGATGGAGGCAAACCTGAGGGACCAAAACATTAGTTTTATTACTTATGGGACCAAAATGAAAACTTGAAATTAATTAAGGGAGCAAATGACCTATTAATCCATTTTTTTTCTTCTAATTTTTACAAGAGTAGTAATTCACTCAAAAAATAATGTTTTGGATATTTTTTTTATCAAGAATGTTTTGGTTATTTTATATTAAACCTAATTGTACCTTTGTTTTTTAAAATTTACCATATTTCCTATCCATTCCGAGCCGGGTACGTACCAGTACCTATGCATCATAGATTGAAATTATTGCCTCAAAGGTCTCAAACCACTCCTCAAAGATGAGTTTGTCTAGTATTCATCCTAGAAGAGACATGAATGCTATATCTTGCAATGACACCAAAAGTCTGCATACCTCAACAAATCCTAAACAATGTGAGGAATCAAAGTTCTTATTAGGCTTGTTATGCACTAATGTGCAGAATTTGTTGTTTGTTATTGGAACTTTATTATATGCAGGGTTTAGTGACTTTAAGCAAGCATCTGAAATTGGAATAGTTACTAAGGACAATTTTCTACTATTGTTTGGATTGGTGTGGTGGCTTTTAAGTTGAAGCAATCCGAGGAAGCTACAACACACATCATGTGTTGGATATATCTCAATCGAAGCTATTCAAAGATAAGATGCAGGAGCCTTCCATTTCCATACCATTGACTATCAATGAAGTGGTACCAATTTTACAGCATGTGACAATGTTAAGAGTCCAGAAGAGGAGAACTCAAACAATGACTCAAGTACTTATTCAACGAAGTGGCAGAAGCTAGATGGCCGGAGGATTATTTTTTCGATGGCTACTACTCCCTCCGTCCCAAATTGTATGTCGCTTTAGAGAGAAAAATTTGTCCCAAATTATATGTGGCTTTAAATACCAATGCAACATTAATGTTGTTTTTCCTATTATAACCTAACTATTTATTACTCTCTCTTCTTTCAATTCTTTCATTTATCTTTCCCATATTATTTATCAAGGGCAATTTTGTAAAACAACTCATAATATCTCTTTTCCACACAATATTAATTGCATTTCTTAATTTGTGTGAAATGTCCAAAACGTCATACATTTTGGGACGGATGGAGTAGTTATCTTACCTTAAACCTCGAGGAGAAGGTTAGTATTAATGGGGCGGAGTAATAATGTTAGAGCATCCACAATGGTAACTCCTTAATAAGGACTCCTTAAATGGACTCCACGTTACACATCACTTATTTATAATATTTTAATAAAAGTACTTATTAAGGATTCAATAGCTCCAATGTGAATACATTAATAAAGACTCCAATGAAAAGTACTTAAATAGGTCCCACTAATTTTACATCATTAAACAAAAAAAATTAATTATTAAATTATAAATTACCTCATAATATTTAATTATAATCCTTAAAAAAATTAAATTATAAAATATTTATTTATTCGTATGAACTTAAATTTCTGCCACATTTTCTAATAATTTGAAAATGGAAAAATTAACATTACAAATTTTACATTTCTTCGTTAAAAAATAATAATAATAATAATTTGTATGAATTACATTTTATTTAAAATGATGACAAATAGATAAAATAATATTTAAAACAACTATTAATTTATTTTTTTTGAAATCAAAACAACTATTAATTATTAAAATATTACTTCTTTTGTAAGCGGGACCATATAGTACATATTTTATTACTTATTTTAAACATGGGACTCGTTAGTTGCCTAGGAGAGAGAGTCCTTATATAGTTACCCGCTCTTTAATGGGGACTCATTTTTTCTTCCTCCAATGGAGGGTCCTTAACAGGGAGTGATCTTTGTTAAGTAAGGACCTCCCATTAAAGATGCTCTTATGATTCAAAATAGTACATGAGAGAAGTGATAACTGATCATAAAAACAATGAAGCAAAGAGTGGTAAATAGATATTCGCCAAGAGAAAATATTCTTTGGATTGTGTATAAATACGACAATGATTGGTGTGTACAAAATTGACGGAAATTCTCTTTAGTATTCTAGTAGAGTAATAGGCTAATAGCTTGTTTGGTTTGTGTGTCTGAGGCTATAAATGTACTATGTCAACACACATTTCCACCGTGATTACTGATTTCTAAGAAGCTAGAAAACCAAGTTTATGTGTTGCATTGATTTTGATTTCTGCTCTTCCCTCTAGCACAAAACACTCGCGCCCTGCACCTTTGATCAAAATATACATGCGTTAGTTAACTAACGCACGTGTAAAACTATGTGTTAGTTAACTAATGTTGTGATACTTAACATGCGCATGTGTAAAACACTGCGTGCGTTAACCCACGCCCAGTGTTAACACAAGCGCGAGTTAGCTCACGCACAATCTTTGCAGAAAACCAGAAGAGGCAGAAACCTCTCTTTTCCCGAAATTTTCAATCTTTCTTTCATACATTCATTCGTTCAGTCATTTGCATGCATTTTTCATCTTTCATTCAAGCTTTGTTTCAATCAAGCATTAACTCATAATTATATTACGAAAAATAACGGAATAAAACAACGTAATAAAATAACGAATAATGTCATAAAAAACGCCAAAAAACGCAAATGTAATAGGATTACAACCAAATTCAACAAAATGTCATAAAAAAACTACACAAGTCATACTGGTCCATCCCATGGACTCCTACTTCTCCTTCGCGAGCCGACATCTGCTCCTGCATGCTCCACTCAGATTGTATGCCCTGCATCAAGCGAATAACCTCCTCTGGAATTATGAAACACGTCAGGATGCCCCATTGCACCGTCCACTCTGGCTCTGATGTTACTGATGATCTGGTATGGGTCGGGAGGATGTTTGGCCCACTGCTGCTCAACAAGAACCTCCTCGTAAGGAGAGACAGGACGAGGAGGGGCCTGAGCTGCGTAGTCAGGAATGGCCGCAGGGGGTTCACAATAGGATGTGATACTCTAATGAACCATCTCATGTACCCCCTAGTATGAGCCCACGGCTGGTTATCCGGAACCAGATGACCCCTCTGCTGATGGTTGAGGACATGTAGAGCAAACTCCTTAAAGGCATGGGCCACGTCATCTGCCGCAAGACGCCTAATGTCTATAGGAGCTCTGGGAATAGTTTAGACATACATGTACTGCCTAAAAACCCGCTCTGGCAAGTGACGAACCCTCTTGTCTTTCACAGCCATGATCCATCTGGAGTACCAGCATATGTCCTGAAAGGGCGTGATGTGTCGTCGTCTCTCGTACGACCTCCAGGTGACATGAGAATGGTCCAACAAATCAATGACATCTTTGTAGTGTCCAGGATTAGAAAAGCCCCTGGGAGGTTTCCATTGACTCACAAGCGTGGCAACACTAGGGTCATAGTCCTCATCATCAATCCTCAGAATGATGTTCGAGAAGTGCGCCAAAGTCCATCCCTACAAACACAAAGAAACAAATTTATATCAGCACAATTATTATACAAACAACTATACATTTACGATCTAATAAGTAAAAAAGAAGGAAAACAAATATTACCACAAGCAAAGTCATGTAACCACCACAGGAGGTCACATATGAGTCAGAGGTTAGAGATAGTTGCTCGTATAAGAAAGCAAGTCTCATCCCACCCCATGACCAGCTGTCCAACTCGTCCATATCTTGCAGCGCAAGCAACCACAACAGGTTAATGTTTTTGTTGTTCTTGCCAGAAAAAATGGTCCAGCCAAGAAAGAGCAACATAAACGCCTTAATACAGGCCAACCTAACATGAGCTCGCTCGTGTTGCTCCTCCTGTGTGTCAATCTCAAGCAGCTGATTACACCTATTTAAGACCTCCTCGTAGCGCCTCTTCAGTACACCAAAACTGACGTGAGCAACACCCTGTTTTGCCACCTCCTTAGCGGCAGCCTCCTCTGTATAAAGTAGGTCCACCTGGATCATATGTATCCCCTCATCACGGGTTAACTCTCTATCAAGAAGGAGCCTCCCAGTGATGGGGATGCCTAGGAGACACGCCACATCATCTAGTGTGATGGTCATCTCCCCAACAGGTAGATGGAAGCTGCTGGTCTCCTCATGTCATCTCTATGACATTGCACAAACGAACCCGTGAGAGATGTTCTCGTACTCACTAGTCAGGATGGGAGTAAGACCGAACATATTCACTTCTGACCAAAACCAGTCATTTTGTTCACCCTTCTGTGGGATTGTCAGGTTTTTAAGGCTCAGCTTCTTCCCGTGCGAGATACCTTTCACCCTATGTTTCTTTCCGAAACTGGAATAAAAAAACAAAAAACAACAAACAACACCGTTAAATAAATAATAAGTAAAATAAACATTAAATATATTCTAACATAAATTTTAATTCTAACATTAAATAAGTAAAATAATAATTGGAATAAGTTGTATAAATAGTAAAAGAAGTAAAATAAACATTAAAATATACTTACATCGGCAACGACCCATATCCTGCATGCCACATGTCCACCAAAGCGAGGTAAAAGCATGAGGTCAGAAGGCCCCCTGCATAGCCATCCGGTCCGGCCTCGTACACCACCCTCGACACCCCCTGAAAATGACCCCCACCATCATGCTGCTGATGCTGCTCAATATCATCCTGCTGCTGAGGCTTCTCAATATCAGGCTGGTCCTGCTCAATATCAGGCTGCTCATGATGATCCTCATACTGATGCTACTGATACGCATCAAACTGATATTGGTGAGGCTGAATCTCCTCAAAATGATACGCCTGATCACGCGTCTGCTCATACACCTGATAATCCTACTGATACTGTGTCGGATCCACCATCTGGGATGGATCCGTATGTGACGTGGACCCCCTGCAGCATCAACTCTAGCAAGTCTCGTGCCCCCACCTCTCCCTCGACCAGTCATGGGAGGGCGTAATGCTTGTTTCTCCCTCCGTAAACTACCAGTAGGGGCAGGCCTCCCTGCCCTAAGTCTGTCACTCCTATCTTGAGGCGGTCTCTGAGACGTATTCCTTCGAGACATATCTGCACAACAATTCCAACAATTGAACAACATCACTTATAATCAACAACAACAATTCAATCCGTAAACTGCCACATTGTCCTGAAACTAACTATAATCAACATTAACAAACATATTTCTAACTAATTTAATCATTAACGATCCAAAAAACAAAACAAAAAATCATTGAGACATTTTATCAAACACATAGAGTGCAATTTTCAAACAACTAAGAAATCTAACAATTTCTAAACCATAAACTACCACATTGTACCCTAAACAAAATCTAAAATACAATTCTTAACTTAGTTCATCACTAACAATCATCAAAACTAACATGCAATCCCAATTTCTAAAAACTTAAAAATGTGATTTTTCTTCAAAAAAATATTAAATTTCAACAAAAAAAATGCAATAAGGTAGGATAAGCAACACTTACTTAATATTGTGGGAGAATTTGAGTTTGAATGGCACAAGAATGAAGAAAATCGAATTTGAAGGGGAAAAAATCGTATTTGAGAAGTTTGAAAATATGAGTGTTTTGGTTCTGTTCTGCTGAATATACACTTAAGTCACGCTGCATGACTTAATTAACGCGGCGCGACTTAAGTGGCGCAAAATCATTAGGTGCGTTAGTTAAGTCACGCAACATGACTTAACTAACGCAGGGATATATTTGGAAATAATGTTGGACGCGAGTGTTTTGTGCAGGAGAAATAGTAGAAATCCGTGATTTTTACAAATGTGATATCGATTATGTATTAGTGATAATCATTCTACTCTTTCATTCAATTAATTTTCTTTACATCTTGGTCTTTTAACTCACATTCATCGGTCAATAAACCATTTATGTTAAATTTTGTGGAAAATGTTAGCATTCATCACCTACTTCATCATCAGACCCAAAAAAATTCATTACCTTAATTACCAAACCCGAAAAATAAGATAAAAAAAACTAAAAATTTAAACCGAGAGACACAAACTTGACTCTCTACATCTTCTTTAGTTTTAAAAAGTACGGTTTGATTGACACTATTGACAAAAATAAATTAATTTTTTGTGAAGGAAATTAAAGGGGTAAGAACCTCCTGAAGAAATAAACAAACACAAATTTGTTGATATTGTGAACAACACGGGGAAATGTTTTTTAATGCAAAAAGATTCAAATCTCATGAGTTTGTAGATAAGAACCCAGAAAAAGATTTTTTTTGTAGGTGTCGTAAACTGGATTTTGTTCGTTTACGGGAGCCAACTTTTCCCTTCTTCTTTAAATTAAGGTTCATCATAATATATGTCTTCTTCATCTGAAAATTATCCCAAATCAAAAGGGAGATTCTTTTTTCTTCTTGTTCCTAATTTCACATTATGGACAATTTTTATCAATCAATGCATGCGATAGATTCAAACAATTTATCTTTCATGCAAGTAATATAGAAATGAGTTGAGATGGATTTTTAAAGAAGTGGGTGCATCCATTCCCACAGGTGTGGAGTTTCTTCAATGCTAGTACTATTAGAAGCAAATATTACAACTTTTTAATGTGACATTTTTCAAAAAAGAAAAAAACTTTTTAATGTGACAACATTTTCTTTAATTTTGAAATTTGATTTTTGAAAATTTAATTTAAAGTATTATTTCATTATGATGAATTAATATACTACGATCAATATAATTTAATACATATAGCAATATTTTTTTATAAATCTACAACAATATTCTTTTTGAGACAGTTATTATTAATATATAAATCACATTCTTATTTACTTTTTGTGTGTGAATTGTGAAAGGAATCTTAGTTTGATTTTTTTTTAAGAAACTTTGTTTTTTCTTTTGACTTTTTTTTAAAGAAACCATATTAATCCACCAAATTGATATCAAAGAGAATCGAATTTGAACAATGGAAGAAGTACACTCCAAGATCTCAAACAAATACCATTAAGCCAACTTAAATGAGTATTTTTAATATTTTAATTTCAACTATTATTTTAATGGGAGAGATATATAAGTGCAGTTAGTTTAATCTTTTATACATATTTTAGAATTTATTTTAACTACTAGAGTTATCTACTAACAATATAGAACGGATAATAGTGATATTGTTAAGAGTAAACATTTTTACTCATATTTAAATTCAAAACTGCACAAAAATGATCAAATATTATTTGTGAGTTTAATGATGGTTATCACTTTGTCTTTTTTTTTTCTTTTCAAATACTTTAATGGTTAAAATTTACTTTTTAAGATGAATAACTAAGATGTCTGGGATTCGAACTCTAGCTTATTCATATAGGAATACATTGTCACTTTGTCTATAATATTTTTAAGTAATTTATTGTATAAAAAGCAATAATATACAAATTTAATTATTTATAAATTTATTGTTCGAATACACAAAAACAGAAGTAATTTATGCGAATGCACAAGTATCTTGCTGGTTAAAATAATGATACATACCTCTCTCAACTTCATCTTGTCTTGAATAGAACTAGAAGTATAGTTGCGTATAAACTCAAGTGAGAGGTTTACCGCCCGGTGGGATTTAGTATGGGAAAGGCTAGTTTTTTCTCATCGTGGGAAAGTTAGCTTTTGACCATTAGATTAAATATAAAAAATAATTTTATCATGGTCTTTCAACACCAAATTTTTCCCACATCATCTTCCACCATCACTCTTCTCCCCCACCTTTGCTGGACCGTAACACATATGTGATATCTCACACCTCCATCTTTTCCTTAATTCAACACTTATACAATATCAATAGACTTATATGTTTTCTCTATCAATATCAAAAGAATCATCTTTTCTTTAATTTTTCATCCTTATACTCACAAAATCCATAACCTTTTGATTTCCTAGTTTCTCTATCAATAATTAATCTGTACATAAGAGATAATCAACCCACTTATACCAAAAAAGACTTCTTTTTATCAAACTAAAGCATACCCACAACTACAAAACATCAAAAATACTTTTCCATTACTGTTTATCTTCACCAAATTGAACTATCCAGATGGAATGTTATCTTCACAAACAAATAAATAAACCAGCGTGAAAGTTAATTCCAGAAAATCCAGAGCATATGATTGTTCATCTTTTCCATTATTATTTTCATCTTCACCGAATTAATTACAAATCTAGAAAATTAGGAATGAAAAACCCATAAAATAAAAATAAGAGATTAAAAAAAATCCAAAACCATATCAATATTTGATCAAATTAATCAAATCAGCACAAAATGTAGAGAAAGTGAACGAGATCTAGGTGTTAAACATGATGATGGTGGTGTTTATGATGGTTCTATTCAGAGAGAGAGAGAGGAGAAGAGTAGGAGGTAGTGAGAAAAAGTGAGTAATCTAGTTTATGATTGTGTAGTTGAAGAGAAAGGGAGAAAAATCAAGTGTTGAGGGAGTATGATATGAGTGTGTTCTCCATTTGATCTAAAGGTTAAAACTTACTTTTCTATGGTGGGAAAAAACTAGCCTTTCCCAGGCTAAATGACACCTTACACCCATATAATAACTCGAGTGTTTTGCCATATCCAATTTATGAAAAAAGATCGTGAAATCTATGAAATTTTAAATAGTGTATTTATTTTACAGAATTTTTTTAAATAGTGTATTAGAATTTAGAGAAAGTTTAGTTTGGATGCAATAGGAGGCAGCAATTAGACAGCAAAACACAATCCACCAGTACTTTTGTCTCTGACTACAACACGTGATTTATGTAGGTTACTTTGTATTTTGTACCATGAATTATGAAATGATTCAAATGAATGAATGATAATAACGTGATCTTTTCCTACCGTTGTGATTATTTTCTTACCTATTCTGTCTTGTATGGTGGCGATTCAACCTATCATCGTATTGGTTGTCTTTTGCTATACTCACGGTAGTAGTAAGATTATTTTTAATTTTTATTCATCAAAGGAGTAAGATTGTTTTTGTGCATGTGTTTTTGTAACGGTACTATTGAAGTAAATGAAGTACCCTCTGTTAATGAGTAAGCAACATTGACCACCACTGTTCATTCAAGATGCCAGCTTTGCATTGGAAAAACATTTTTTTTAAATGAATAGAGATTTAATTTGTATAATCCGCATGTCTTATATCAATTTATAAAAATGTAAGAATTGTTAAGCAGACATGACATGATTGAAGTTTGAATCCCAATTTTTTAAATTGTGTTTATAAATTTTCAACCGTTATTATTATTTTGTCTATCTATAAAAAAAAAGGTTAAATAAGTTTTTCGTCCTTATAAATATAGCGAATTTTGATTTTAGTCCCTAAAAAATTAAACTGAATGTTTTCATCCTTACAATTTTTTTTATTTTGTTTTTCGTCCTTAATGGCCATTTTATGTTCATATAAATGGCAAAATTATAACTCTTTTATGTTCAAATTGTATCCATGTTATGTCTGTTTATTATATTCGACATTTATATATTCATATTATGTTCAAAAAATGTCAAAAACACGTTAAAATCACATTCATTAAGGATCAAAAACAAAATAAAATTTTTTGCGAGGATAAAAACATTCAATTTAATTTTATAGGGACTAAAATCAAAATTCATTATATTTATAGGGACGAAAAACTTATTTAATCAAAAAAAAAATGTCTAATCTATGAAAAAAATGATAATGTATAAACTAACATTGACGATGTAAAACTATTTAACATTAACATTGCTATATTAATTTCTAAGACTTTTCTACATAAATCCATTTAACATTTTTCTTTTTAAACTCGGTATACGGCATCCATTTAACATAATTTGATTGGATGAAAGTATATAAATATTTTAACAGTTGATGCATAAATATTAATCATATTAATTAATTACTTCCTTTGTCGGTAATTTGAAACCGTTCACAAGCAATTTTTTTCCTCTCTAAATATAAGATCCTTTAAAAACAACGCCATCCTTAAGAAAAGTTCCTTCAAGAACCCACACAAACTAATAATTTATGTACAAGAATGTCTTTATTTATTTTATCATTGGCAAACTAAACTAATTTATTTGTTTCTCATGACATTATTTGACTTGCCCAGTAAGGATGTATGGTGGCAACGGTAACGACACGATGTTTTGGTGCGGTGGCGATGCAATCTCACGACAAGACGAAAGGCGCATGCAGGCACGTCAGCACTCTGACGATCAAGTTAGTATAAGAATGAGAGGAGTGTGTAAGAAAGTGTAGGAAAATAAATCATACCTTGAGAATGAAGTAAGATCACCCTTATATAGGCACGCGTGAGATGCCACCGTCTCCGTGTAATGTAGCGCCTTATCAGGAAGTCGTTGAGGGACACACATACACTTCTTGATGCCCGAAGGCGTGTCCCAGTTAGGCAGGTGTACGATTGTTTAACACGGTTCTTCATGCAATGTGGCTTAGGTCGGTGGAAGCTTAATCCACGTGTCGTTATAGGATTGGGCTTCTGGTCGGTCCAGAACACTATTAATTATAGAGATAATTGTGTGCAACTCACGAGTTTGGATTCTCTTCAATTACATTACCTTCAAATGATTTTTTTTTTTTTGATAAAACATCTAATGAAATCTCAACCATTCTCAAAATCTAATAAACGAAAGAAGATCTAGTAAAAATCTTACAAGGCAATTCATTCTCAAAACCAACATATGTATTTCATACCATTTCTATGAACTTAAATTACTGAGAGACAAACATGAGTCATTGAGAGGGGCACATTCCAAAGTTTCATACCAATTTATTCCTTGATGTTTTTTTTATTATGTGTGATTTACTGATTTTAAGAAGTTTTTACAATCTACGATAAAGATCACAAGAGGAAGTACCCAAAAATACTCAAATGAGATGATAAAAGATACATTAGTTTAATCAAATGTTCTTGTAAGTTTGAATTAAACTTTAAAAATGCAACAATGTTAAATTTCTTAAATTAGAGATTTGTCTTTCGGTGTGATCCCACTCAATTTGATAAATTGCACCAAAAAGGACATTTAATTTCTTCTTAGGGAAAGCTTTTCATTATTAATCATTGTCAAAATATAAGTAGTTACATTGAAGACCAGCTAAAAATGTAGATTCTCTAACAAATAGGTACATTATTATTATAGACATTGAGATCTCTTCTTTTTTTTTTCTCCGACTAAAAAAAGGACATTCAACTTACACACACAAAAAAATGATTTAATAATCAAATGAAATGATCAAAAACGAAAATGCAATTCAATTCAAGGGTTAAAAAGTGAGTGGCGCGGTTTATCAATTTTTAGGATGTTTTGGCGGGTGAAGATAAAATTGGGAGAAAGAAAAGGGTAAAATAGTCATTGAACATTGTACGATTTAGGGTTTTGAGTATCCCATTTATAAAGGTCTGGTGTTTTTAGATCTGCTGCGGCTGTGGTGCGTGCGCGTGTGTTTTGTGCCTCTTTCATTCTCTTCTCTCTCTCTCTCTCTCTCTCTGCAACTCTCTCTCTCTCTCTCTCTACACTATCACTTCATCATCATTCTCTTCTTGATCTTCTTCTCATTCTTGCATGTTTGATCTTTCATTTTGATTCATTCAATCTTGTTTCTGTGATCAGAATCAAATTCAGAATCGAAAATGGTGGTTGATCACAGTGATAAGGTAAGTGTATTTTGTTGATCAATTAATTAACCTAATCACACACTTCATTTCAATCATTCATGATTTCAAACTTCAAATCACTGATCATTTTTCAGGTATCAGAAGGTGAAGATTCAAACCCTAACGCCGCCGTTTCATCAGATAACAACAATCCAAAGAAAACCTGTGCTGATTGCGGAACTTCCAAAACTCCTCTATGGCGTGGTGGTCCTGCTGGTCCAAAGGTAATTAATCACTAATCACTAATCACTGATCACACTAATTTTGTTCTTGATCTGATCTAATTTGTGATTAATTACACAGTCACTGTGCAATGCTTGCGGGATCAGGAGCAGGAAGAAGAAGAGAGCGATATTAGGGATAAGCAAAGGAAACAACGAAGAAGGAACGAGAAAGGGGAAAAAGAGTAACAGTGGCGGCGGCGGAAGCAAAGTTGGTGATAATTTGAACATGAAGCAGAGATTATTGAATTTAGGGAAAGAAGTGTTTATGAATCGATCGCATTGGAAGAAACTGGGAGAAGATGAACAAGCTGCTGTGTTGTTGATGTCTCTTTCTTATGGATCTGTTTATGCCTAAATTAAAAAACCCTAATAAATTATTATTGTCTTATCTTTTTTATTTTATTTTATTTTATTTTAGAATTTACTAGATTATTGTTTTAGGATCCAAATCCAAATCCGTATGAATGAGCCTAACCTTTTCATAAGTGTAAATTTTTATTTTCTGCTACTGATTATTGTTGCGAGTGTGTTGTTATCAACCTTTGTAAGAAATCAATCAATGAATGAATGAATGAATTTCGGTTCAATTTTGGTTCTACTGATTATACCATTTTTTTTGTTTCATTTTCTAGCAGTATCCTTATCTTTACAAAATTATTACAATGAATCTATGATATGTCGGCGGCGGCTTGAAAAGATTGTGTTTTAGAAAATATCTAACAAAATTAAAAGGAAAAAATAAATTGAATTTCGAGTTTCATGTTGGATTTGGTATCTATTTTTATGTTGGCGTTAAAATGTTTTCAATTTCATTTCAATCCTAATATGCGATCAAATAAATGAAGCACCAGGTTGTATCATGTGTTATACATATCTATTAGAACTTTAATTAGGTGAAGCTTACACGAATCCATTTTGTTTGCCAAGTTTTAAGGCTGGGTGTCGTTTCATGATCAAGTTAATTTATTGAATGAATCTTATAAATTGAATTATTCCCTTTTTTGCGTAGTGTGGATTCAATTTGGATCACTCAATTATTAGTATTTATTTCAAAAAAGTGGAGTGGGTGGCAAAAGTTAAACAAAACTTTGAAAGAAGAGGGAATGTGAAATTCATAGTTCCCGCTAGTTTGACTCTTGAAAACATTGAAAAGCAATGGGAATCAAGAATTCTGATCCACACTGTCTGTCATGCCCAGTCATGTTTATATGAGCAGCCTCTCAACACCACATATGTTTTACTTGAAGTACTTTCAATATCGTATTATAAAAAAAGTTATTTGGACACTATTACACCTATTATAAACTGAGTGAAAAAAAATATACATGTGATGCGATAAATTTGATACGTTGGTGATATAATGAAAAGAGATAGAGATAAAATAAAATGTTAAAATATGTTGTTATATTAAAATTGGCTCAATTGATTGATGGGTGAATTATTGAAGTTGGTATATAAAGGTCTTACTAGATTCCTTAAAAAAAAAAGGTCTTACTAGATTGAAATTAATTGACTCTCGAATTGATTAGTTTGACTATCTAAATGAGGTTTGCTATGTAATGGAACTAAATTGAAAATGTTTAGAGCTCACAATGACATGAATTTTCTTTGAAGCAGTTTAATGAATTTTGTAGGAAACAATGTAAAACTCATAGTGGATGTACACTTTTGAAAGCTAGGTCACTCAAGGATTTCTGGTGTGACATTGTATCATGGAGAACTTAGTTTGTGGTGGAGTGTTTCACTAGTGAGAATAGAATAAGACAATCAACAACGAATCTTGGCTATTTGGTAAGGGATAAGGGAAAATTAGCGATATTGTTGCATCAAACGACACGACCATAAAGATCTTGTGTGATGCAAGACTTGGAACCAAATATCTTCGGGGAAGCACTTGAAAGCAAAGGAAGTAAACACTAATTTATGGCAGTCAATGAGGACGGCCAAACTCGAAAACTTCTAAAACCACCTAAAAAGCTGATGGTAGTTTGATGCAAGTGAATCTTCAAGAAGACTAAGGTATACCAAGGGTTAAATAATTAAAGGTAAAACTCGTGCACTATAAAGTGTAGTTAGATGCAAGTATAGTCAGAAATGGCTAAAGGTGAAGATTCAAACTTGGAAACCATTCAGGCCACCAAGGATAGTCAGATGCAATGCCTTTATAAAGGTTCAAGCGGTCATTGAACTTGATCTGATGTATTGAAATGTAATTCCTGAATCTCTTTACCAAGGTGGTTGATGTTTAAATGGGCATCACCACTTATCTGAAATCAAGGAGGAAAATTGTTGAGTTTTTTCCTAAAAATTAGCTTTGTTTAGTTTTGCCTCAGACACCAGGTGTTCAAAGGTTTAAACGCGATGCAAATCGAGCACCAACGAAGATGATGTTTTGCATTGTTTTGGGTGTTGGTACATGTAAAAGCGCAATGCGCTTGCTCACAATTTTGGGATAAAAACAACCTTTTTTTTTGAAAAATTTGAGAAACTCAGGTCATCATCAAAAGGTGGAATTTTTAGGAAATTTAAAAGCAACATTTTTTTTTTCTTCTGAAAAGTTTGAGAGAAATAGTAATTTCTTGTTGAGTTCATGAAACTAATTTATTGTAACTTTTATGTATCTCTAGTAAAGACATATCGATAGTGGATTGAAGAGTTACTCTTTTTTAAAGGTGTAGATCAATTTGGATCGAACTTGGTAAACGATCTTGATGTGAACGAGAAATAGTAGACATTATAATTTACATTTGTTGAGTTCTTGAAGTTAATTTTTTGTAACCCTTTTGTATCTTTAGCGAAGAGACATTGATTGCAGAGTTACTCTTTTCTTAAGGTGTAGATCAATTTATCCTTTAGATCGATCAAGTGAAATATGCACAAGTTTTAGATTTGATCTAGATTGAAACTATTTTTAGTTAGACTTTTTAGCTTTATATCCATTTTTTGTGTTTTGATTTGTCTTATTGGGTTCACAACACCGTCGCTCCATTTTGAAGGAAAAAGTGATGTTGAAAAATGTGTTCATCTTTGCTCAATTTACCCGAGTCCACTTCTTGGATGTGTAACATGTGGAAAAAATTAAATCAATGGTTAAGAGTAAAAGGTTTTGGAAAAGCAATTTTTTTTTGGAAAAAAAAGCCTACGCGCTCCTGTCTGATACATTACTCACTCTCCTTCCTTCTCACAGCTGCCTCTCCCTTTCCCTTTCTTTCCCACGCGGATTCCCAATAATTACGAAACTCCTGAACAAACACACTGAAAATTTCAACCATTAAAATCCATCACTTCAATTTCAATAAAATCCAATTCAAATAAAATTAAATGTTAAGTCTATAACTGCAAGCACCAAATCTTAACTATTGATTTAATTTTTTTCCACATGTCACACATCCAAGAAATGGACTCGGATAAATTGAGGTTTTGTAAATGGAGCAAAGATGAACTCCTGAAAAATCAAGATTGTTTAGGAAGGTATATCTTTAAATTAATGACCCACTTTACTTTCATGTATAGATACATTTAATCGTTTTTTTATAATGATGTCATGTTACCATACGACTTCTTAAATATCTACTTAATTACATATGGTCTGATGTATGTGTGAAAAAATTCTACATTGTTTTTTTTTTTTGTACAAAAGTGGGCAAAGCCCAAAAAATTCTTCATTGTTAGTATTTTTATTTTATTTTTTAGATTCAAATATTGTTTCGACCAAAAAATAAAGATACAAATATTGTTAGTGTTTTAAAATTAAGTATGCATGTTGGTTACACAATAACTATTTGGTTGAAAATTTGCTCTTTACTTTTTGTGATTTAGGTTCAATACTTTACACACCGGTAAACTTAAGTACGAATGATGTTATAACATTTATATTCCATCTCATAATAAGCGTCCTTTTTATTATTTTTCTTTGTCTCAAATTATTTGTCAATTTTATGATACCGATACCACATTTAGTATTCTTTTCCACTAACATACATTTATTCATTGCATTTAACTAATCTAACTATTCCGCTAACTATAATTAATAAAGATGTTTTTGTAAATTAAACGTTTTACCATTAAAATCGACATTACTAATAATTCATTTAATAACGGTGTAAAACTCAAAAGTAGCATCTAATTTGAACGAAGGGAGTAGTTATGTTTAGTGATTACTTAGGGCAGCCTATTCATAAATTTGTAGAACCTATTTATCACACTTCAAGATTTGCCAAAAAAGGATGTGTGTGAGAGAGAGGTAGATAAATTTGCATGATTTGCTTATGTCTTTGTCAGGATTGACTGTTTTCTTTGAAATGCAAGTAACCAACAGTCCATCCCTATAGACAAAGTTAATAAGCCATTATTAACTGAGATTTACATTTATAATCAATCAATGAAAGTAAAATATTTGATATGCTATCAGTTCGTTTGACTTAATTTTGCGGCTCCAACATTACAATCTTATTTCATGTTTTTTTGTCTTTTTAAACTTTTCTACTCATCCGTCTAGATTGAGAAATATGAGCTTGGATTCTCTCAATCCAACGTCCAAGCCCTCTAAATCTCACTCCTCCATCTATCGCTCTCTTAAATTTTTCTTTCCTTTTCTCTCTTGATAATGAATCAATTTCAGAGAAATCCACGGTTAATAAAACTTTTTTTTTTACAAAAATAAAACGATATTCATTTATTCAAATCGATAGATTACATTAAATACAAACATCGCTAAAAACGTAAAAGGTGAATCCGCGAACAAACTCACAACACCCAAGTTAATAGCATAAAACGGCAAAATGCCTACAAATAATATGATAAAACCTAAGTCACCAAAATTCACATGCTTCCGGATCTTCAACGTTGACGCCCAAATCATTGGTTGAATTTGTAATTGATTGATGCCGATCTTTCAATAGGAAATAAACGAACACCACGATAAGACGCGAAATCAAACGTCGCACAAGACGACGAACAACACAACACGACACTTAGACGACGAAATCACAAAAGAAAAAACCTGATATATGTGAAAACCACTTATTTAGATTGAAAGAAAAGGAAAAAAAGATGTCGATGGGTGATTTTAGGTCAAAAAATGACCTAAAACCACCCCTCCTCAATGAACGAATGAGAAAGGAAGTTTGGAGAGAAGTTGAAGTTTCTCTCACTAAAAAACTAGGGCCGGCTGAAAAAGAGAGGTCGGTCTAATGATGAGTTTATAGTTAATGAAACTTAAAAGTGCTTCTTCGAAAAAATACTACTTAAGTACTACATTTCTAAATATAAGTTTTATTTGAAAAGGAAAAAATTGTAAGTCTATGTTTAAATTGAAGATGAGTTAGTCAAAATCAAGGTAACATCGCAATTATTTTCTAAAACTCGTTAAAATCAAATTAATGATTTCGGTCAACCTCACCAAATTAAACTTGCACTACAATATCTACTTGTATGTTTCAAATCTTCAATATGCTCTGTTTATTCTTACTTATAAGTCTATTTTGAAACAAAATTTGTGTCTCTACATATATAAGTTTCATTTTCCTCCAAAATAAGTTTCATTTTAAATTACTAAAAATGTTTTTTGTTAGAGAACTATTGTCTCGCATTCTAATTTCAAAGTTTTTTAAAGCAAAAATTGGATTGCAAAGTTATCATTGGGACAATTGATAATTATGTTTGCTCCCTAACCATCAACAATCATTTGCAACAACTTAAATGTATTGTTGAAAGAAAAATAAATGGAGGGGGAGCAAAAAACAAAACCACCACAACATCTCTTTAATATTAAGTTGGGAAACCCAACTCTATTGCGGGGGAAAATCCAGCAAATTAAGTTAGGTATAGTGTCCCACAATCTAAAGTCTTGAATTGAAAGACCATGGAAAGCTAACCTATTAGTACAACAATTGTCATACTGGACAATTTGACTAGCAGTAAAGAAGCTTCCACGAGACTAAAAAAGAATTCTATAACCAAGATTAATTCAGAGGCAATGCCATCATTTTTTAAGGATTAATTCAGCAACATCGATGGCTCCAATAAGCTTTATTTGATAAAAGCAATTTCATTAACCAAGATTGCAAGCTTAACAATGAAGAGTAGCAACATTATTATCTCTGAAAATACCCTTACAAACTCGATCATGAGAACATCTAGTAGGAGAAGACATATTAGTGTTACATTTGAATGAAGACCAGAAATGGAGATTGCAATGGACCTCTTTTACCAACTAGGCCGGAGGAGGATTACAAGTAATCTTAAAAGATTTAAGAATGGAACTGAGATCCACAAGATACACACTACCAATGACAAGTGATCAATGGTAGATCAAGAAAAAGAGTAGTGACTGCTAGAGTTTAGAAAGGAGAAAAAATTTCTCTGCATTTTTTATATTTCACAAAGGTGTAGGATTTTTTAATTTCCAATGCTATAAAAAAATCTCTCCATTTATCTAAAAAATCATTCAAAGCTCATATTTCATATGATTACAAATTTAATTTTTCACAAAATTCATAAAAGAAACCCCTTTGATGGTAGGAATTTATAAGGGCAAACTATTATTTTAAGAGGGACATATTAAAATATGCTTAAATATCTTTTTGGTTCATTAACTTATTTTAAAAGTTCAATTTAGTCCTTTAACTATAAAATTGATTAATTTGATCTGTTGTTTATGCCTTCAAATTGTAAAGTTGGGAAAACTTGGAATCGTGACACGATTTGTGAAGCGTGTCACGATTTCGCAATGTCGAGAGCATGTTTTGCAGGGTGTCCAATCGTGACACGATTTTGGGAAAACGGGACATGATTTTTGGCTTGCTGGGCACGTTTTCAAGATAAGGTTGGTCGTACCTTGGGTGTACGCACCAAACGTGTCACAATTTGGCAAAATGTAACACGATTTTGACAGCTGAAGACTGCTATATAAGTGTTTCTGTGCAGATTTTGAAGGAGAGCTTGAAGAGAGAGAAACTTGGGAAATCAAAGGAGGTAACTTTAAGGTTGAGGGTCTTTGATTAGAGTTCTCTTCGGTTGGGAAACATTGTAAACGCCTTGGGTGAGTGAAAATCATTGAGTGTGTTATTCATTGGCGAGATTTGGAAAATGAATAGAAATTAGGGTTGCTTATTGTGAGCTTGTTGAAGCTAACTTCTTGTAACCCATTTGTATCTCTTTGTAAGAACTCTTTGATAGTGGATTGGAGAGATCAATCTCTCCCCCATATTAGGTCAAGTTTGACCGAACTGGGTCAACAATCTTTGGTGTGTTTATTTCTCTTCTCTCTTTATCTTTTGCTTGTGGTTTTGAGTTTTTCACTTTGATTACTAGATTAGATCTAGGTGTTGTTATTATTGTTATTGCTTGAGTTCTCTTTGATATTGGTTACCACTTTCCTTTGCTCCACACATCATAGTTTGTATTGATGTGATTTTGAGTCCGAATTCACAACATGATCCATCAACTTAATTAAGTTAAGCAATTTGTCCCCGACTTTAAAATCGGTCAACTTAGTCCCTCAACTTATGAAAGTTAACGCATCTAGTCCAATAACTTATAAAAACATAAAGACAAACCACCATTTTGATCCCTAGAAGTGCACCTTTATGCCACATTGGTCCCTAAATGCATCAAAACTGCAAACACATTCACAAGCGCTTTTTTGTTATTAACTTTGATCGTTAAATATGTTTTTATGTAGTCAATTTAATCCTCAATGTATTTTTTACTGGTCAATTTAATCCATAAAATTATTAACAAGAGACATATGGACATATTTGTAATTTCGATAATTTGGGAACTATATTGACAATGTTTCACACATTCTAAGATTAGAATAGTTGCTTGCTCGAAGATTTACCGTCATATCCAAATATTAATGGTCAAGTTGCATTAATTTACATATGTAAAAGGATCACATTGATCAATTTTAAAGGTAAGAAACCAAACTAAACATTTAAAATAAGTTAGGGGACCAAATTGACGGATTTTAAAATTAAGGATCAAATTGAATTTTTAAAAGAAGTTTTGAGACCAAAGAAATATTTAAGCCATTAAAATATCTTATACTTGACAAACATGGTTACGAAGGTCGGAAATACGTTTTGGTAGGAAATTGTCGGATTTTTTTGTGTGTGTGTTTGGTGTTTGCATTTCCTGAATTTCAATCCATCCAATATTGTTCGAAAGAGCCTAGCAGTGTAACTTACACACAGTTGTAAGTGTTGATAAAAGATTAATCGTGGGTTAAAATTAATTAGTGTTTTAAGATATCAAATGTCCTTTCAACTATAATTTGAATTGTACCTAAACGACCACCCGATATTCTTTGCTAGGTTATTTTTTTAAAATGACAAATGTTCCACTATAATTAACTGTATGATTGCATCGCCACTTGTATTTAAGATCAGGTGAAATACCATTTTTGATCCTTTTAGTTTGAGAGTTAACCTTTTAAGTTTTGAAAGTTTCAATTAGGTCATTTTAGTTTGACAGAATTTCTAAGTTAAGTTTCAAAAGTTTTAAATAGATCATTTTAGTTGATAAATTATTTCACCGTTACCCCTGCTGTCAGTTTTCGTTTAACTGATGCTGATGTAGTCGTTAAGTTGTTGACTTGGATCAAAATGCTGCCTTTTAAAAACTCCAGAATGTCAAAACGCTACGTTTAATGATCACAAATGATCATTTATAGCGCTAGAAAGACATCTATTGAACAACACTTATTGTGTTAGAATGGTCATTTGTGACCATTAAATGTAACGTTTTGACACCCGGAGCTTTTATAAGACAGCGTTTTGATCCAAGTCAACAATTTGACAGCTACATCAGCATCAATTAATTATTAATTGACAGCAGGGGTAACGGTGAAATAGTTTATCAACTAAAATGACTTATTTGAAACTTAAAGATTAACTTGAGAATTCTGTCAAACTAAAAGGATCTATTTGAAACTTTTGAAACTTAAAGGACTAACTTGGGAATTCCGTCAAACTAAAAGGACCAAACCTGGTATTTGGCTCAAGTTTAAAATGAAAAATATAAGATTTTAACATGACTATTTATACTTAATGGAGATATATATCCTAATTGAGAATCAACCAATGTAACTAAAAGTTATGTACTTTTTTCGTTTAGGTTGTTCAGTATAGTGATACTTTGTTTAGGCATCCTTTTGACATAAATTATGTAGTTATATACCCATATGATAACATGCAGACCAGATAAATAAAAGACTACTATGAATATAAAGTTTAAAAAAGAAGTTTTTACATGAAGTCTTATGCACCCCCCCCGTAATAAACAGAGTAGAGAATTTACAGTATCGTATTTTGGATAAAGTTAGGAAATCTAAAAGACTGTAATAACGGCAGCATTTTTTTCTCCTTTCAATTTCTGATTTTGGTCTCTTCTCACTGTCTATATTTCCCAATTCGAGTATCCAGTACTATTGGTCTCTGTAAAAAAGAAAACTATTGTCTAACCATTAATAGTAAACCATAAACTTCTTCTAATACCGTTATGTTTAAATGTAAAATTTTATTTACATTTTTCTTTTGAATTGATTTTCTTGTAAAGAGACATATGGCACTTATCACGTGGATTTCCATTAAGCTTATGTCACTATATTTAGAAAATAGGTAACATATTTAACTTTAATTGTGCACTAAAATCTGCCTTGTAGAATATCTTGTATCTTGTAGAATCAAAACAAAAGCTTAATATTATGATATCGGGTTAGTTTAAAAGTTTATTCCAATACAAAACAAAATAATGGTCAACATACTCTAGTATTTGATAAAAAAAAATCTTAATATTAAATTACAACTACAATATTCTTTGAAATGGTTAATTAATTTGCCATAAATTTTCTCTGTTTTGTTGACACTTTTTAATCCCTTTTAGGCACTCCTTGCTTATGTTTAAAGTGAGCTTTGTTAATATATTTCTTTTAGCCTCTAAAAAAAATGTTGTATATTAATTAGGGAAAAAACTAATCTGTATCTTTGAGAAATAAGTTAAGAAACTAGATGTATAAATTTTTTCTTGAAAATTATGCATCGAATATCTTAAAAGTTTTAAAAGTTATTTTTTAATACAAAACTCATTTTTTAATTCTATTTGAAGCTCCTTAATTTATGTCTTAATAACACAAGTTAGTATGACCCACAAAATTATTATACATGGACAACCTTTAATTTGCATACACATATTTAACAACCACTAACATGGCCTTTGTAGGCAACTAATCCCAAAATAAATAAAAAAATCAAATAAATTAAGGGGTGTTCATAGGGTGGGGGTGGATGTGATAGTACATGAAATATTTTCGAAATCTAAAATGGATGCATGCATACCAACACGATATTATAGTGTGCGCCTTCTCATAGACGGGGGAAGGGGGGGCCTTCACCACAACCAGAATGGGAAACATTTATTTTTCTGTCATGTGTTCCAATTTACACTCTTCAGGATAGACAAACAACACAAACCCTTTCATACTCTATGTTGATGCAAAAATTGGCAACAACAAAGCTCCATGAGTTTGCAACACAGCTAGAAATACGTAGGTGCTCCCAAATTAATAGTTCCATTGACCATTATTGTTTTCGTTACTTTGTGTGGTTTATTTTTCACTCATCTTTACTTATTGGGTCATGTTGACTTGAGCCCTTATGACACAAGTTAAGAAACTTAAAATGGAATTAAAAAATTGAGTTTTATGTTAAAAATAACATTTGAAACTTTTAAGATATTGAATGCATATTTGTAAAAAAATAAAATAATTGAATGTACAATTTTCAAGAAAAAACTTAATCTCTTAACTTATGTCTCAATGGTACAAGTTAGCTTTTCTCCAACTCTTTAATTATCTATGTCATTTTAAATGGCGAGTGAATCCGGCAAATTTACTGTTGACCATTTAGATCAATGGTGAACCGATAATTGAAAATCATTCAAAATCAAACATTAGTGTTGTCTTTTAGTAGTATAAGTCTATAATCCTCGTATTCACGGCTGAGATGATGATTTGATGAGTGTTGGTTAAAAAAAAGTGCAGACCTACACTTAATTTTAATCATTTGTAATTGTTTTTGTCAATTCGACACCAATCAAGTTATTGTTTGAACCATTGATGAACTTTTACTTGAGGGACATCTCCTGATTCTCAATCATATTTAAAATTTCTGGTGATTTTTAAATATTGATGCACATGCCATAAATGTTTCCTAAAAATTAAGGTGTGATAATGTACGTACTCTTTCTTTATTTACTGCAATGCTCATTTATTGCTGTAAATATTGATGCATATACTAGTCACATCCCAAAAAACCTAGATTACACTCGAGAATGACTAATATACCCTTTAACTACATACGTAAACTGAGTTTACACTAACCTCTTATATATATAGGTAAACTGAATTTACATTAACTACGTAAACCGAGTTTACACTAACCTCTCATATACATACGAAAACTGAGTTTACACTAACCTCTTATATACATACGTAAACTGAATTTACACTAATCTCTCGTATACATATGTAAACTCATTTTAAGTAAACCTCTTATATACATAAATTGAATTTACATTAACTACGTAAATTGAGTATATATATATACACGTAAACTGAGTTTACACTAACCTCTTATATACATACGTAAACTGAATTTACACTAACCTCTCATATACATATGTAAACTCATTTTACGTAAACCTCTTATATACACACGTAAATTGAATTTACACTAACCTCTCATATAAATACGTAAACTGAGTTTACATTAACCTCTTATATACATACATAAACTGAATTTACATTGACCTCTCACTACGTAAAATCAAATTACTGTTAACAGAGGCATATCTCATACCAAAACAAACAATAAACAAATAGAAACTCTTAGAAAATGAAATTCATGAAATTCACTAACTTTTATGAATAGAGTACATATCAATGAAAAAGATGTTGATTCAATCTTTGATATTGGTAGCACATCTATAATGATTTGTGGATGAAAGGGGATGAGGGTTCAAAATAATAATGAAAGAAGGGTTTTTACAAATTTACATGAAGAGGGCAATTTTGGTATTATTGTAAAATTTTAAATAAATTTAGGTGTAACTAGAATTATATGGGGGTGAGACTAGAAAGAGTCCTAAACATATACAAGTTGGATTGAATCATTTGACGCAAGCTATAAAACAAAAACAAAGATTTCTGCTCTCCCTCCTGCACAAAACACTCGCGCCCTACAGCCTTGCCGAAAATGTCTCTGCTTGAGTTAACTCACGCAGGAGTATTTTGACAAAACATGATAAAACCCAGGAAAACCAATTCTCCTCCAAATTACAAATCGATAGACGGAAGAAATCATATTGCAATTGCTGCAAATCGATACACTTTAGTAATATTCATGCAATTGCTGCCACTTCATTCAGCTTTGAATTGGTTTTCCCTTGGATTATCGTTGCTGCCAAATCATATTTTCCTTCAAGCTTTGAATCGATTGTTGCCAACCAACTTTTTCCTTGGATTATCATTGTTGCCTAATCATCTATCAATCAATAACATTCATAGGAATCGATTTGCAATTTGAGGGAGAATTGGGTTGTCATGTATTTTGTGTTTTGTCAAAATATTCATGCGTGGGTTAAGTCACGCTGCACTACTTAACTCACGCTGCGTGATTTAACTAACGCAGTGGTATTTTGGTCAGTTCAGCTGGGTGGGAGCGAAATGTGTTGGGCGAAAAGCAGAAAGCCACAAATTAAAATTTTAAACGCAAATCATTATCATTCATTTATTAGCTTCCATTTTTGTTCTTTTCCTATCAAAGGTTTAAATTGTACGTCGAAGTACTCAGGGGCAGTTTCACCGCCCGGCAACCTAGGGCGGTTGCCCGGGCTCGATCGATAATTTTTGTACATTAAGCCCAATCCAAAAGTCCATTAACACACTTACAAAAAAAATTATTGGGTAAACTCTTCACAAACAATGGCTTCTCCAGATTCAACCAGTTGCATGTTGCCTTTCTCTCTGAAGCCCACAGCCATACAAATCTCTCTTTCCCTGGGTAAGATTGAGGCCATCACACAAGCTTTGAGTGATGGAGAAATGGGAAAAGAATTTCGGAGATATGGGAGGAGGAGAAATGGTAGAAGGGTATTGAGAGACGGGGAAGCAAATTCAATTGGTATGAAATGGGTTAGGTCGGAGTTTCTAGAACTTGTTTTTTTCTTTATGTTCCTTATTTGAAAACCCATTTTAGTTGTAAAAAAAAAAAAGAATACCCATTTTGGTAATTAGACACCAAAAGCAATTTTAATCCAATTTATCCAAACAATATCAATAGCTCTCAGCCTCTCTTATCTGTATCTTTTCTTCTTCAATAGCTATGGCTGTTAATCTCTTCTCATTCACTCTAATGGTTGATGAATTGGTGTTCATGAATTGATTAATTGAAAAATTGTGATTATGTAAAAATTGGTGATAAAAAATGTTGGGATAATTTATTTAGTCACTTGATGATGTTACACCGAGCGGAAGATATTCAAGTCATTTGATGATGTTGATATTATTCAAACATTCACCGAAAAGAAGTCTTGAAAGGGGCATTTACCTCCTAATTTTATTTAGCACACTATTGATAGGTTATATTTCATCTCTTTTATTTCAAACTGTACTTTTGTAGAAAAAATGACGATCCTCTTTTATTTTGATTTATTATTATTTATTTATATATATATATATATATATATATATAATGTCACATGTGAATTTGCGATAAATTTTTCACCCATGCTCTGTATAATTTCTGGCTCCGCCACTGGAAGTACTCACAGGTAATAATCATCGTTGATCATTAATTCTTCACATTTTTTGTTGGAAGATATTTCATGAAGAATCTCAAATATTCTTTTCTTTGAAAACTAGTTACAAACCCGTGCGAAAGCACGGGTTCAATAACGTATTCTATAAAAAAAATCTTCGAAAGAAGAGATGTTAAAACGACGGAACATTGTGATTCATCATAAAATATGTATGGGCTGATTAAGAGAGCATATAATCAGTTTATGAGATTTTTGTCAATATTTACATCAGACAAAATAAAAAGAACAAATGACATCCCAAAGTCAAGATAGTTTACGATTACAGTCCAAAGCGATACGTCAAAATAGTATAAGTTCAAATAGTTCAGCAACAAAGATCTACTTTGGAACAACTCAAACGTGCAAGTTCTTCGGTGACTTTTCGAGATCAAAGATGAGCTTACCACCTTCTTCCATCACATGTTCTCTGCAGAAATTGAACCACTGCCCACCCAAGTATTTTTCATAGCTTGCTCTTTCGGCGATAATGAGGCGACACTTATACTTTCTCTGTGTCTGGTCATTAATGAGAGTGATTGTTTTGCGCTTTCCTTTCAGAATTGTTCCTGACACCTCGTTTGGGAAATGCTAAACAGGGAAATAACAACAATATTAGTCTAATGCATATTAACATGGATAAAGATGTATGCGAATATAGTTACATATATTTATAAAATAAAGGTAGCATAGCTGATTTTAAGCTAAAGAAAATGTATCATGACTTCTAATTTATCTTCCTATTATCTTCCTATAAAGTCTAGATAAATGCATGCATGTGCATTATATGAACCTCGTTGACCAATTAACATTGTTGAAACAAATGGAAATTAAGCATCACTCCCGCATGTGCATCTACAGCTAGCACCATTTGAAATTGATGTCTTCGAACATTTGGTGCAACTCTCATAATACCATCAAAACTGGTTATGATTGAATTTAGTTGTTTTTCAAATAGTGATACAATATGTATCCTAACACAAATTATGCACATGAAATAAAGAATAATGCAATATGTATTTTTAATTTGTGCGTAAAAAAACTCAAAGCATGTTTGTGCATAAAAAAGCAGACCTCGACTAAGTTTATAAATTCAGCAATTGGCCTAACCTGAGACAGATTGGAAAAATCGTTGTACGAAGTACGTTGATAAGAAGCCGAACTCTGACTTAAGTTTTGACCGATGCTTTAACTCTGAGCTTAGGAAGTATCAAGGTCACGACAACAATTCAAGAAACATGGTCAAAAAACAATTAAATCAGATTGTTAAAAAATAAGTTACTCTAACACTATATTGTGAAATCATAATGCAAACTTACTAAGTCTTAAACTTCTCAACAACTGGATAATGTAGGTTGATGAGCAGCCTCGAACCTAACCAATTGTTACATATATTTGGGTTGTCATTGACTACAAAATGGAAGTAAAGAACTCAAGGTAAATAGATGGTAAATGATAAAGCTACAGAGTATTTTTCTCATAGTGTTACATCAACTATATTCCCACTGCATAAGGAAAGACATCTTTCAGGTCATTATCAAACTTATACAAAATCCTATCATCTGATGCTGACAAATTAAAAAATAATACATTTTATCTTTCAACACAATGTTCGTACACGGTTTCTTTCCGGTCCCAATTGGCGTTGTCTTGACAATCTCATGAAGAAGCCTGATGATTTCTTAAAAAAAATTACATCTTTAAAAACATTATAATCGGAGAAAACACATAAATAAATTAAAGCACATAACTATACCATATAAAACGTTAGTTTTGAATTTTCCATTTAATATTTTGGGGCTAAAAAGACTGATAAAAGTCAGGGGTGGAAATTACAAACACGCCCATAATAAATAACTAAATTATTTTTTTGGAATTAGGCTAGTTATTTCATTATAAGAATAAGAATGGAACTGGTGTCCACATAGAACTTAAATTCTCTTCTGTTAAATAACACTCGAAATAAATAATGTTAAGACAGACACGGTGTCTATCTTTTCACTTTTATCCATTTGATTTGATTCTCGAAATAACCATTGCTATTTAACCTAGACCTAAATTTAGGTATTAACAAAGAGAGTTAACAAAGACATATTTTTAACAGGCGAATCATAATAATTAATGATTGTTAGGTATATTGAAAATAGGCTACACACAAAAATAAAAATCATAAATCACTCATCTCTCTATTAGTAGTATTCCGAGACTAACAAAGAAGACATATTTTTAGCAACAAAATTATAATTAATGAATTTGAGGATAATTTATGTATATTTAAAACCTTGGTCATAATCGAGAGTCTTTACAACGGAAAATGTGATTGTAATGGCACTCAAATGATGACCACTTCCAAAGCTTATATCATAGGAGGCACAGCTGAATAGGGTGTAAGAAATTCAGAAATCTGTTTTTTTTTATCGAGCAACTTGTATAACGAGAGAAAACTTATTTAATGTTTTGTACGAAGCAATAAAAAAAAACAAATAATATTATTTCCAAAATTTGTGTCATTTATTTTGAGAATTGCAGGATCACCATTGTAGACAAGTAGTACCACAAGCTTTCCAACATGATATAAGAGCAGAACAGAAGGTCCTTCCCGCTTCAAGTACAAGGGGTTATTGAGGCTTATCAAAGTTAACCACTAGTTACTCAACCATGTTTTCTCAAAGTAAAAATAAAAATCAGAATAACATATTGCCATGCGGAATGCCCATATTCGAGTGTATAAAACGACATTGCCCCAATATAGGACTGCAAAAATCTACACTTGGAGTTGCTATTTTCAGACAGAGTAACCGGTGAAAGTAAATCCCCTTCCAACAATCTCACCAGCACAGTACCATGCATAGCATTCCAAGCCAAACAAAGCAGCAATGCCTGCATCTTCAACCTTTAAGTCTTGCCTGTTCCTCCATAAATGCTTGACATAATCAAGTTCCTTCCAGAAGACCTCACAACGAACCGGAATGCTGCAAAATATAGATTAGAGCAAGTTATATAAAGAGAAGCAGAGGCACTGAAAACTAAATTGGCCTAGAACAAGCTAGACAGATGTATGTGACATTTGACCAGGCAGAATAGGTTTTCACATTTCCCCCTGATTGTTAAACTAATTCACTAAAGACGGTTATGAAAATATGTTGCACAATTTGCTATGCATAACTAGTATGAAAATGATGTTGGAATGTAGCGCATAAGCAAAATTCAAGTTCAAACATCAAACAGAACAGGGCTTCAGCACATGAACTACAAACAGCAAGTTG